>Ga0315545_1003190_pt1 | contig 14189 bp, 12 predicted proteins | sample SalMarSW160210MG_FD_203096 | JGI IMG/M metagenome (GOLD analysis project Ga0315545, IMG submission 203096) | Salt marsh sediment microbial communities from the Plum Island Ecosystem LTER, Massachusetts, United States - Salt Marsh Sediment SW1602-10 ... | reverse complement strand
ACGATTTTTTCCTCTCCCCTGACTTCAATGCCGACTCCTATATTTCTATAAACTTTTCTTAATAGATTGAGTTTATGATTTCCACTTTCCATCCAGGCATTGACAACTTTTTCTGGTGTGACATAATCTGGAGGATTGCCTATGGCTAGATTTTCGCCGCGATATTTGGCTTTAATTCCCCAGTCGTTCATCAGATTGAAAACAGTTGTTTTCTCTGGAGTATAGTGGCCGAAATAATTTCGCTCGATCATATCCTTAGCACGGATATCAGCTATTTGAGCTAAAGTTTCGTTATAACATAAATTTTCAACCCCATTGGCGTTTCTAACATTATTAATCAATGTGGCAATTATAATTTCCTCAGTGGGTTGAGAAATATCTTCGGCATAAAGGGCTTGGTATCTACCTGCAGGTGATATCGGAACTACAACAAAACTTGCAACTAAAAAAACAGCCAAAAAGCACAAAAACAAAAGTATTTTTCTCTTACCCATTCTCTCACCTGACCCATTCTAAATTTTTAAGTTGCTAAAAACTGAATTTTTATTAAAAAACTCAGTGTGAGATTTATTTTGGTGCGAATACCGATAAATCTTTTTGCTGGGTTTTAAAATAACTTTTATATTTTAAGAATAACAGAGTTTATCCACAATGTCAATATTATGACTTAGCTTGGAGATAAATTTAGCCATGAAAAAACCACTGAGCCTTTTAAGGCATTTCTACTTTTGTAGAAATTCGCAATAATGCGATCAGTGGTTTTTAGTTATTCAGTCTTGGCTTGAAAAGAGATCTTTTTGTTTTGACCAGTGGGTCAAATACTATTGAGCCATAAATACAAGTGAACCGTCTGCTTCTTCGTTCAAAAATTGGATGCTAACGATTATTTTGGTCGCTTTCCCGTCAGGGTCATAAGTGATTTCTAACATATACTTATCTGATTTTTCCGACTTTACTTCCCATGGATCTTTGTTTCCACCGTCTTCGGAGAACATTCTTATGACATCCTTACCATTTTTACCATTGGTACCGTCTTTACCGTCTTCACCATCTTTACCATTGCTACCATTGGTACCGTCTTTACCGTCTTCACCATCTTTACCAGGGCATCCTCTAAATCCTCTGAATCCTCTAAATCCTCTTAGTCCTTGTTCACCTTGAGCTCCTGTAGCTCCTGTGTCACCTGTGTCACCTGTGTCACCTTTTGGTCCTATTGGTCCTATTTCACCTGGAGCTCCTGCGTCACCTGTGTCACCTTTGTCACCTTTTGGTCCTATTGGTCCTATTTCACCTGTGTCACCTTTGTCACCTTTTGGCCCCATTGGTCCTTCTGGTCCTTCTGGTCCTGGAGGACAATTACAGCATCCTCCCGGTCCTCCCGGTCCTCCTCCGGCAAAAACAGTTCCTGGTAGACTGAACAGAACTACAATTGCAACTACCAAAGAAGTAATTAATAGCCATTTAAAGAATCTTTTTCTCATGACAATACACCTTCTTTTTTAATATTTGGTTATTAAAGTGCCAAAACTGAATAGGTTATCTTAAATAACTAAAAGAACGAACAGCAGGTTCGTTGCTCGTCTTTAATTATTAAAGCAAAGAGAATATAACATAATTCGGGGAGAAAAGTCAACCCTATAGGGTTATTTCGTTAGAAACAAATTTATTTATTTTTCGAGGCAGGTTACGGCAGCCACCTTGTCATTAGGTTTATTAAACCTCATGAAGATTACTCCCTGGGTATCTCTACCTATACGGGGGATGTTTTTAACAGGAAGTTTAATAACCTGTGCTCTTTTACTGGTAAGAATAATTTGTTTAATGTTCTGGTCAATCATCCTACAAGAGACAATATCGCCTGTCTTTTCAGCTAAATGGGCCGCTTTAATACCGATACCGCCTCTCTTTTGTAGTCTGTAAGCCCTAAGGGAAGTTCTTTTACCTAAGCCCTTTTCCATAACAATTAAAATGTCTCTAAAGACTTTTCTTCTTTTATCTTTAGTTTGTGGTTGTTTTGGAGAGAAGACTTCCATCCCGACGACGTAATTGTCTGCTTCTTTAAGTCTAATACCCCTTACTCCCATGGTGTCGCGTCCGGTGGGCCTGATATTATTTTCTTTGAATCTAATCGATTTACCCTTGTGGGATACCAAAAGAACATGATCATCTTTTTTGACGTTTTTGATCCAGCAAAGCTCATCGTTTTTCTTTAACTTAATGGCAATTAATCCCGAAGAGCGCATGTTGACGAAGGCCTTAAAGTGAGTTTTCTTAATAATTCCTTTCTTAGTGGTCATAATGAGGAATTGATCTTTGCTTTTAATAGCATTTGAATCTAGGGCGAGAATGGATTGGATTTTCTCGTCTTGACCGATGTTGATTAAGTTAATAACCGCTTGTCCTTTAGATTGTCTTGAACATTCCGGTATTTCCCAAACACGAATGGAAAAGACTCTTCCTTTATTGGTAAAGAAAAGGATACTGTCGTGAGTTTGGGCCGTTATAAAATGAGAGATCTCATCTTCGGCTTTAGTCTTCATCCCGGTAACTCCTTTCCCTCCCCTTCTTTGTGAGCGGTAAGTGCTTAGAGGGAGACGTTTAATATAGCCAGTTCTGGTCATGGTGATAAGACATTTTTCTTGAGGAACAAGATCTTCTTCCTCGAAACTATCTAAAGCCTGAAGATAAACTTTAGTTCTTCTTGAATCACCATATTTTTTCTTAATTTCTGAAAGTTCTTTTTTGATAAGATCCAAAATCTTTTTCGGGACAGCCAGAAGGCCCTTGAGGCGTTCGATTTCTTTGAGAACATTTTTGTATTCATCTTCAATTTTCTTTCTTTCTAAAGCAGCCAGTCTTCTTAATTGCATTTCTAATATTGCCTGGGCTTGAACTTCAGTAAGCTTGAATTTACGCATCAAGTTGTTTTTCGCTGTTTGGACGTCTTTAGATTTTTTAATGGTGGCGATGACGGCATCTAAATTATCAAGGGCAATTTTAAGACCCTCTAAGATATGAGCATGCTTTTTGGCCCCTTCAAGTTCAAAGATGGTTCTCTTGGTGATTACTTTTTGGCGATGTTTAATGAATTCCGTCAGAATTTGTTTCAAGTTTAAGGTAGAAGGGACTCCGTTAACCAAGGCGACAATGTTAACCGGATAGCTAATTTGCATTTGGGTGCTTTTGTAGAGATTATTGAGGATGGTTTTTGGGCGAGATGTTTTTTTAAGTTCTAAAACGACCCTCAAGCCTTGCCGATCTGATTCGTCTCTTAAGTCAGCAACCCCGTTTATTTTCTTTTCTTTGACTAATTGGGCAATTTTGGCAACAAGAGTTGATTTATTAACCTGATAAGGAATTTCACTGATAACTATCCTAAACTTCCCTCCTCTCATTTCTTCGATTTCTGCTTTCGCCCGGACTAAAATTTTCCCTTTTCCGGTATTGTAGGCCTGAAGAATATCATTTTTATTATAGATAGTAGCCCCAGTGGGGAAATCAGGGCCCTTAATATACTTAATTAAATCTTCTCCGATAGTTGCTTTAGATTCAAAACTTAAAGAAAGTAACTTTTTGTTTTCCCCTTCTTCATCAAGATTAATTTTCTTTATCTCAAATTCTTTTTCTTTTTTCCCTTTTTCTTCCCTTTCTTCGGGGAGAATAACTCTTCCTTTTTCAATCATCATTATTAAGGCATCGACTACTTCAGTTAGGTTATGAGGAGGAATTTTGGTAGCCATACCAACAGCAATACCATCAGAGCCCATTAAGAGCAGATTAGGAATTTTTGAAGGAAGATAAACGGGCTCTTTTAAGGTGGAGTCAAAGTTTGATTTAAAATCGACCGTTTCTTTCTCGATATCTGTTAAAATCTCTTGAGTTATCTTGTCTAATCTTACTTCAGTATATCTCATCGCCGCCGCAGAGTCACCGTCAACCGAACCAAAGTTTCCCTGACCGTCAATTAGAGGGTATCTCATCGAGAATCCTTGAGCGAGACGAACAAGGGCATCGTAGATGGCCATATCTCCGTGGGGATGGTATTTCCCCATAGTCTCCCCAACTACTTTGGCGCTTTTGGTAAAATGAGAAGAGCTAGAAATGCCCATCTGATACATGGCGAAAAGAATTCTTCGATGAACCGGTTTTAATCCATCTCGAACATCAGGCAATGCTCGGGCGACAATGACTGACATTGCATAGTCAAGATAGCTCTGACGCATCTCTCCAGTTATTTCTGTTTGTTTTACCCTGCCGATATTTTTTTCCTTCATTTTTATCTTAGTTTGATTGATTAAACTAGGCTGTTTAAATAATTAAATATCAAGTTCAGCATTTTTGGCATACATTTGGATGAATCTTTTTCTAGGTGGGACAAGTTCTCCCATAAGCGTGGTAAATACCTCATCTGTTTTCTCTGCATCTTCAATGGTAATTTTCTTAAGAAGCCTTTTTTTAGGGTCCATGGTTGTTTCCCAAAGTTGTTGTGGATTCATCTCCCCTAATCCTTTATATCTTTGAATATTAATTTTTTTATTGCCTTTAGCTTTTTTATTTAAAATTTTCTCTTTGTCTTCATTATTATAAGCATAGTAACTGTCTTTCCCTATTTGGATTTTGTAAAGAGGGGGGATGGCAATATAAAGATACCCTTTTTCGATGATTGGTTTTAAATGTCGATAAAAGAAAGTTAAAAGCAGAGTGTCAATATGTTTTCCATCAACATCAGCATCAGTCATGATGATAATACGATGATATCTGGCTTTACTAGGATTTAAGGTTTCCCCTATTCCTATCCCTAAAGCGATAATAAGATCTTTAAGTTCTTCAAAGTTGATAATCTTATCTAAATGAGCCCTTTCGGTATTAAGAATTTTTCCCCCTAATGGTAAAATAGCCTGAAAACTTCGGTCTCGCCCTTGCTTGGCACTTCCCCCGGCGGAATCGCCTTCGACAATGAAGAGTTCTGATAACAAGGGGTTTTTTTCTTGACAGTCAGCTAATTTACCTGGTAGAGAGTTAGCGAAGAATTCACTTTTTCTAATGACCGCTTCTTTGGCAGCCCTAGCGGCCATTCTTGCCCTTGCAGCCAGACCAATTTTTTCCACAATTCTTCTTGCCTCTTGGGGGTGTTCTTCAAAATAAGTATCTAGACCTTCCTTAACAATAGTGGCTACTGCCCCTTGAGCTTCCGAATTATTCAGTTTAGCTTTGGTTTGTGATTCGAATTGAATTTTTTCAGTAGGAATTCTTACGGCGATAACAGCTGTTAAGCCTTCTTTAGTATCTTCGCCACTAAAACCATTATTTCCTTTGACAAAGCCATTTTTTTTGGCATAGTCGTTGATGGCTCTGGTAAGGGCAATTTTAAATCCCGTTAAGTGGGTTCCACCATCTTTAGTATTAATGACATTAACAAAGGATTCTATATTCTCCGTAAAACCATCATTATATTGAAGGGAAGCTTCGATGCCCATCTCTTCACCTTCACCTTTAATAAAAATAGCTTGATGGAGAGGTTTTTTACTGCGATTTAAAAATTTTACAAAGGAAGCAATTCCCCCTTCAAAATAAAAATGTTTTGTCGTTTTAGCTCCCTCGTCTTTTAAATGAAATCTTAAGCCGGGGATAAGGTAAGACCTCTCTCTTATTAGTTGTTCAACAACCTTATAGTTGAAAGCACTATCTTTAAAGACTTTTTTGTCTGGGGTGAACAGGATAGTTGTTCCAGTCTCTTTAGTCTTACCTGTTTCTTTCACCGGGCTTTTAGGTTTACCTCGGCTGTATTCTTGAGTATAAATTTTCCCTTCCCTTCTCACTTCAGCTTTAAGGTAAGAAGACAAGGCATTGACGACAGAAATTCCTACCCCATGAAGTCCGCCTGAAACCTTGTAAGTACGACTATCGAATTTAGCTCCAGCATGGAGTTTAGTCATGGCTACTTCTAGGGCGGAGACACCTGATTTGTGTTTATCAACTGGGATACCTCTGCCATCGTCTTTTACTTCCGCTGAACCGTCGGCTTTTAAAGTAACCCAGACGTTTTTAGTAAAACCAGCTAGCGATTCATCAACTGAGTTGTCGACGGCCTCGATAACCATATGATGGAGGCCTTTGCTGTCTGTTGAACCAATGAACATTCCTGGTCGACGACGAACAGGTTCTAAACCTTCAAGAACTTTAATATGTTTTGCTGTGTATTCGGAATCTGCCATTTTTAATAGGAAATTTAGACTTGTTTCTCTGCCCGGGAAAACAAGGATCTACGCGTGGCGTATAAGTCTATTTTAACCTAAAAAGGATAGGAAATCAATAGATTTTCGACTATTAATTTGGGGTTAGTATTGGTTTTTAAGAGCAAGAGACTTTCTTGGAGATTTTTTAAAACGTTAACAATTTGCCTATTAGAAAGAGGGGTTATTTTCGCCTTTTGACTGTTTAAATTTAATAAATCGTTTTTAGATAATAAAAGGAAATGCCAACCCAAGGCTTGTTTTTGACAAAAATTAACAGCTTCTTCTTTACTCGGACATTTTCCTTCAGCAATTAATATTCTTTCTCCAGGGGTGGCTTTAATAATGGTGAAAATTTCTTCCATTAAAGAAGGATCTTCTGAAGTTTTAATTTGAGCCAAGTTTATTATTTTTTTAGAAATTTTCATTAGCTGACAGCGAGAAAGAATTGTCGGCAGAAGTAGGTTTTCATTATTGCTAGTAAGGAGAATAATGGAGTTTTCGGGAGGTTCCTCTAGGGTTTTGAGAAGGGCATGTTGGGCTGGCAGAGTTAGTTTCTCAGCTTCATGAATTAGGGCTACCTTAAAAGATGAAGAGTAGGGTTTTAAAGATAAACTCTGCTGAAGTTTTCTTACCTCCTCGATCTTAATTGAATCAGGAGCTTGTAAAAGAAAAAAATCTGGATTATTTTTGATTGTTTTACCTAAAAAATCCGTGGCGATCTTTATTCCTTTCTTAAAGCTTTCTTGAGATTCCTTTCCGATGATCAAAATTGAATGTATCATTATATTGACATTTTAACATAGAGCAGAGATAATGAAAAAAAGAAAGTAAAATGCCTGCCACTGCCCAAAAACTCCAAGCTAAGTTAGATTCTGATATTGCTGAAATTTTAGCCACGGGCGGGGTTATTTCCCCGGAGACTAAAGAAAAGGTTAAATTAGAGCAAGTTAATACGGGCAGACCCCTCAAGGAACTCCTTTTAGAGCATAATTTTGTCTCCGAAGAGCAAGTCGCTAAGGCTGAGGCCCAACTTTATAATATCCCTTTTATTGATCTAGGCGAGAAAGCTGTTAGTCCTGAGAGCTTGGGTCTTTTACCTCGGGCTGTTGCCGAACGCTATCTTTTAGTTCCTTTTGAATATAATCGGGCTAAAAATGAACTTTCTGTGGCCATGTCTAATCCTCTGGATTTAGAGACGATTGAATTTATCGAAAAGAAGTCTAAGGCGAAGATAAAGCCTTTTATGGCTAGTAAAGAAAAGGTAAAGACGGCCATTGCTACCGTTTATTCTCAACCTCTTTCTGCCGAAGTAAAAGCTGCCTTAAAGGATGTTATCCCAACTTCTCCTGGGACAAGAACGGTTGATATTGCTTCTTTAGGAGAAATAATTAGAGAAGCCCCAATCGCTAAGATTGTAGCGACTATCTTAGAGTTTGCCATTAAATCTCGGGCCTCCGATGTTCATATTGAACCACAAGAAGAAAAAACAAGAGTTCGCTACCGCATTGACGGTATTTTAAATGAGAAACTTGTTTTGCCTAGAAAGGTTCATGAAGCGGTTATTTCGCGTATCAAAATTCTTTCCGGAATGAAGATTGATGAAAAAAGAATTCCCCAGGACGGACGCTTTAATTTTAAGGCTGATAATCAAGAGGTTGATTTACGTGTTTCGGCCTTACCGACTGTTTTTGGGGAGAAAATTGTCATGCGGTTGTTAAAAAAGTCAGGTGGAGTTCCGGATTTGCCTGAATTAGGTTTGAGAGGGCGAGCTCTGAAGAATTTGGAAGATTCTATTTTACGGCCTCACGGAATTATCCTTATTTGCGGACCGACAGGTTCTGGTAAGACAACGACTCTCTACTCTCTTTTATCAAGGATTAATACCAGTAAAGTCAATATTATTACCTTAGAAGATCCGGTTGAATACCAAATCACCGGCGTTAATCAGGTTCAAGTGAACCCTGCGGCTGGTCTTACTTTCGCCTCTGGAATGCGAAGCTTTCTAAGGCAGGATCCCAACATTATCATGGTTGGAGAGATTCGTGATAGTGAGACAACAGACTTGGCCGTCCAAGCTGCTTTGACGGGCCACTTAGTTTTTTCCACTTTGCACACTAATGATGCCGCTGGAGCTATTCCCCGACTTTTAGATCTAGGAGCAGAACCCTTTTTATTGGCTTCGGCGATGACTTGTATTGTTTCCCAAAGAGTTTTACGGAAAATCTGTCCTAGCTGTAAGGAAGAATATACTCCCCCGTCAGAAGTAGCTGAAGATATTAAAAAGGTATTGGGTAGTCTTTATCAGGGAAAAGAAAGAATGAAACTTTACCGAGGTAAAAAATGCCCTGAGTGCAATAACAGTGGTTATTTAGGAAGGGTGGGTATTTTTGAAGTTTTACCAGTGACCGAAAAAATAGCTCGTTTGTGTTTGGAGAGAGCTGCCGCCGGAGCGGTTGAAAAGCAATCTTTAGAAGAGGGAATGATCACCATGAAACAGGATGGGTACTTGAAGGTCTTAGAAGGAATTACCAGCATAGAAGAGGTATTAAGAGTGGCTCAAGAATAAAATGGATATCAATCAATTGTTAGAATTTACCATTAATAAAAAAGCTTCAGATCTACATCTTTTACCAGGTGTTCCGCCAATGATTAGGGTTAATGGGTTTTTATCGCCAGTGACTGGTATTGAAGCTTTGACGCCCGACCAAGTAAAAGAATTAGTTTTTGCTTTGGTTAATGAAGAACAGAAAGAGATTCTTTCGATTAATAAAGAACTTGATTTTTCTCTAAGTTTTAAAGATCAAGATCGTTTTAGAATTAATGCCTATCATCAAAAAGGGAATTTAGCGGCCGCCTTAAGATTTATTCCTCATAGAATTCCGACGATTGACGAATTAAATTTACCGAAAATTTGTCATACCTTTGCCGAGCTTAAACAAGGTTTTATTCTGGTTACCGGTCCTACCGGTCATGGGAAATCGACGGCTTTAGCTTCTATTATTGATGAGATTAATCAGTTGCGTCCTGTCCATATTGTAACCATTGAAGATCCGATTGAATATGTCTTTAATCATCAAAAGGCGATTGTTTCTCAGAGAGAGATGAGAGCTGATACCCATTCTTGGCAAGTAGCCTTGCGTTCTTGTCTTCGTGAGGACCCTGATGTCGTTATGATTGGCGAAATGCGTGATTATGAAACGATTGCTTCTGCTTTAACGATTGCCGAGACTGGACACTTGGTTTTCGCTACTCTCCATACTAATTCAGCCGCCCAGACAATTGATCGTATTATTGACGTTTTCCCAGCCCATCAACAACAGCAAGTAAGAACACAGTTTGCCTCTAGCTTAGAAGCGATTCTCTCCTTAAGGCTGTTGCCTTCACTTGAAGGCGGAAGATTACCAGCGGTGGAAATCTTGATTGCTAATTCGGCTATCCGTAACGCTATTAGGGAGAACAAAGCTCAAATGGTTAACACTACCCTTCAAACCTCGAGCGACATAGGGATGAGGACCCTAGAGATGGATTTGGCTAGTTTGGTTAAAAAAGGCAAGATTAGCTTGGAAACTGCTCAGGCTTTTTCTCTAAGACCTGAAGAGCTGATGAGTTTAACCAAAGAAAAATAATATGGAGAAATTTAAGTATAAAGTCAAAGATGAGGAAGGTAAGACAATTAAGGGTTTAGTTGAGGCTGCCAGTTCTGATCAAGCCGCCAAGATGCTTCGCGAAAAAGGCCTTTTAGTTATTTCTTTAACCAAGAAGGGTGAAGGCCTAACCATCCAAGTCAAAAAAAGCTTTGGTAGAGTTACCAATCAGGACAAGGTCAATTTTACCCGCCAGCTATCGACAATGATCAACGCTGGTTTAACAATCACCGGAGCTTTGAGAATTTTAGAGAATCAGAGTAATCCAGCCTTGACCCGTTTAATTAGTGAGGTTTCAAGAGGAGTCGAAGGTGGTGGTAATTTAGCTGATGCTTTAGAAAAATATCCGCGAGTTTTTGATAAAATTTATATTTCCTTAATTAGATCTGGTGAAGCAGCTGGCTTATTAGATAAAATTCTTCTCAGGTTAGCTGATAATTTAGAAAAAAACATCGAATTTCGTCGAAAAGTAAAAGGGGCCATGGTTTATCCAGCCATTGTTTTAGGTGGAATGTTCGCCGTGATGGCTATTATGGTGATTTTTGTCATTCCTAAGTTAAGTTCTATCTATGAAGAATTCCAAACAGAGTTGCCAACAATGACCAAAATGCTTTTAGGTTTTTCTAAATTTGTTAGCTCGTTTTGGTGGCTGGCTTTAATGATTCTTGTAGGCATGTTTTTCTTTGGGAGGTTTTTATTTAGAAATCCTCAGATTAGGAAAGGATTCGATGAACTTACCTTTAATCTTCCCATTGTTGGTAAACTAAGAAAAGCTTTAATTTTGACCGAATTTACTCGTACTTTAGGCTTATTGGTGGGGAGTGGTATTTTGATCGTCGAGGCATTAAATATTACCTGTGATTCTTTGGGAAGCCCTAAGTACGAAGAGAAAATGAAGCAAGCGAGCAAGGAGGTGGAGAGGGGTTTACCTTTGGCTAGCGCTTTAACTAGAACAGACATTTTCCCGCCAATTTTACCCCAGATGATTTCTGTTGGCGAAGAAACAGGTAAGTTGGATGAGGTTTTAGGAAAAGTTTCTACTTATTTTGAACAAGAGGCTGATGCCGCCGTTAAAGGATTGACAACGGCTATTGAGCCAATTATCATGATTGTATTGGGGGTAGGGGTCGGTTTTTTGGTGGTTTCCATCATTACACCGATTTATAACCTAACCTCGCAGTTTTAAAGAAGATTAATTTTAAAAATTAGAAAGGGGGTGAAAAAGAGAGTTGAAAATATCAAGAATTAAAGAAAAAATCAGTCGTGGTTTTACCATGATTGAGCTTTTGATCGTCATCGCCGTTTTAGGTATTTTGGCCGTCGCTGTTTTGGCAACGATTAATCCTATTGAACAAATTAACAGAGGTCGAGATACAGGTTCAAGAGGTGATGCAGAGCAGCTCTTATCGGCTATCGATCGTTTCAATGCCACTCAAGGTCTTTGGCCATGGCAGATAGATTCTGATAGTGAGGATGCTGTTGCTTGGAGTACAGTTGCTGACGTTGAGGACGAGAGTAACTGTCCTATTTTGGATAAACTGGCCCAAGGAGGTGGAGCTTGTGGTTCCAACGGGGCCGATGAAGTTAAAGCAGCTTTTGTTTCTAGGTTAACGGCTAGTAATTACAACGCCTTATATATGGAATATACTGGTGATACTGGTGATAGTCTTTATATCTGTTTTAGTCCCCAGTCTGGAGCTTTTAAGACAGAGGCTGAAAGAAGATGTGATGTAGAAGGGACACCTGATGATTTTCCTGGTGCTGCCTGTGGCGGTTGTGATGAGCTGGCAGGGGCTTTAGGAGATTCTGAATATTGCATTTGCCTTCCATGATAGGTTTATTAATCTTTGTCTTTGGGCTGATTATAGGCAGCTTAATTAATTGTTTTGTTTATCGTTTAAACGAGACTAATCTAAGAGAATTTTTAAAAGGAAGATCTTTTTGCCCTCAATGTAAAAAGAAATTAAGATGGTATGATAATATTCCTCTAATCTCCTTTCTTTTTCTCAAAGGCCACTGCCGTTTTTGTCATAAACCAATTCCAATCCACTATCCCCTGGTTGAATTTGCCGGTGGTTTGATATCGGTCATTATTTATTTTGCCTTTAAAGGTAATTTAGAGCTGCTCTTTTTAAATCTTCTTATTAGCTATCTTTTAATCGCCCTCTTTCTTTCTGATCTTCTTTATATGACTCTCCCCGATCAATTAACTTATCCGGCCATCTTTTTTCTTTTTCTCTTTCTTTTAATTAAAGGTCAGTGGCTGGCCATTTTCTCAGGAATAGGCATTGCCTTATTTTTCTATCTTCTGGTTTTGGCAACAAAATATAAAGGAATGGGCTTAGGTGATATTAAATTGGGACTTTTAGTTGGCCTTTTTTTAGGCTTTCCAAAAATTATTGTCGCCTTGTACCTAGCTTTCTTGACAGGGGCAATTTTGGGTGTAATACTGGTTTTGGCAAGGAAGAAAAGGCTTAAAAGTAAAATTCCCTTTGGCCCTTTTTTGATTTTGGCAACTTTTATAAGCTTATTTTACGGAGAAAGAATTTGGCATTTTTTTTGGTAGAATGGCAGTTAAAAAAAAGACCCATCAAAAAGCTTTTACTCTAATTGAACTTCTAATCACGGTAGCCATTATCGGCATTCTCATTTTAGTTTCTTTGTTTATTTATCAGATTTACATGACCAGAGCTAGGGATGGAAGAAGAAAGGCTGATTTGGCGAAATTACAACGGATTTTAGAGGATTACGCCAATGATAATCTTTGTTATCCTGATACCTTAGAATGTCAAGAAGATTTCTCTCCTTATCTTAAAGAGGTTTATTGTGACCCCCTGAACTCAGGGTTAAATATCTATTATTATTCCGTTTCTACAGAGGCTGATTGTAAGAAGTGGTATAAGATTTTTACTAATTTAGAATATGATAAGGATCCTATCATTGAAGAAATCGGCTGTACTTCAGAAATTTGCGGACCCTTTAATTATTTAGTTGCCAGCCCTAATGTTGAAGAGTTGGTTGTTCAAGCAGGTGAAGTTAATCCTCCCTGGCCTTCTGGTGTGCCTATGCCTACGGCAACACCAACAACCGGGGTGACAACGACGCCAACCAATACACCTACCGATGCTCCTACTGAAACACCAACACCAACTGGCACAGGAAGCCCAACTCCCACCCCTTCTTGCAGTGTGTGGTTTACTTGTGTTGGACAAGGAGGTCTTTGTAATGTTACCGTAGAAGGAGCAGCGGGTGCGGTTTGTAGTGATACTTGTAATAATTGTACAGCCACAGGCTGTAACCAACCGTATCCAGCCTGTAAACCAAAATGAAAATTAATAAAGGTTTTACCTTAGTTGAACTTCTCGTTGTCATTGCCATTCTAGGTTTACTTGCTGCTGTAGGTTTAACTAGTTTTAATAGTTCCCAGATGAAAGGCCGAGATAGTAAACGTAAAAGTGACTTAGCCCAAATTCAGAAAGCTTTAGAGATGTATTATAATGATCATGGAGAATATCCTGGTGTTGGTGATTATCCGGCCGGAGAAAGTGCTTTCCAAGATGAAAATAATACCCTCTACATGAAAGAGATGCCGACTGATAGTAAGTTCGGCGATTATCCTTATGAGACAGATGGAACTTATTATAAAATTTATGCTAGACTAGAGAATGAAAGGGATCCGAGTATTGGTAGTTATTCCGGAACGACTTGTGGGGATGATGAATGTAATTATGCCGTGGCTAGTCCTAACACTCTACCATGATGAAAGATAAAAAAGGTTTTACCTTAATAGAGCTACTTGTCGTTATCGCTGTCATTGGGCTTTTGACAGCTTTGAGTGTTGTTAACTTCAATGCGGCTCGTGAAAGAGCGAGAGATGTTCAGCGTAAGTCAGATCTGAATAATATTAAAAAAGGCTTGAGGATGTATTATAACGATTATGGAGAATACCCGGCTGATTCTGGCGGCGATATTGTTGCTTGTGGTTCAGGAGATACTCCCACAACCTGTAGTTGGTCAGGAGCCTGGACAAGAGGAAATATGACCTATATGAAAATTTTACCCCAAGATCCAATGCCTGATGAGAACTATATTTATGCTCAGGCGGCAAGCGGTCAAGACTTTTGTTTGTCAGCTACTTTAGAAAATCAATCAGATGCTGATATAGGTAGTTCACAAACACGTTGTTCGGCCTGTTCTGTTGGTGATAATGATTATGCCGTTTGTGCTGATTAAAGGAGGTGAAGAAATGAAAAAAGGTTTTACCTTAATCGAACTATTAGTTGTCATTTCTATTATTGGTATTCTGGCT
>Ga0315545_1003189_pt1 | contig 14189 bp, 9 predicted proteins | sample SalMarSW160210MG_FD_203096 | JGI IMG/M metagenome (GOLD analysis project Ga0315545, IMG submission 203096) | Salt marsh sediment microbial communities from the Plum Island Ecosystem LTER, Massachusetts, United States - Salt Marsh Sediment SW1602-10 ... | reverse complement strand
ATCCCTTGCCATTAGTGCCGGCAATATGGATATAGTGCTGATTATGGTGAGGATTTCCAAAGGCCTGTAAAAGATTGGTTGTCTTTGAAAGGCCAAATTTAATCCCATATTTCTGGAGACCAAATAGCCACGAAACCGATTCTTTATAGGAACCATTGGTGTTTTTCATGTCTTTTGTGATATAGGGGACGTTGTTGACTAAGTTGAATTATGTTTTTGCTATCCTGTTAAGCGCCTTAGAAATAGCAGACGTAGTAACGCCCAGTTGGCGGGCTACTTCTGCCAATGGAATCCCGTAATCCTCTACCAGGTGATACGCAATCTGAGATCTTATTTGGCCAATACGACCCCGCTTTGCTCCCATTCGCAGTTCCTTTATATTGATGTTCTCTTTCTTGCATACTTGCTCAATAAACTCCGCTGCTTTTTCTCTGATCCTGTTTCCCGCAAATTGGTGTTTTGTTCTGTAATCTGCCGCCCTAATAATGCTATCCACAAAATCTCCGCTACCCAATATCCTCTCATCGGTAATTACGTGTTCATTGTGTCTTCGCATGGACAATACCTGTGACCAACCTCCTAGTGACCTGATTAAACCACCGCCCACTAACTCAGGGCGCCTTCCCTTTCCAACACCTTCTTCAACATATTGACGATATGATCTCCTGGCCTCGCCCTCTTTCTCGCCAAACCAGGACAAAACGTAATCCCGATCCTGCCACTCATGTTTCATACTGCCCATCACTACGCTATGGCCACACCATCGGTACCTGTCAAGTTCAGACATAGACTTTACCACCTTGGCCCTTATCGGATTCAGGTGAAGGTAACGTACAAGCTCCCGAAAATAGGCATCCTCATCACACACTATCGATTTATAACGGTTTTGAAAAAGATGACCATACCGCTTATGGCGGCGATTGTAAGTGATTGCATACCCTGTAAGAAATCGACGCATAAATCGTGACACACCATGTTCCCCACTCCGCAAAAAAATGTGTGCATGATTGGTCATCAATGCCCAGGCATAAATAATTGTCTCGGTATCAGATGCCACCTGGCCCATTCGTGACACAAATTTGCCTCGATCCCATCGGTCATCGACAATCCTTCGCTTTTCTATTCCTCTAACAATGATATGATGTAGCGTTCCAGGTGCATCAAGTCTGGCTTGCCTCGGCATAACTCATCCCCCAATCAAGACCCTATCCCTCACTTAGTATATTAATTCTACTTAGTCAACAACGTCCCCAATTTCTTGATAAAGTTCGTGGTTCCACCTGTTATCAGATAATCATTTTCCGAATACGCGCCCACTCCTTCCTGGATTTCTCTTGAAGACAGGTTCAACATATTGATAATACCGCAACGTCCGGCCATGCTTTCTGAAACGCCTTGCATCAAAAGAAAATGCTGTGATCCTGTCAGAATAAATCGACCGGGATTTTTATTCCTGTCAATTGCGACCTTCAAGTATGTAAAAATGGAGGGGGCATACTGAACTTCATCAATAATGACTGGTTCGGGATGGCTTTTAATAAACGCTTCCGGATGATTTTCCGCCTGGGCAGCTATGGCTGGAATATCCAGTGTAACATAAGTATAATCAGGGAATACTTTTTGAACAAGTGCGGTTTTTCCCACCTGTCTGGAACCGGTAACAACGACAGAAGGAAACTGCTCGGATAGGGTCTTGAGGGTTTTTTCGTATTTTCTTGTGATCCACATGCGGATATTTTGCAATTGTATTGCTAATTTATCAATTTTTATCTTGAGAAAAAGACATAAAAAAAAACTATTTAAGCCTGTTAAAGTAAAAGCATACCTTCATTCCGCATTCTGCATTCGTCATATCCCCTCAACTCCATTCACTTCAGCCCTGCCTTGCGCAGGGCATCAATATATCGCTTTTTCACAACTTGATTTTTTTGTGGGTCTGTCCTGGCGAATCGCTCTACAGAAAACTTAGGATTGAGCCTCATAATCTCTTTGGCCTGGGCACGCGCCTTATCCATTCGGCCTGCCAGACCGTAAATGCTACAGAGTATCACACGAGAGAGAACATTTTTAGGATTTCGCTGCACTGCCTTCTCACCCCATTCTATGCCTTCCTCATGCTTTTCAATGTCTCTATATGCCCCGGCTAAAACGTGCATATACCAGCCCGGCGTATGCGGGTCCAGGCGTATTGCCTTTTTAAGGATCGGGACGGCTTCCTTTGCTCTGTCTGTATATTTAAGCCCCATACCCAAAAACACATGGGCATCGGCGCCGTTCGGCTCGAGCTCAACCGCCCGCTCTACTTCCTGCATGCCCTTATCATACTGCCTTGTCATAATGTAGAGATTGCCCAGGAGACCATGGGCACCGCCCAGAGAATCATCCAATGAGATAGCTTTTTGAGCGAACTCCACGGCTTTCTTCAGAGACTCTCGAGGCGATTTGGTTGCGCCCAACCACACATCTATGAGGTGCGTTCCACCCAACCACCGGTAGGCTTGTGCATACTTGGGATCAAGCTTAATAGCTTCCTCTGCAAGCTGCCGTGCCTTATAATTATTCTCAACAGTTTGGGTCCGTTTCAGATCACGTGCCTGCAAAATCTTTAAATACGCATCGAGATTATTTGTTCCACTCCCGGCCACGCGAGCCTGCTCTCCTTCAGTCAACGTCACTTCAAGTGCCGTAATGATCTTCATAGTAATCTCATCTTGAAGAGCAAACAGCTCTTTCAAATCACGATCATACCGCTCTGCCCAGAGGTGATGGCCCTTTCGAGCGTCAATCAACTGGGCGGTTATTCGAATACGGTCGGCGGATCTCTGGACGCTACCCTCCAATACGTACTGCACACCAAGGTCCTGTGCGACCTGCTGAACCTTCACCGGCTTGTCTTTATACGTGAAGGTGGAGTTGCGAGCAATCACAAATAGTTTTTCCACTTTTGACAGAGCAGTAATAATGTTCTCAGTAATCCCATCACTGAAATACTCCTGTTTGGGGTCTTCACTCATGTTTGTGAAGGGCAGCACGGCAATGGAGGGCTTGTCGGGCAAGGGTAGAGGTGGTTTGTCAGGCAGCCCCGCCTTGCGCAGGGCAGTAATAATTTTCTCTATTTCCGACTGATCCTTAAATCCAGATACCTTTGCAAGGTAATCCAACGAGAACTTGGGGTTTAATCTTAACACCTCTGAGGCTTCAGCCCGGGCCTCCTTCTCAAGGCCCATCATACTGTATGTAGCGCATAGATTGAGATGGGCAAAAAAGTTATTAGGCTCACGCTGAAGCGCTTTCTTATATGCCGAAACCGCCTCCTCAAACCGGCCTGTCGCTCGGAGTGCGTGGCCGTAGCTTAAGAAGTAACGGCTCGGACCAAATGGGTTAAGCCGAATTGCTTTTTCGAACAAGAGAATGGCTTCCTCTGATCTGCCCATGTAGGTAAGAGTTGCGGCATACCAGTATTTAACATCTGCTCCACTGGGGTTGAGGGCTACACCCCTTTCACCCTCAGCAATCGCTTTGTCCCACTCCTTTCTCAAACAATAGAGTTGACCCAACAGGGCGTGAACCTCAGCGCGACTATCATCCACATCAAGAGATTTTTGAGCCATTTTGATAGCTTTATCGATAGACTCCCTGGGAGACTTACTAGTGCCAAACCAGTAATCCATCATGTGGATAGCAGCCATTAGAGAATAAGGCTTTAGTGTCTCCGGGCACGTAGCAATAGCTTCCTCTGCTATCCGCCGAGCCACGTTGAGGTCCTCTATATTCGCCCGTTGAACATGCCCTAGCGCTTCCATTGCCTTCAAATAACAATCGAGACCTTGCTTGTCTCCGGCATATGGGACGGCCCTGTATGTTTCCCCCTCGGTCAACTTCACTTGGATGGCCTTCAAGATCTTCAGGGTAATCTCATCCTGAAGGGCAAATATTTCTGTTAGATCACGATCGTAGCGCTCTGCCCAAAGATGATGACCCTTGAGGGCATCGATCAACTGGGCAGTGATCCGGATGCGGTCGGCAGACCTCTGAACACTGCCCTCCAGCACATACTGAACACCCAGTTCCTCACTTACCTGCTTGACCTTCACCGGCTTTCCCTTGTAAGTGGAGGTCGAATTTCTGGCGATCACAAACAGCCTTGGTACCTTGGAAAGGGCAGTGATGATGTTCTCGGTGATTCCATCACTCAAGAACTCCTGCTTCGGGTCTTCGCTCATGTTGACAAAGGGAAGCACGGCAATGGAAGGCAGGTCGGGCAAGGGTAACGCCATTTTCTCCACAGAGGCAGGCTCCATTGGAGGTGGACGGAAGTAGAAATTCCAGATGGCCCAAGTCCCAGCCACCACAACAAGAACTACGAGAGCAGCCAGCGCTGCCTTGTGCCAGTATCGTGGTCGTGGCTTTACCGCAGCCTCAGGGCCAACGCGCATACGATACACCCGCACCGGCTCTGTGATGTTTTTGACCGTATGCTCTCCCAGGGACTCATAGCTGAGGGAGAGCTTGTTTTTGATACTGTCATACACCGTACCAGAGATGCAGATTCCTCCTCCCTCGGCCAGTCCTTCCACACGGGCGGTGATATTGACACCATCTCCATAGATCCGCTCTCCCTCCTCGACGACATCTCCAAGATTGATCCCAATACGAAACTGCATTCTGCGGTTCTCAGGGAGTTCTGCGTTTCTGACCCTGAGTTCCTCCTGGATCTCTACAGCACAGCGTACTGCATCCACAACACTTAAGAATTCAGCAAGGAGGTTATCTCCTGGGGAGTCGACGACTCTACCCCTGTGTTTTTGAATGAGGGTAGCCATCAACTCCCGATAGGTAGTTAAAGTCCGAATGGTTGCATCCTCATCCTCACCCATCAGACGGCTGTATCCTTCAACATCGGCACTCAGGATAGCAGTGAGCTTGCGTTTATAGCCTTCTTGTGTCATGGGAGTAACTCCTTAAAGGTTTCACATCGAAAGAACAGAGGAAAGGGATAGATGCAAAGTGGAGTGGAAAGGAGCTTGAGTTTGGTTAATGCTTTCTTCCATGAAGATGTGCTTTCGCTCAGGGGGAGCAGGAAATTTAGGGTTTGTAGTTTTTTGTCTCTGCCTTTCGAATGGTTTCGTCTATGTAAGGAACTACAATACCAAAGCCTCCAACGGTGTCTAACAATCCCTTGGAGGCTTTGGTATCGGCACCTTCTGAAAAATATGGTCATGGGTTCCTCCAGAAGGTTAAGGTTATGGTGTTGATGTATTTTAAGTACCACTCACTCTCATTAATACCTCATATAGTGTCATTGTCAACTAAAATCACATTTTCTAGCACTCTCTCTAACTACCAAAAGGGGGACTGGGGTCCTTGACATTTATAGACCATTCTTTGGGAACTTCGGGGGTGATCAAGTACCCGAGCTTTTTGTAAACATACATTCTTTGCTGACAACTTATTCATATTACCAAAATTCCACCGTACTTACTACTCGTTATTGACTTGACAGACAGTCAACTTTTGGTCATACTCCATTGTCATGAAACACGTTCATATTACTTTATCTCTTTCCGAATGAGCTTTATTACGGATGCCAATTTTACCTAATGAAAAAAAGGCCCTTAACGCTCTTAGAACGGCATTACTGGAGAACTACAGCCTTTTAGATTTGAGATTATTTGGATCAAAGGCTAAAGGAACCGATTCACACGATTCGGATCTGGATGTCATGATAGTTCTTGAGGATTACTCTCCGTCAATTGAGTCGGAAATAGATGATCTTATCTTTGAGATTAATCTCAAATACAATTGCTTTATTACAGCACTCTACTTCAGTCGTAAGGAACTCGAATTGGGTCCACTTGTTGAGTCTCCAATTTACAAGAAGATTTTGCAAGAAGGTATTACCCTGTGAATATGAAGGAAAAAAAGCGAGATCTTGCCCTATATAGGCTTCAGCAAGCATCGGAATCTCTGGATGAAGCTAATTACCTTTTTAATGGCGGCAAATCTTCGAGATCTGTTATTAACAGAGCTTATTATGCAATGTTCTATTCGATATTGGCATTGCTTGTTTTTGAAGAGTATTCTTCATCGAAGCACTCTGGTGTACTTTCATATTTCAATGCTCGATTCATCAAAGATGGGTTGTTTCCCAAAGATCTTGGGAGAGCTGCAAATAAGGCTTTTGATTTAAGACAAAGAGGGGATTACAGGGAGCAGGCTACTCTTACCCGTGAGCAAGTGGAACCTTTCATTGATTGGGCAAGAAGGTTTATAAATGCAACCAGAAAATATTTAGAGGATCACGGATATATCTGAATGATATCCATTACCCACCTATAATCCTTCAATCAAATATCCTCGATAGATCGGGATTTTCACTTCCCTTCAACCAGAATCGAATATTACTTCAGCCCTGCCTTGCGCAGAGCGTCAATAAAGCTTTTTGTATTTGCTTGATTTTTATGCGGGCGTGTCTTTGCCAAGCGCTCGAGAGAATAGTTAGGGTCTATCCTGAGGACTTCTGCAGCTTCAGCACGGGCCTCCTCCTCACGGCCTGAGAGACTATATGTCGCGGTCAAGACAAGGCGGGCAATCACATTCTTGGGTTCTCGATGGAACACTTTCTTACATGCAGAAATCGCCTCCTCGTAACGCCCCGTGTCACGAAAGGCCATCGCTAAGGTGTATAAGTACCAACTCTGAGGGATCGGGTTGAGCCGTATCGCCTTCTCAAGGACCGGAATGACTTCCTCCGGCCTATCGGCCCAATAAAGATTTTGTCCCAACCACCCTAAAGCGTCGGCAGAATTGGGATCAAGGGCAACTCCCCGCTCGCATTCGGCAATGCCCTTATCATATTGTCTTGTAAATATATAAAGATTGCCCAATAAGCCATGGGCGTTGGCATAAGAGTCGTCTAGGGCGATAGCCTTTCGTGCATATTTTATGGCTTTCGCCAGAGATTCCCTGGGAGACTTACTCGAGCCCAGCCACATATCCATAAGGTGAGTTGTACCCAGGAACGCGTAAGGCTTTGGATACACTGGGTCAAGAGCAATGGCTTCCTGAAACATGGCTCTGGCCAGAGCATTATTCTCTTTATTAAAGCGATAAAGATGTTCACGCCCTTGCAAGAGCTTCAGATAGGCCTCGAGGTTGTCCGTGCCTTTTGCATAGGACCGTGCCATCTCCCCTTCTGTAAGCTTTACCTGAAGTGCTGTGATAATTTTTTTCGTTATTTCATCCTGGATAGCGAATACGTCTTTCAGATCCCGGTCATAGCGCTCTGCCCATAGATGATGGCCTGTTTGAGCATCAATGAGCTGGGCCGTGACACGCACCTTGTCTCCAGCCTTTCGCACACTACCCTCAAGAACATACTTCACGCCAAGTTCACGACCTACCTGTTGCACCTTTACAGGCTTACCTTTGTAAGTGAACGTTGAATTTCGAGCTATTACAAATAACTTTGGTGTTTTTGATAGGGCAGTAATAATCTCTTCTGTTATCCCGTCGCTGAAGTACTCCTGCTTGGGATCATCACTCATATTGACAAAGGGCAGAACGGCAATGGAGGGTTTATCGGGTAGGGGAAGCGATGGTTCTTTTGGTAGCCCTGCCTTATAAAGAGCATCAATTAGAAGTTCCTTATCGGCCTGCCTCTTATAGGGCAATGTCTTGGCAAATGCATCCAAAGAGAATTTTGGATGCAACTCCAGGATTTTTGTGACTGCGTCATGAGCTTGATCTTCCTCTCCTATAATAGCGCACACCGCAGCTAACCCAAGAAGCGCGGGCATGAATTTGGGTCGCTCGTTATGAGCCGTCTTCAAAGCATCAAATGCCTTTTGGTATTGTCCAGCAAAAAAGTGTGCTAGGCCTAAATGAACGTATACGTGACCCGAAGCAAGAGGACTCAATCGGATTGCTTTCTCAAGATATTGAATAGCTTCCTCCGGCCGTCCTACAGATCGAAGTATCATTCCTAGCCAAGCAATATTGTCAGCGCAACTAGGGCATAGTTCGACGGCTAACTCCCCTTCGGAAACAGCCTCGTCAAACTGCCTTTTCAGAAGGTAGGTCTGCCCTAATATGGCATGCGGATGAGCAAGGGAACTATTCATTTGGATCGCTTTCTTAGAAAGGGACTCAGCCTCCTTAAGAGACTGTTTTGGAGATTTGGTCAAGTGAAACCACACCTCCATTAACATAAGAGTTGCTAGTCGCGAGTAACCCTGCGCCCACTCAGGATCAAGAGCAATAACCTCCCTCGCGGTCTCTTTTGCCAAATCCATTTTGAAGTCCATAAAATACTCTCGCGATTTGAGATGCTTTAGGTAAGCCTCAAGGCTCTCCGTGCCTTTTCCATAATACACCCGCGCTTGCTCTCCCTCCGTTAATTCTACTTGTAGCGCAACAATGATACTTTTTGTGATCTCATCTTGTAAGACAAAAATATCTTTGAGTTCACGATCATAGCGCTCCGCCCATAGGTGTTTCCCAGTTGTAGCATCGATGAGTTGGGCGGTTATGCGCATTTTGTCTTTTGATTTGCGCACGCTGCCCTCCAACACGTAACGAACGCCAAGATCTTCTGCTACTTGCTGGATCTTCACGGGCTTGCCTTTGTATGTAAATGTCGAGGTACGTGCAATCACAAAAAGTTTGGGCACTTTGGAAAGAGCGGTGATAACATCTTCCGTGAAGCCGTCAGCGATGTAGCCCTGTTGTATGTCTCCAGTTAGGTTATCGAACGGTAGCACCGCAATAGAAGGTTTCTCCGGCAAAGGGAAGGACATTTTCTCCACAGATGCAGGTTCAAACGGAGGGCGTAAATAGAAATTCCAGATTGCTAAGGCGCCAGCCACTATGATGAGGACCACCACCCCACCAATAGCAGCCCATCGCCAATGCCTTGGTTTTGGTCTTACTTCTCCGATTACCGTACCAACATATTCGGGCTCCATTAGTACTTTATATACTCGCACCGGTTCAGCGATGTTCTTAACTGAGTGCTCTCCCAGGTATTCGTAGCCAAGTTTTAGCTTGTTCTTGACTTGGTCAAATGCAGTTCCCGAAACGCAGATTCCTCCACCTTCAGAAAGGCCCTCGATGCGTGCAGCAATGTTAACGCCATCTCCATAGATCCTCTCTCCCTCCTGAACTACATCTCCAAGGTTGATGCCGATGCGAAACTGCATTCTGCGGTTCTCAGGGAGTTCTGCGTTTCTGACCCTGAGTTCCTCCTGGATCTCGACAGCACAGCGTACTGCATCCACCACACTTAAGAATTCAGCAAGGAGGTTATCTCCCGGGGAGTCTACGACTCTACCCCGGTGTTTGTGAATGAGGGTAGCCATCAACTCCCGATAGGTAGTTAAAGTCCGAATTGTCGCATCCTCATCCTCGCCCATCAGACGACTGTATCCTTCAACATCAGCACTCAGGATTGCAGTGAGTTTGCGTTTATAGCCTTCTTGTGTCATGGGCGCGTCTCCTTAAAGCTTTTGAAAGCAAAAATGAAGCATGACTTCTTTAGATATAACTTCACGGTTTTCCGTGTTATTCAGGCTGATCTAATTCCTCAACATGTGAAGCGATTTGAAGCTTTTCATCAAAACATGAAAAGATAATTCGAGTAGATAGCTCCTCACGCAAGGTTACAGCCGAAGACAAATGGATGGCATCAAAACCCCTCAATCCATGTTTTTCAGCCAAGTCCCCGGCCTGACGAACAAGCTCTTTTGTGACACGTACTATCAGATAATTATCCCAGTCTTCATCAAAAGAGGAAGTCAACCGTTTGTATTCACGCGGCGTGAAGGCGTTCTCTCTGAATCTGCGGGCGAATGCTGCCCTTGCTTCAGCATAGGCAACCAGTGAAGTGCCCGTAACCTTCGACGATCTCACCAAGTCTGCTACCCTCGACGATTCCTCTTCTTCAACATACAATTTTACCAGGCTGCTGGTATCAAGATAAAGGATCATAGGTTATCTTCTATCTTCAAGGACTGCCTCAGATACGCTTCTGCCTTTTGATTCGATCCGAGATCGCATGCCAATCGGTTTCGTCCCGGTCCAATGAGCAACACCTCGTTGAGTCAATTGAAGGATCTTTTCTTCGTCTGTTTCCGTTCCAAAAGGTACAATGATGGCCACCTCCTTTTTTCTGTCCGTAACAATAATTTTATCTCCGGACTTTACGCTTTTCAGATATTTGCTCAAGTTCTCCTTGAGTTCTCTGATGCCAACTTTTTCCATATCTTTTCCCTTCCTCCAGTAGAATAAAGTGACTACATTTTAATCTATGTGATCTCATATGTCAACCCAATTGCTCATTACTTATCATTTCATGCGGTGGGTTTGACTCCGGCGTTGGTGAGTAGGAATTCTAAAGAGTCATTTCAATTCTGCTCACTTCAACCCCGCCTTGTGCAGTGCCTCGACTAGGCGCTCTGTATCGGCTTGATCTTTGTAAGGGATCGTCTTTGCAAAATATTGTAGAGAGAACTTGGGATCAATCCTGAGGACTTCCGCAGCCTCAGCATGGGCTTCCTCTTTACGATTTAATGAATTATAACTGGCGGCGAGATGTAAGTGGACAAGAAGGTTATCAGGATTGCGAGGAAGTGCTTTCTTTAACGTTGAGATCGCCTCCTCATACCGCCCGGCATTTCGATAGATGTGGCCTAACTGGAGGAAGTACAAGGCCCGAGGGATAGGGTCAAGGCGTATCGCCTTTTTATACCACACAATGGCTTCCTCTGGGCTCCCCGCTAGGTTTAGAGCAAACGCAAATGCCGCTATATTGTAAGATGCATTAGGAGCAAGGGCGACTGCCCGCTCCATCTCGGCAATGCTATTATCGTGCCGCCTTTTTAGCAGATAGACATAGCCCAATAAAACGTGTGCGTGGGCGTAAGAGTCATCTATTGATAGTGCCTTTTGTGCTAGTTTTTCTGTCCTCTCCAAGGACTCTCTGGGGGACTTGGTCCAACCAAGCCACACATCCATCATGTGGGTAACAGCCATAAGCGTGTAAGGCCCTGCATAATTTGGGTCCAGGGCGATGGCTTCCTTTGCCATCTGACGTGCCAGAACATTATCCTCCTCATTGAAACGGTAACCATACTCCCGCCCTTGCAAGTACTTTAGATAGGCCTCAAGATTGTCTGTGCCCTTGGCACTTAGCCGCGCCTGCTCCCCATCCGTTAGCTTCACTCGCAAAGCCGTAACTATCTTCATTGTAATCTCGTCTTGCAAGGCAAAAATGTCTTTCAGATCCCGGTCATAACGCTCCGCCCATAGATGATGGCCTGTTTGAGCATCCACGAGTTGGGCTGTGACACGCACTTTATCCCCAGCTTTTCGTACACTCCCTTCCAGAACGTACCGCACGCCTAATTCCTCAGCGACCTGCTGAACCTTAACCGGCTTACCTTTGTAAGTAAAAGTGGAGTTGCGAGCGATAACAAACAGCTTTGGGATTTTGGAAAGGGCGGTAATGATTTCTTCTGTTATCCCATCACTGAAATACTCCTGCTTAGGGTCTTCACTCATGTTGACAAAGGGTAGAACGGCAATAGAGGGTTTGTCTGGAAGAGGCAACGGTGGTTTATCAGGCAACCCTGCCTTGCGGAGAGCTTCTATTGTCCTGTCTATATCAGCCTGATTTTTAAACAAAATTCCTTTTGCAAAAGCCTCAAGAGTGAACTTGGGATCTATTCGAAGGATCTCTTCAGCCTCGGCTTGGGCATCTTTCTCGCGGCCCAATGCACTATACGTGGCAGCTAATCCCACGTGAGCAAATAGATTTTCAGGGGACCGTCGGAGGGCTTTTTTAAATTCTACAGTCGCCTCCTCATACTGTCCCAAAATGAGATGGGAAAAGCCACAAGAGAATAAATACCAAGGAGGAGGGATAGGGTTGAGGCGTATAGCTTTCTTGAACAATGCAATCGCCTCCTCATGCCTTCCCGCGTTTCGCAAGGTAAAGGCTAACGCTGCCTGAACGAAATCCGAATTAGGGTCAAGCGCAAGAGCGCGCTCACCCTGAGTAATTGCCTTTTCGTACTGCCTTTTCGTCAAGTAGATTCGACCCAGATAAGCGTGGCCCCATGCCGAATTGTCATCCAGGGTGAGGGCCTTTTGGACCAGTTCTTCGGCCAGCCTTAGAGATTGTATGGGCGATTTGCTCGTTCCATATATCAGATCCATTAGATGTGTTGCGCTCAGACTCAGGTAGGCCATCGGGTAATCGGGGGCCAGGGTAATGACCTCCTCTGATAACTTCCGCTGCATGGCATTTCCTTCTTTGGTCCCACGCAAACCATACTCGCGTGCTTGCAGGAGCTTTAGATAGGCCTCGAGATTGTTGGTGCCCTTCTCAATCACGCTCGCATACATCCCGTCAGTCAACTTCACTCGTAAGGCATTTAATATTTTCAGCGTGATTTCATCTTGTAGAGCGAATATGTCTTTTAGATCACGGTCATAGCGCTCTGCCCATAGGTGTCTTCCAGTGATGGCATCAATGAGTTGAGCAGTGATCCGAAGACGGTCTTCAGACTTCCGTACGCTGCCCTCAAGTACATAACGAACCCCCAGTTCTTCCGCAACCTGCTGAACCTTTACTTGCTTGCCCTTGTAGCTAAATGTCGAGTTGCGAGCGATTACGAACATCTGGGGTGTCTTGGAGAGAGCAGTAATAATTTCTTCGGTTATCCCATCACAAAAAAACTCCTGGCCTTTGTCTTCACTCATATTTACAAAGGGAAGCACTGCAATCGATGGTTTTTCGGGCAGAGGAAAGGCCATTCTCTCCTCAGAGGCAACCTCCATTGGGGGAGGACGAAAGTAGAAGTTCCAGATTGCAAAGGCACCAGCTCCTAGGATGATAACAGCAGCCGCTGCAACAGCCACTTTCTTCCACTGTTTTACCCCAGCTTTTTTCTCTTTCCTTGCTCCCAACTCCATAGGAACTTTATACACACGCACCGGCTTGGTGATGTTCTTGACAGTATGCTCGCCTAAATACTCATAGCCGAGGGCCAGCTTGTTTTCGATCTGCTCGTAGGCGCTCCCGGAGACACAGATGCCTCCTCCCTCGGCTAATCCCTCGATTCTGGCTGCAATGTTAACCCCGTCGCCATATATTCGCTCTCCCTCTTCAATCACATCCCCGAGGTTCACCCCAATCCGAAACTGCATCCTTCGGTTTTCAGGTAATTCAGCGTTCTTGGCCTTAAGTATCTGTTGAATCTCCACAGCGCACTGCACTGCATCCACTACGCTCCCAAACTCAGCAAGAAGGTTATCCCCTGGGGAGTCTACTACCCTTCCCCTGTGCTGCCCGATAAGATCAACCATCAGGGTACGGTAGTTTTCTAAGGTGCGGACGGTAGCAACCTCATCATCGCCCATTAGACGGCTATAGCCTTCGACATCGGCACTGAAAATAGCGCTGATTTTCCGTTTCACACGTTCTCCTGTCATGGGAGTGCCTCCTTAAAGCTTCCACAATCGAAAGAACAGGGGGAAGGGATCAATGAGAAGTCTATCGAAAACAAGCGTGCGTTTGGGTATTTTGTTCTTACATGAAAATGTGGCTTAGCTCAGTGGGAGCAGGGAGTTTCAGGTTCGCGTCTTTTTGTCTGTGTCTTTCACGTGATGTGGTTTCTATCAAGAACTACAATATAAAAGCCTCCAAGGAGGTTTAACAATCCCTTGGAGGCTTTGGTATCGGCACCTTCTGAAAACACATTGTCATGGGTTCTTCCAGAGGGTTGAGGGTATGGTGTTTATTTATCTATAAATGAATCGAACACATTTTAGTAAACTCCCAAGCGCTCTTTTTGTCAAGGGATATCTTATATCGCAGATAAATGCTTGACTGACAAATCGGAGATCCCTATTCTATCTCTTAGAAAAAACAAACCCCAGGATATTTTCTAAAAGTAAAAAAGAGCAACAGGATAAACTCAACGGAGCTACGTTCAATATAAAGGTCTATTATTATGACCGATACGTTATTTGTACAATTTTATAATAAAACAAAGGGTGGGTATTTTGATTTATGTAATGGTTTTTCAGACACGTATGATCTCTGTAAAAGCAAAGGAGATTTTTATTGGACCGAACATGAGGTAGAGCGTAAAAAATGGTTCCTCGATGAGACATATGCTAATAGA
>Ga0315545_1003188_pt1 | contig 14190 bp, 14 predicted proteins | sample SalMarSW160210MG_FD_203096 | JGI IMG/M metagenome (GOLD analysis project Ga0315545, IMG submission 203096) | Salt marsh sediment microbial communities from the Plum Island Ecosystem LTER, Massachusetts, United States - Salt Marsh Sediment SW1602-10 ... | reverse complement strand
TCATTATCGGCATTGCCTCCGAAATAGTTTAACTATTTCGGATAATACTACACATCATGGCATAAATGTCAAAGAATTTTTGCAGCAAAGGGGGACGCATGGGGGACGCCCTTAAATTTCTAAGTTTCACCATGAAGTGCTGAGTGCCCCAGAGATAGCAGAGAGCATGGCGCATAGCAGGTAAGAGCAAGTTATTCGTTATTTGTTAATTGTTATTCGTAAAAGATAAAGGTTAGGGATACTTGATATATCGATTTTGGATTGCAGAATTTGGATACGTTTAGCCGCAGACTCATCCCGGTACGATCATTTTGACCCATTGGGCAAACAGTGAATTTAGAGCATTAAATCAGAGGGTGATTAAACTGTCTGGCTCAAGATTTGTAGATCTCACTTCGATGTCCAACTAGGTGAACAGTGATTATCCTCTCTGCAGTGTTGGCAGTATAGAGAACCCTCCAATCTCCGACAGTAAGCTTGTAAATACCCTGAAACTTTCCTTTTAGTGGCTGTGGTATAATAGCATCAAAATGGGAAGCAAGCCATTCGATTTTTTTAAGGATTCGTGCGGAGATCGCCTTGTCCAATTTGGATACACTGTCGAGTGCTTGAGGACTAAAATCAACTGAATACATTAAAGAAGCCCTATCCTATCCTTGACCTCTTCAAGTGAAAATCTTTCCTTTGAATCTAGAGAGGCCTTCAACCTGACTTCTATCTCCTCTTTAAGTTCAAGGCCGTGATCTGGGTCGAAAAGAAGGGTTTTAAGTTTTTCCTCTACAACCTCGCCTATGAGGGTTTTAAATTCTTCGATAGTCATATCGTCAATTCTCATTTTATTCTCCTGACTGAATTCTTATAGGATTAAAAGAGACTTGTAAATTCAGTTTATTACGATATTAATGCAAAGTAAAGTCTCTAATGGGAATACGATTATAAATGGGGTCAGGCCCTCCAGGAAAATGGCGGACAAGCATAAGTAATTAAGTATTGTGATGAATGAACTTCCGAAAAGTTACATATAACTGCAGAACGCATGGAGCCCCAGTTAAATAGTGCTCGCCCCAGTTGAATAGGAAAGACAGAGCAATTCACCCCAGTTGAATCCTCCGTAGGAGGTCCGCTACGCGGAATTCAACGGGGTAAAGATTGCGGGATAAGGAAAAATTCCATAATGACATAATTCAATAAACAGAAGAGGAAAACGGTTCAAGAGCGCTCTTTATCACATCACGGATATGTTCTGCGGCCTTTTTCAACCACTCTCTAATTATTTGTGGATCAGCCATAAAGAACCCGGCCCTCTCTGAGAATAGACTTAATAAAGGGATCGCCTAATTTGACGCGTTCCTCAAATTCATCGGGACGGTAAACAAGCATATCGGCAGCGATATTTCGGTCAATTAACTCATCAAGTTCGCGCATTCTGGCAAGGCCATATTCGGGGACATCCTTTTTTATGATAAGAAAATCTAAGTCATTGACTTTATCATACTCCCTTCGCCCAGCTGAGCCAAATAGAATGATCTTCAACGGCTTATACTTCTGAATTATTTGATCTATAATATTTTGAATTTCTGATGTAATTTCCTGAGGTTCCATAAATTATCATTTAGCACATCTTTTGGAGAAATGCAAGATTGGGCTGATTTAACAAGTGAATGGCCCCTTTGGGGCAGGCCCATGAAGCGGGGCGCTGCTAAATAACTAAATATCTTCTCGCCCCTATGAAATGTGCTTTCGTTACGTTCGTTGAGTTAGTCTATATAGCATAGCGCAAAGAGATGTGAAAAGGATCTCAACATTTGATGGCTCCTGTGCGGTGAAAGTAGGTGAAAGTAGGGTAGAGTAGAGAACTGGCAGCAGCCTCCGTAGGCTTGACTTATCCGTTTCCGTCCCTTTCGTCTGACGGTGCCTAAATGGCCGAGCCATTAAATAAGGGGGGACATGGCGCACAGCGCAAAGCGCCTAAGCATAGTAGCTGTGCCCCGGTGGAATATGCCTCGCTCTGATGGAATAGCAAGCAAACACTCTACAGGACAAGCATTTAACAGGGCAAGCACTATAAAGATTTCTTATACCATTCAATCGCCTTTTTCAATCCTTCTCTAAAATCTGTTTTCGCCTTAAAACCAAATTCCTTAAATGCCTTTGTTGTATCCAGCATCCTCCTTGGTTGCCCATCAGGTTTTGTTTTATCCCAGATAATGCGACCTTTAAAATATGTTAGTTCCACAATCAACTCGACAAGTTCTTTTATGGATATCTCAAAACCAGCTCCGATATTGACGGGATCGCTTTTGTTGTATCTCTCCATAGCAAGAATAATCGCCTCTGCTGCATCTTCGACATAAAAAAATTCACGGGTTGCCTTTCCAGTTCCCCACACGACCACCTCTGGTGGTCTATCGTTATTCGTGAATCGGGAATCGGAATTTGGGATTGGGGATTCGTTATTGGTTATTCGGGATTCGGGAATCGGAAAGCGAGAATCGTTATTCGACATAGCATCAACACATTTTTTGATAAGTGCTGGAATGACGTGAGAGGATCGTGGATCAAAATTGTCACCTGGCCCATAAAGATTGACTGGTAAAAGAAATATAGAATTAAAACCATGCTGCTTGCGGTAAGCCTGAGACTGAACAAGCATCATTTTTTTTGCCAGACCATAAGGAGCGTTTGTCTCTTCAGGATACCCGTTCCATAAATCTTCCTCTTTAAAAGGAATAGGAGTAAATTTTGGATAGGCGCATATCGTTCCAATGGCCACGAATTTTTCAATTTTTCTCAAGTATCCTTCATGAAAAAGTTGTGTCCCCATAATAAGGTTTTCGTAAAAGAGAGTAGCGGGATTTTCTTGATTAAACCCGATACCTCCAACTCGGGCAGCGAGGTGGATGACGATGTCCGGTTTTGAGTCATGGTACATGCGCTTTATGTCTTGAGGTTTGACAAGGTTATACTCGGGGATATCGGCGATGAAGAGATGTTGGTAGCCTTTTGCCCTAAGGTTGTTGATGAGGTGTGTGCCGAGAAAGCCTTTGCCGCCGGTTATGGTAATTCGTTTGGATCGCAATTCGGAATTCGGAAATCGCGATTCGTTATTTGGTTTTCGAATTTCTAATCTCGACTTGGTGTTCATTGGGACTCTTTCTTCTGCTTGGACAGATATCTGATATATCCATTCATTAGCTGAATACCTCTGATGCAATCATCACGATATTTAGTAAATTCATCATTATTTATATAGTCATCATCCAGGCAAATAATTAGATGATCAATCAGCTCATAAAGAGACCCTCTACTTTGCCTGCAAAACTGTATATTTTCCTGGTAATGAAATCTACCGTATCCTTCTGCCAAATTATTTGTCACAGAGCTTGCCGCCCTTATAATTTGATCAGCTAACCTGAATTTTTCCTCTCCCGGCAAATTTTTAACAAGTTTAGTCAATCTTTTTCGCAGCCCACGACAGAATTGCCATACTTCCAAATCTTCAAATGATTTTATCTTCCGTTCCATGTCCAGTATTCGTTATTGGTTATTCGTTAATCGAAAATCGTTTTTCGGATTCCGGTTTACGTTATCCGATTTCCGACTCTATATCCTGCATCGAGGAGGGTTTTTTCCTTGTTTGCCAGTTCAAGGTCGGCTTCAATCATCATATCGATCAACTGATCAAAGCTGACTTTCGGTTTCCAGCCGAGGATCTTCTGTGCCTTGGTTGAATCACCGAGGAGGACATCAACCTCAGTGGGCCTGAAATATCGATGATCTGTTTCAACGTATTCCTTGTAATCGAGGTCCAGCTTCTGGAATACCTTTTCCGCAAACTCTCGTACTGAATGATTCTCACCGGTAGCAATGACGAAATCGTCCGGCTCATCCTGCTGAAGGATCAGCCACATGGACTCTACAAAATCTCCGGCAAAGCCCCAATCCCTTTTGGCCTCGAGATTCCCGAGATAGAGCTTCTTTTGAAGCCCGAGCTTGATTCTCGTAGCAGCCCTGGTGATCTTTCTGGTAACAAAGGTCTCACCCCTTCGCGGGGATTCATGGTTAAAGAGGATGCCGTTGGCTGCAAAGATAGTGTAGGCCTTTCGATAATTCTTTACCATATAAAAGGCATAGGCCTTGGCCGCAGCATAGGGGCTCTGCGGCTCAAAGGGGGTCATCTCGTTTTGTGGTGGTGGGGTCGCACCAAACATCTCGCTTGATGAGGCCTGGTAAAACCGCGTTTGAACCCCTGTCTTTCGAATCGCATCCAGCATCCTCAGTGCCCCGAGCCCTGTTATATCCCCGGTATACTCCGGCATATCAAAGCTCACTCGAACGTGGCTCTGGGCTCCAAGGTGGTAGATCTCGTCAGGCTGAATATCGGAGAGCAGCTTGGTCAAATGACTTGATACGGAGAGGTCGCCATAATGCAGGTACATGCGGGCCTCAGGGTCATGAAAATCCCTATAGAGGTGATCGATGCGATCTGTATTGAATGTGCTGGACCGACGAATGAGGCCGTGGACCTCATATCCCTTTTCGAGCAAAAATTCTGTTAAATATGATCCGTCCTGACCGGTTATGCCGGTGATAAGGGCGCGTTTCATGTTAGGCTCCTAGTATTAAGATCGTCGTTGGTTCCGAAGCAACTTTATTTCAGACCCCGGTACGATCATCTGACCTACAGGGTAAGCGGGGCAAGCCCCAGGAAAATAGCCCTTCGCCCCAGTTGAATAAACCAAGGCATTCACCCCAGTTGAATCCCCTTTGGGGTGCTCCTGATGGAGCAATTCAACGGGGCGGGCGGGGTAAACTTTGCTTCGACACCGCGATGCGGCATCTTCGACCCCGAGGGGCGGGATCTTCGACAGGCGGGGATAAATCAAATAAATGAATACGGTTTTTACATGCCTTTTCTAATAAATCTTCAGACGGATGACAGCAGTCATAGCATTAAAGTCATTATCGTTATGAAGGAGGAATAAATCATGCTCTAAAGCAGTCTGAGCGATAAGGCAATCGATGGTACTGCGAATTGTAATGCCTTTTTTTTGGCAATCAAAATAGATTCGGGCCGCTTTGGCAAATGAATCAACTGGATCATTGAGATGATAAAAGCGTTGAGTCTCCAGATATTTTTTTAACGTTCTATATTCCTTGTCTGATTTGGCCCCTTGAAGAACTTCCTGAAATATGAATGAGTTTATCCCAAACGGTATACCTTGGTTTAAAATCAGTTCGAATTTCTGGCATGAATTGTTTTTCTGCCCCTTAAAAAAGTCGATCAAGACAGACGTATCAACCAGAATCATTGCCTTTCCCCTCGCGCAGGGATTTATAGTCATATCCTTCGGCAAACTCGATCTTTCCTGCCAGATCGAGGAGGTTACGACGTCGACGATTTTTAACAAACTCCTCTAACGCCTGATGAATAAGCTCTCTCTTGGTCTTTGCCCTGCTATATTTTAATGCCTCTTTAACCAAACTGTCTTCAAGAATGATATTTGTACGCATTTTGACACCTCCTTATACACATCATTATACACATCTTCTCTCCTTTGTCAATGGAGAGAAAAATAATAGGTTTTGCCCCGCTGAAATACGCTTTGGGGTGCTCCTGATGGAGCAATTCACCCCAGTTGAATCCTCCGTAGGAGGTCCGCTACGCGGAATTCAACGGGGCATGGCGGGGCGGGCCCCGATGAAATAGGCTTTGCTCCAGTTGAATCCCCTTTGGGGTGCTCCTGATGGAGCCCCCATGTTAAATAGCCCCTCAGGATTTAACGGGGTAAAAATTCAACGGGGTAAAGATGGTGGATAAAAATACTTTGCGCATATGCAGCTCCGCCCCTTGAGTTACATTTCAGCTATAAACCTAAGCTACTGAAATATTTTACTATTTCTTTCGATTAGAGGCTAAAATCTAAACATATTGATACAACTATTTAACAGAACCTATTGATGGACAGCCACTCTTGAAGTGACTTCCCTGACAGGATTTATGCAGATGTCATCCGTGGTAGGGGTGTGTGGCTATGAGAACGTTCTCTTCAAGGCACTGGGCACCGTCATCAACACCAGAAAGAATATGACAATGGAGGTCTATCAATGATCATGCTTCTTCGCCATATCTGTTTTTTGATTTTTTCTTCCTGCGGAACTTTTTTCTCCTGTCTCCATCCTCACCGTAGGAGTAATAATAATATTGATAATAATAGTAACCGTCCCTTCCCATATCTACCCCGTTCATAACCGCGCCGAGTATAGAGGCACCAATGGCCCCAAACTGTGCTACACCATTCTTTACAATCTCTCGTGCAGTATGACCTGCACGAATAACCAGGATCACGCCATCTACGGATTTTGAGAGGACCACCGCATCGGTTACCGCTGTAGAGGGTGGAGAATCGATGAGGATATGGGCATAATCTTTCCGGAGCGCATTCAACAAAATTGCCATGCGAGTTGATCCCAGTAACTCTGAAGGGTTTGGTGGGATAGAACCACAAGGGATAACATCCAGGTTAGGAATCCGAGTATGGAGAATGGCCCCTCCGGCATCACTGGTCCCCACTAAGAGGTTTGAGACCCCATGCTCCTTTGCAATGCCGAATATTTTATGTATCTGGGGCCTTCGCATATCGCAATCGAGGATAATGACCTTGCTATCGGCCTGCGCCATCGTGACCGCCAGATTTACTGTTGTGATTGTTTTTCCCTCCTGAGGTCCAGCACTCGTGATCAGGATTACCTGAGGCGCTGATTCAGCTGAAGAGAAAAGTATGTTGGTCCGGATGCCACGGTAGGATTCGCTTGCAGTGGACCTCGGGTAATTGAAAGTAACCAGTTCCGGGCTTGTATCGTCCCTTAGATTCCACTTGTTTACCATTGAGAATAGAGGGGTAAGGCCGAGATAGGGGATCTTGAGGTGTTGTTTTACGTCTTCAGGGATCTTGATGGTATTGTCCAGATACTCAAAAAAGAAGGCCAGACCGATTCCCGTAAACAGACCGAGAATAATAGCAAGGAAGACATTAAGTTTTTTCTTAGGTTTTACCGGGTCTTCTAGTACCTCCGCCCTATCAATGATACGGATATTTCCTGTCTTCATATCCTCGGTCAGGGAAGTTTCCTTAAAACGCTTAATCAACAATTCATACATGTGCCTGGCGCTTTCTGCCTCACGCCTCAGAACACCATACTTGATCGCCTTTTGATTCAGTTCGAGTGAATCCTTTTTCTGCTTGGCAAGGGCAGCCTTTAGGGAATTCTCCTTTGCCAGTACCACCCGGTACTCGTTTCTCAGGGAGTTAATAACCCGATTCACCTCCTGGGTCTTACGCTTGTTCAGTGTTTTCAACTCGGACTCGATGGCCACCATCTGGGGATGTTTTTGTCCGTATCTTTTGGAAAGTTCAGACATGCGCTTGTATAACTCCACCTCCATTGACTTGATCTGAAGGATCAACTCATTATTCAACACCTCAGGTATAGAATCCAACATATCCGGCGTGCTTGACAGGGCCATAGCCTGTTTGTAACGGGTTTCTGCCTCAACCCGTTCTGATTCCACCTCCACCACCTGGGTATTCAATTGAGCGAGTTTCTGGGCAGTGATCTTTTCTACATCGCTTGAAAAATCGGTGACAATGAAATGTTTTTCTTTATAACGAAGCAGAGCCTGCTCCGCCTTTTCCACCTTCTTGCGCTCCTCTTGTATCCGGTTGTGAAGCCACTTCACCGCATCCTGTACAGCTCTAAGCTTGATTTCAAGATTTTGATCTATATAAGCATTGGCAAGGGTGTTTACGATCGTGGCGGCGAGCGCAGGGTCTTTGGCCTGAAAGTTGACATCCACAAGACGGCTGTTACGGATCGGGTTAACCTCTATCCTGCTGATAAAATCAGATACTAAGGGAGAGTCTGGCTCATATTCTGCAATTGTTTTCGAGGTTGTCTCTTCTTCAGTTCTGAGCAGGGAGGCAATCGAATCCCTACAGAAAGTAATGGTTTCCTTGATAGATCGTTTCAAGTTGGATATAAGGTCATCTTTTGGTGTGGGAAAAAACTCCTCGCTCTTGTCCAAATGGAGCCGCCGTATGACCTCCCTGGCAACAGTACGGCTTTCGATGATCTTATATTGTGTCTGGTAATAGTCGGTGCCGGAGGCATCAATAGCCATAACCTCCTGTATGGAAACTACATTCGGATTTTCCTTGTCAATTATCAGGCGGGTAGTGGCCTCGTAGATTGGAGTAGCTGTAAAGGCGTGGATAACAACGGTTATCACAATGATGGCAAAAACGGTGATTACTGTCCACCTGTGTTTCTGAATCACACGGAGGTAATCACGAAGGTGTATCTGTTCTTCAGTGTTTTGATCCATCATCAGAAAAAGCTCTCAGGTATTACGATCACATCGCCCGGTTTTATAGGGATATCCTGTATCTTTTTTCCGGCCTTTGTAATGGCATCCACCCTCACCTCTATGATCTTTTCTATCCCGTCCTCTACACGAATAATCCGGGTCCGGTTGCGTGCTGCAATGCGCGTGAATCCTCCAGCTATACTGATTGCTTCAACAAGAGTAATCTCCTTATCGGTAATAGAATAAGACCCTGGTCGTATAACCTGGCCTATAATATAAAAATGCTCGGCCGTTGGGATAAAGAGCACATCCTTGTTCACCAAAAATATGTTGGAAATTTGGTCTCTTCCTTTTAGAAGGCCTTCAAGGTCTAAATTGATGACGATTTTGCGTTCATGATCTGTATTTGGGCTTTCCGTGCGGATGATCATGCCTTTCTTTCCTGCCCGTTCCCCACCTGCCCGTTCCCAATACCCCTCTTGTGTCCTTCGAATCCCTCCTGCTCTTGAAATGGCGTCCAAAACACGCTCCTGTGCCTGAAGAGAATAACTACCAGGACTTTTCACAGCCCCGAGGACCAAGAAGCGCTTGCTGTTGTATCCGGTCACCATAACAGAGATATGGGCATCTAACAGATATTCCTCTTCGGCTAATTTACGTGCTATGAGTCTTTCGATTTCCGAGGTGGTAAGATTTTCTACTTTGACACGCCCTATCAAGGGGAATGAAATGAATCCATCCGCCGATACCCTCACTGCTCCCCTCGATAGGTCTTTTTCTTCATAAACAATAATACTCAAAACATCGTAACCGCCAACCCTGTAGTCACCTTCTGTGAGACCTCTTGCCTCAGGATGCTCCAAAAGGTATTGGGAAACAGAGAAATGCTTGGTCTCCTCTATAATAGACCTAAGGCTGTCATCGATGCCCTTGTCTCCTCGCGCCCTCTTGATTTCCTCAATCCTTCTCATGTCCTCTTTTTTAATGCCGACATAAGAACCCTCTTGAACTGTGGTGACCTTTACCACCTCACCTCCAACGCTGCAGGCAGAAATAAAGAGGACTATTGCGATGGTCATAATAAGACGTAAACGGGGGAGGTTTTTTATCATATAAAGTTCTTTTTCATCAATGGTATTCTGCACAAATCATCCGTCTTAAAGAAAAGGGGCAGTGTATCACTTAGTAAGTCCTAATATCTCTATAGTATAAATGCAAGAATAAATCACTTGTTGCTCCTCACAATGATATGATTACAACTGTAAGGTAATATGGATCAAAAAAGGGGTCAAAAAGACCCCTTCCTTTTCTAATGAAGATTTTGCACACAAGGACTACACGATTTTTCTCTGAAAAGGAAAATCAATCTTCTCCTCTTTTTAGTACACGGCATTGAATGAAATGATAAACCGGGTATCGGTATAGTCATTCTCACTATAGTTTGAATCTTTTTTCTCATATCTATAACCTACACCTGCGGTCAGCCTCTCTCGAATCTGATAGTCAAGACCTGCATTGAGCCTGTAACTATCATCTTCCCGGGGTCTGGTTGAGGGTATGTTATAATCATTTACGCTATAAACGCCACCCACAGTCAGGGTGAATTTTGGCAGGATCACTTTCTGCATGTTTATCCCTATCCCGGTGTCCTCAAAATATTCATTATCACTGGAGCCAGTCTCCCTCAGTGCCCTTGTAAGACCTAAGGCAAGCTCTATGGTGGGTGTTGCTGTATAAGTAATTGATGTTGCTGCAATCCAGGTGGCCTTAGCATCAAATCTATCGCCTTCCACGTCAGCGGCATTCTCATAATCCATCAATTGATAGCCAAAGTTCAGCTCACCACCCAGCTTGGCTCCCGTTTCCCACGTGAGACCGAAGTTTATGCGCTTCCAGTCAAAATCGGCATCATTGGACTCGTTTACGCCTGTTGCGGCAGGATGGGTAAAATAATCCCGCTCACCAAAATAATATCGGAAAAACCCCCATGTCTTGGGGAATAACCTCATCTGAAATCCCACACCGAATTCGTTGACATCCCAATCCTGAGTATAGTCCCTTAGGAGATCATAATCCTGTTTATAACGATTATAGTATCCCAGGATCTGAAATCTATCACCAAAGCCATAGGTTATCTTCGCGTTTAGACTATTGCCTCGTCGTTTGGTCTTTAAACCAATTCTATATAGCTCGAGATTACCATAGGGGTCTTCTGCATCGATATGAATAGTATGTATATCCAGTATAATTCCCCTGGGTGCGTGATAGTTGAAATTTAATTCACCTTTATGAGTCTGCCAGTCATTATTGCCATTATCACGGTAATAGGCAAGGTCGCCAGTGTAGTTAAAGGATACATTTCCCCTTTCGTGAAGGTTATAATCGAGCCCTAAGGCGGGCATGATATGGGTAATCAAATCAGACTCCTCGAGCTCGGTAGTATTATTGGTTCCATTACCCAGGTATATATTATCATCATAGACTTCCTGCAGTGTAATGTCAGGAATTATCTTCAGGTTGCCGAAACGGATTCTACCTCCCTGAGCCATTACCTGTGAAAATAGAAGCATCAAAATGCTCACCACAAAACCGACAACGAAAATTCCTCTTTTCATGGATCAACTCCTTTAAGTAAGCGGGCCTTTTTAGGTTATCTAGCAATCATTGAGAAGGACTAATCTCTTGCTGGTACACCTCAACCTCAGTTGTTTCAGTATCTGGTGGTTCTGCTTTAGGCGCTCCCTTTTCAGGTGCTACCTTTTCATCAGGCTTAACCACGGATGAGCGAACTATCTGTATGGCCTTATTATTCAGTTCTTTGTCCTTGTTGGCCTTTTCCAAAATCTCTTTGACATCGGCGATGGTTTTCGGGTCTTCACTAATCTGGGAAATAAATGTGGCTGCAGCTATAATTTGAGTAATTGCTTTCATAACACTATTGGCTGTATTTATTGCCACCTGTGCCAGCGCAGGATCATCTTTCTTTTGTGCCTCAGCGACTGCTTCCAGGAAAAGATATGTGGCCTGATTAGCCAGTTCCAGAGCCTTTTTGGCAAGCCCTACATTATAAGACTCCTTGGCCTTAGTTGCCATTTCAGAGGCCTCGATTGATAATTCTTCAGCCCTCCGAAGCTTGTCTTCTGGGGTTATCTTCGCAGCCATAGCCTGGATTGCAAAAAAAGTAATCGCCAAAAAAGTGCCTACACATATCAACCATCTTGTATCTTTTAGAAACTTTTTCATAGCACAGACCTCCTAAAAAAATTACACTTCTTTTTTAATACTATAACTTAGGGAAAAATGGTATTGGTATTTATCTGATTTTTTTTAGAATTTTTGCTTATTATCTTGCAAGAGTCTGCCCTACATGCGCTTACGCAGTTAAACGATATAGATAGATCCCAGCATTGATCTAATAATGAAAAAATGAAATAACATCATTAAAAGTGATTATAGGCCACCCTTTTTGAGCTACCAATCGAGGGAGCTTTTATTTCATCTCATCTAAAAGACTCTGGTTTTCAGTGAGTAAGACCGTGCTGACAAATTCCTTGTCAGGATAGTATTTCCATACATAGTTTACTATATTACCTGCCAATCTCTTTCTTTTTTCCAGGCCTTGGGCCTTCTTATAATACCAACAGGCCTTGCTCCAGGCAGTCTCCCATTCAGGTTTCGCAGGATTAATTTTCTTTGATCGAAATGTCCAATAATTTCCCAAATGCATATGAAGAGAGGGATTTTTCTCGCCTGCAAAATAGGCCGCTCTTTCCATAGATATATCTGCCGCTGGGAGCCATCTGTGGCGGTAATCTGGATCTTTCCAAAGGGAGGTATATTCCCATCCCAGCCGTATATGATATCCTGCGCTAAAAGGATTCAACCGCACAGCCTCCTCCATGGCCCCAATGATTTCCATCTGATATCTGTGGCGATCTTCATCATCAGCTTCAAAACTTCCCATCTTACTATCTTGAGTTTTCCTTAATTTCCTCGCTAGCTTATACCAATACTCCGCATTCCATCTATCTTTTTCAATGGCCTTCTTGATCTCTTCAAAGGGTGGGTTTTGGTCTCTATTCAGGGTTGAGTTAGTGACAGTATTACAGTAGGCCTCGGCCATAAAATGTCTGATAGCCCAGATACCATTCCAGATAATAAGCCCCAGAACCAAAAGCAAGACAAAAATCCCTTTATATTTTAGATACATGGTATGATAACGGTACAGAGTTTTATCTCGTCCATGATGTCTCTCCAGATGAAGCGCACTATATCCTATGGCTATGATGGCTATAAGCGTCAGACAGTTGGCAGGAATATGAAGATTGAAATCAGAATAAGAGTGAATCATCATGGCAATTATAACAGCGAAAGGGACAACCCCGAGGCAGACAGCAAAGGGATCAGTCCTTTTTCTCCATAATTGTAGTATATGATACACATAATAAAATATTCCGGCCAGAAACAGGCAAAAACCTATGATCCCTGCCTCAGCCAAAAATTGGGCCCAGTCATTGTGGGCATGTCGTATAAAGACGTTTTTATCTTCAGATGCTTGATACTTGGGATAGGCGTACTGGAAATTACCAATCCCTATTCCTGCTACCTTGTAATCGTCAAACATATCCATTGTTTTTTGAGCTAATCTGGCCCTGGTCTTAATATCTACATCAAAGTATTTAAACCGCCCTATCGGGTACTCAGCGCCGATATGAAGAGCATAAACTGATATAATAAGGAACAGAAAAAGTATGATAAACCCCTTTCTGCGATGATGTTTCCTGAAAATAAAAAACAAGCTCATGCACAACATGGCCCCTGCAGCCGAGATCATGCCGCCCCGAGAGGCAGAGAAAACAAGTCCGATACCTATCACCGCACCGGCAAAGAGGATTAAAGTTCTTTTATTGAATCGTTGTTCCCCAGATAGAAACCGTGAAAGCCTGCCCTTTAGGCTGGCCTTATGGTCTGAAATAATCTGTCGCTTTTTCTTTCTTGCCGAGAATGCACCTGCATAGGCAGCGGCCAAAAGCACGCACATCTCCATCAATCCTGCGAGGTGATTCCGGTTAATATAGGTTCCGGTTACATCGAAACCATGCGGCATTTTTTTGAACCACCAGATATGCCCAGACCCTGAATAGGCCTCTGCCAGGCCGTAGAGGGCCTCGAAACAAGCGGTTATCAATATCAAAAATATTGTGAGCTCAATTCTTCTTTGGGAATTAAGCACCTGGGTTAAACCAAGAAAAAAGAGCACATAAACAGTCCATCGGATTATGGACATGCGGACAGGGTAATAATATGGTGAGAGAGAAAACCAGTCTCTGGCAGGGCTTTCTGAAATGAGAGTGGTTGAAGCGGGTAATGATTTCTGGGCAACAACCATCGCCTCAGGCGATAGAAACTCTAAAAGAAAATCAGGCAATGGAATGACCTGAAAAAAAAGGAAGGCTAAAAGGATTAAAAAGGTAAAATTAAGGCTAGTGCGTGGGAATTGTATCTTGTATGCCTTGGTTTTAGGATCTTTTTGTATATTCTTTATCACTAATAAAAGGCCACCGACCAATACTCCCAGAGACATGATTGTATAGGCGTAGGTATGGACAGCCCCAAAAAGGAGAGGGCTTAAAACCAGAGTGATAAGATAGATGTTGAAGGCGGTCTTATCCAAATCCAAGCTCGGCTAAAAAGCATATCGATTGTATATCTGATTCTTGTTTGAACCTTGAATCTAATTGAGTGTAAAACGAATGGGTATCTTTACCCACATCTCAAACAACTCATCTCCCCTCTTTGCAGGGTAAAAAAGCCAACCTCTT
>Ga0315545_1003186_pt1 | contig 14192 bp, 8 predicted proteins | sample SalMarSW160210MG_FD_203096 | JGI IMG/M metagenome (GOLD analysis project Ga0315545, IMG submission 203096) | Salt marsh sediment microbial communities from the Plum Island Ecosystem LTER, Massachusetts, United States - Salt Marsh Sediment SW1602-10 ... | reverse complement strand
GACTTTAAAAACGATCGGGAGTATGGTTGGGGTCTCAGAGTCATTTGTCAGCCGAGTCAAACAAAAGACACGCAGTTTCACAATTTCCAGACTCTGCAAGATTGAGAAGAAAATAAATCTGCCGTTACCACTTTTACTTTTACGAGCCATTCGTCAGGAATCTATACCTGAGGAACTTAGGTCTCACTATCAGAATCTCCAACAGGTTCTTATTGCATCAGCAGAATTAGGCCATGTGCTCGGTGATAGGCCGCTCATGGAGAAGAAGCGCTATGAGGAAAAAGGACACGGTTAAAGCCTTTGAAAGAATAGTTTTACTCGCTCCTTTCCCCCAACCAGAATAAGGCCTGAGCATGTTGCCAGTTGACAACCAGTTCAGAATCTGCATTGATAAAAATATTGTGCACATGATGAGGTGAAGGGCAAGCTCTTATAAGTGGAAAATATTATTGTGGTAGCGGAAGGCCTAATGCGTGAGCTAGCCAAGCTATGTGGCACGCCTTAGTGGTTGTCTCCAATAACTCTTCAACATTCGGGGTGCTCCATCGTGCCTTGGATCGAAAGTATGACGTCCGGCTAACCGAGCCAGTGGTAAGATCCAGATAATTGCCCTAAACAGTCAGATTTACATGCCAAAGCAAACCAACACGTACCGCGCATACGTGCTAGAAACGTTCAGAAAAGGTGTGGGTTCTGAAAGTTTCTAGTTTGCACCAGTTGACACTTAATGAAACGGTTAAAATTTGGTTCTGAATCCTCTAAACTCACATCAGTATGGCACTGGGAAATTGTACTTATATCGATATATAGTAAATCTAGATACGAATAACATTTGAAGCACACCTTTGGACCTTTAAGCGCGTCAATCTCAACTCCGTTCTGGATGCTCCCTGCGTCTTTCCGAGACCATCCAAAAACCAAGTCACCTTACTCAGGCGACATTAGCCAGTTCTCGGCAAATACACTGATATCACGAAGGTCTACATTTCCATCGTCAGTGAAGTCTGCACCGCCGCAGATACCACAGTTGGCGTTCATCCACCGCGCTGCGAGTAAAACCAAATCAGCGAAGTCAACACGACAACTTCCATCGAAATCGCCATAACCTATCCCGCACACAGGTACATGGTCATATAGTCGGCCTTTTTCATCTGTTGGGAAACACGCCATCTCATTCGAAATATGCATGATCATCAGCGCTATATCCTCGATGGTGATCCACCCGTTGCCATCAACGTCTGCAGCGATTCGTTGTAAATCCGACAGCTCTCCAGAGCAAAGCGTACAGTTTATGGCCGCCAATACATCCTGGATAGTAATCTTATTATCCTGGTTGATATCGCCATAGAACAGACACCCACACACAGTTGTTTGGTCAGGCAATCTTCGTACACGTTCTACAGGAAAGCTATCGATTAATCCTACAGCGTACCGCGCAATTAGCAAAGCATCACAGTACGAAATACACCCGTCGCCTGTAACATCGGCTGCCATACGCTGTGCAGCGGACAAGGTGGTCGATCCTTCAGCGCATTGAGCAGCAAGAGCAGCGTCATAAGCAGTAACCTTGCCATCACCACTGATGTCTCCGACTCGAACAGGCCTGACCATCGTAATAGCGTCCGCTTCAGATGGCGGATTTTCAACATGGCCTACGTTGTCGCGCGCAACAGAATAGAATGCGTAGGTGTGGCTATTGTTACAGTCGGCAGCAAAACTTGCAGAAGTCTGACTCGTATCATCGAGCCATACCTCATAAGGCCCGTCGTCCATTGAAACGTAAATATCGTAACTATTGATGCCCGAACCACCGACGTCATCTTGCCCCATCCACTGAACTGTGAATTTATCTGACACAGCGGCTGGAAGCGCTAACACGTGACTTTCCGGCACACCGGCATCGATTGTATTGAGCCAGGGGCCTTCTTTAGGCGCAGGATGATTAAGGAGATCGCCGGCCCAGTCAAATTCAACAAATGCCTGATTGCGAATCTTTGCCCCTGTGCCCAGCCCTCCTTTGGCCTTAGCGCTGAATCCTGTCCAGCCCACTTCTTCGCCGCTTTCGGTAATCGGGGGAAGAAAGCCGGCCATCAGGTCCTCAGGTGTTTGCCAGGTCGCCGGATCAAGAGAGCGGAATGTCCATGTTATTTCGCGCGTTTGCTCATCAAATGTGCCTTCGACATTGACGACCATGTTCGCATCCGGCCGCATATCGATATTGATGTTGAAGTACTGACATGGCTCCAGTTTGACAGTCCACTTGCGGAATCCCATCTCCTCGAATCTAAAGCTGCTGACATCTAAATTAGGATCCAACTGATCTTTAACCAAGACATCGCAGGCCGGAGCGGTGGCATCCTCTCTGTTCCAGAAATCGGCTCTGTAGTAAAATTCCCGGTCTGGCGTAACAAAGCGCTTGCATTCTTCTGGCACCGTTCCAGGAGAATCAAAACCTGTCGGCCCATACTTGTCCTCGGGTGTGGTGGCATGGACAGGTTCGATATCTTTTGATTTTTCTTGTTGCTCCACTGCGTTCAAGTATAGCCCTTCAAGGGTATGTACTGCCCAATTATAAAAGAACTCCCCAAGCTTATAGGCAATCATAAATGGGCCGAGAATACTATCTCGTAAAAGCCGTTCACCGGTATTCTTTATAGTGGACCAAAGTGGAACCTCCCCTCCCTTCCACTCTTCTAATGTATCATCCCATCCTTTCCTAAAACATTCCCAAAAAGCTTGGTTTAGTGTTTGTTCATCACCTACTGGTTCCCACATGTGCTTATAAGTGTTCCAAATGACATCTCCAATGAAATCTACTCCGATTCCCACACCGATCCAGACTATAATGGCAGTACCGGGGGATTCGGTATAGATAGTAACTTTAAGCGTACGAACTTCGCTACTTCTAAGGGTTGGCAAACACACTAGAGCTGGTTCAGAAAAGCTTTCGTTTGTGATGGAGTCTATTAATACGACTCCATCTTCTCTTTCCACCCGGATTAATTCTAGCGTAGAAGTGCTGATGTAAATGACGACATCTTTGGCATCAATGGTACCCAAATTCCCATAGCGAAGCACATAAGTTTGCTCCCTTCCCAGTCTCATCTGCTCTCGTCCCACAATCTCCATCCACAACTCAGGCTCACCACCTTGTTCTATGGTAAATGGACCTGGTGCAGCTGCGAGTTGTCCATCAGGATTGATCACAATTAAGTTGTACTGGCCGGGTTCTTTTTCTGTCAGATCGAATGTAGCTGTGAGGGTGGTACCATCAGGGTCTCCAGAAATGTTCTGAGCGATGATATCTTCAAAGCCTGAGTGGACAAGTGAGACAGTAGCGTTTGGATCAAGCCAACCGCCTTTTATCTTAACAGTCACTAAACCTACGTTGCCGCCTTTATCTGTCGATAGACTTGTAATCGTGGGCAAGTAATTTAGCGTTGATTCGGTTGTAGACGTCGTATTTGCTTTAATCATGACATCTCGGCTCTGGTCTTCGCTCCAATGACTGTTATCGCAGAGCATTGCAGAATCTGTAAACTCAACGATATATGTACCGGCGGCAGGGCTGGGGATTTCGATCGAGGTTTGTGTACCATCCCGGCTTGCCCAGCGCTTGGAGCTTCCATATCGACTGTAGTAGATGTCGAAGTGGCTCCAGAGACCCATCGCCTCCGCATCAAGACAGAGCTTGTCCTGTTCGGGCGGAAGATCAATTTGATACCATGTAGAACCATAGCTGCAATATACCTTGCCTACCACCCACTGGCCCATCGGAAGTTCCGGCAGCTTGTCCCAGAGGGTAAGTATCCCCCTACCAGCCTGGTTCGCTGTCACCTCAATGGTGTATGCTCCAGCCACTGGTTCTGTGACCTGTAGGATAAGGTCGTGTGAGCTGCTTTCGCTGGCGATTTGTTGTTCGCCATGTTTGAGCGTAAGCGTGCTTCCCCAGCTATAACCATAACCAACAAGCGTGCTCTTCTGCAGAGTGACAAACAGGTTATTACACCCGCTTGGAACTGTTATATTGTAAGACCACACCTGATCATGCGCCAAGTCAAGATCAAACGAATATAGGGCCCCGACCGGTAACGGACATACCTCAACTGCATTGTCGATATTCATTCCGGAGCTATCAGGCCAGGTAATAGACATGTCATACAAACCTAAAGCTGCGCTGCTCAGATCAAATTGGGCGATAATCATCTGCGGTGACGAATTAATAACCGTGCTTGCCTGGATATTCGCTCCACCGGCACCTTCTAACTCGATCTGCATTCCATTGGTAAAACCTAAACCCATGACGTGAATCGAAACTTGCGATGAGTTTATTACCTTTCTCGGGTAGATATCCGAGATATGTTGCTCAACGATTTCTGCAGTGATACGATAGCTTGTAGTGCCGTCAACATTTCTTCCGTATACACAGAAATAGTACATTCCGGTTGCGGTCGGAGAAATCAATAACTCGTAACAGCCAAAAATGTTTCTATTTTTGGACACGTAGTCGGAATCACTTTGTGTGGGTGATTGTCCATATTGACCATATAACTCCAACACGGCTGTCGGCGAATTTGATTCTAAAGTCACAAGCAGATTCTTACCTGTTTTGACCTCGACATAGTATCGATGTAATCTGCCGATCGAAATTAACGCGGTGTATGGATCGCCAAGAATTAGCTGCTCAGAAATCAGTTTATTCAAAGAAAGTTCATAAACTCCTGTGTAGCTCCCGTGAAAGTGCTCCCTGACAAAGATTGTATACTGTCCATCTGCAGGAAGTGTCTGCAGTATCTCGGACGGTCCCGTAAAGCCTACGTAAATGGAAGCAAGTTCCGCACCTTCGGGACTGTACAAGCTGACATCGGGAGTTAACCCACCGGAAACATTATTTACATCGATTAAGACACTATCACCAGCATTTCCGAAGAAGGTATGCAAGTTAAGGTCGCCGGCAGGGTCGATAGAAGCAATGACAGTTTCTCCGAATTCTATGCCAACGGTGTTGCCGGGATTGTTGAGCCGCTCCAACACAAGGCCGTATCCTCCTGTGCGGCCCACAAAGTGATCCCGGACAAGGATTGTGTACTCTCCATCTGAAGGAAGTGCCTGTAATATCTCGGACGTTCCTATACCCCAAACGTTAGCAAGTTCTACACCTTCGGGATTGTATAAGCTGACATAGGGGCATAACGAACCGGATGCCTTGGCTACACCAATCAGGACACTATCTGCAGCATTCGCAGAAAAGGTGTACTCATCGGTCTCTCCCTCAGAACCTATTGAACTGATAACAGTCTGCCCGAAACTAATGGGAGCGGCAGCTATTACAGACTGGCTAACAAAACCAATCAAAACAAACAAGAAGAGTAATTGATAGATTGATGGGAATGTACTCCCTACCCGCCCACTATTATTCCACGGTAACATATCTGACCCTCCGAAAAAATTTATCGTCGCTAACAAAACTAGTCTGCCTTATACAGCGAGCACTAACCAATTGGGCATTTGTTAATACAATTGTCCAAGTAGTTAATCCTTATTATACCTCAACAATATTAAAAGAGGGCACAGCATTGAAAGATATTATACTGCTTATGCCTTTGCAAGATATCAACAAAAAGTTCTTCTAAGACTTGAATGCTAGTCTTTTTGCCGGTTCATCGTTTAACAATCTCAACTATCTCATTTTACCAAAGGTTCTTGAGGAAAAGTGCCTTTAAAACGTGTAGGGAGGAATGTAAATCACATTTCGTTGGGAGATAAATATCCGAAAGAAGCAAAAATAAGGACACTTATTATTTTATAAGTGGTGGACTGAGCAACGAACTTAGACAGAAATAAATGCACCGGTGCCTTACCCCCAAACACATAAAGCCCATTATCTTGGCTCATATTCTTTAATTTAGGCCAATCGGGCAGATGCCAGCAAGAAACGTTGATTCGATGAAGCATGATTTTTCTTGGCAAAAGAATAAAAGCTTCTTTTGTTCGACTCAGCGGGAATAGACAAATATAGTAGCATAAAAAGTTCATATTAGATGCGAAGATTTGAACGTTTCCCAATCGCACTTTGTCTCTACAATTGTTGCTGTACGGGAAAGCTGCTGGAACATAGCAAAGCGGCAATAGAAGTATCAGGTTACCGAGGGAGGGCGGATGACTTCTTAGGCGAGTATCACGTAGATAAGATAACACACAACAGGCGATAGTATGGCCGCCGATGGCGTGGGAGTGTAACGAAGGATGGCTCTGCAGGGGAAGATCAACGGTAGGCATAACCAGCGTCCGTGGCATGTAGAAAAATGGTCATCCAGAGAATGCCATACTTAGGCCATCAGATTCATGTATTAATAGATGCCAAAACTAACCATACCATAATCCATCAATTGATCTGAGCGGAAAATTTACTTGGCAATGATCCTGCGGAACTCGGGTATAGATTGTAGGCCTTGAAGATCTGGATCAAACAACGCTTTCCCTATCCTAATCCATCCCGATTGTTTTACCTTGGACAGGAAATGTAGTGCTTTATCGTTTTGCCCCAAAAGAGCATAACAACAGGCTATGTTATAGAAGGCTAATCCCGGCATTTCTGGTTCGCCCATTTCAAGAACCATATCGTCGCTCTTTTTGGAAACACTCTCTTGCAAAGCCATGATCGCCTCATCATAGCGTCCTGTCTCCATCAAGAACAAACCCAATTCAACATAACCCTTGGCATGGTTACTTGCGGCCTGCAGAGACCTTCGAAATGCTTTCTCAGCTTCTGTGAGTTTTCCAAGACGAAAACAGACCTTCCCCAAATCAGACAAGAACGTAAAGGCAGGCATATCTTCCTCTTGCCCCCATTTCCCAAGCAGAAGTAACTCTTTCTCCCACTCCTTATAGTAGTCCTCGGCTACTACAAGGTCGGCACTTTGCCTGAACTTGCCCTTCTCCTTCCACCATGTGATACTGTCAGCGCATCCCTTACTGGCGTAAAAATGCCCAAGCCAATATAAAGCACCCGGTATGTCCCCTATACTTATAGGCGGATCGAACTCTGTACAGCTTACAGCAAGACCTTTTAACTCCTCCGAAAACCCTTCGATTATGGCAATTGCGGATGTATCATCGCCTTTCTCATGACATTTTATCGCATCTTCGATCAATTGTCTGCCTTTTTGCTCTGCATGTCGAAAAGTCTCTGAACTATTGAGAAATGCAGACCGTATAAAGGCATTCACTCTGTCGTGGGGAGTTACAATTGTCTCCCAGTCCCACCATGCTGGCGGGGTGGGTAGTCCTCCTGAATCAGGTAAAACACCGTTGGACGATGGTATGTCCTTTACATTAGATATGACCCTATCAACAAGTCTGAAGACCTCCTGGTCAAAGCTGCCAGGATGCAAGCGAGCGAGTAATGGCATTTGGCACCCTTTTGCTGCGTATCCTGCATAATCAACAAAATAGTGTTCCAGCTCTGGAACTGTTGGCCCCCTGTTTGATATGAGCGGTTTTACTTCTCCATCTCTATACACTTTAACAAGTGCAATTCTGTTAGATAAAGCCACCCTAAAGGCGCCTTTTTGAAACCCCCGTGTGGTAACCATTATTCCCTTATGTGCCCTTATATCCTGTATCTTCGCAGCAAATTGCAAAAGGTCACCGCATTCAATAGCCCTGTTGTAGTTCTTACACTCTATCAACGTCAGAAAGGACACACCCGCCAAAAAGGCCTCAAAAGACAAATCAATCTCGTATGGCTGCCCTGACTTGCCCTTATAAACCTTCTTATGGTGGACAATTATCCCTTTTTTTGCCAGAAGGCTCTCATACACTCTTTTGACTAGCAATTCGTATGTGAGGCCCCTAGCATAGCTACAATTTCTTTGGTCTCTTTTCATAGCGTTTCGTCTACATCTTTACATAGGTTGAAAGCGCACATGTAGATCATATCTGTTTATTTAAACGCGGTCCCCGTCGGCTGGATGCCAGCACCAGATGCCGCTGAGAACAGTCTGCCGGAAGCTGAAATTCAAGGCCTGAGTATTATGAATAAGGTAAGCCCTATAAATCGGCTTGTCAACGTGAAAAATGGGGCTAGATTTTCACTTGACTATGGTATAGAGAATGGGATAATGCAGTTTAAAAGGTTCAGAAATTGTGCGTTCTCTGAACCTTTTTATTTGCGCTCCACGAACTTCTTTGCTCCTTGAACTAAACATATGTCTCGTAAGGAATCTCTAATCGTTTTCTATTGTTGCTGGCCATTTGCTACTTTCCAGAAAAAGCTTGTAAACAAATAAAGGTAAAATTCTAAAAAATTTGTTAAAATAAAACTGCTATGGCATTACCTTCTAAAACAATTGAATTAATAGAGCAGATTGCTGAAAACTTAGATATATGGGCTAAGGGTTGGGGCAAGAGATTACTCAAGAATAGGCCGCGGAATCTTCGCCAATTCCGTCAGTCCATTTTAGCCGAGTTTGGCAATACAAATCTTCCAGAAGTTGGTTTTAAGATAGAGTTCAATTCAGGTCTTAATAAAGCATTGGAAGGATTTGGTTCTGTTCTCGAGAGATTGTACCGACACATGCCTAGCATGGCCCCAATAGTGCAGAAAAAGCATAAACGCTTTGTGACTGAAGCTAAATCAACTTGTCAACTGCCTAGTGGGGACCAAATCTGGTTTAAGAAATTTAATAATTCAAGAGATATTGCAATCGATCTGGCGAAGACACTTCGACACATTGCTGAAATGGCCAGAGAGGATTTATTGCTTGCGACACAAAAAAACAAGCGCCGCTCAAAGAATAAACCCAAAAAATCCAGGGCTATAAATAAACGATTTAGCTTTAGACATGGCCAAGTGCTATTTGACGACCATGACCTAAATGTTGGAGCAGGAACTGCACTTGATATCATAAAAGCTCTCGTTAAAGATTTTGGTCACGTGGTATCCTTCCAAAAACTTGATGAAAATAGTCCAAAGAGAGAAGCATCGGAGAAAATACGCACCGCTATAGGACGTATAAGAAAAACAATCAAATCAGCAATGATTCCGGTGGTAATAGAAAACCGCAAAGCTGAAGGATACATCATGCTCCCATTGACCAAATAAGGTGAGCATTCAGCAAATTCAGGTTGTCACACTCCGTCACGAAAAAACACACTAAAAACACGTACATATAATCATTTTGCACTCATAATAGTTGTAAATGAAATATCAGCTATTTGTTGACTTTATGAAAGGAACTGAAATGAGCGACAGAATGAGGTTTGAAAACGGTTACTTATATGTGAAGGCCCTACAGATAAAGGGAAAGACACAATGCTGAATATTAGGAAAATCTCAGTAAGCAAGATAAAACCAGCAGCTTATAATCCTCGAAAAAATTTAGAGCCGGATGACCCAGAGTACCGGAAACTACTGAAATCGATTGACGAGTTTGATTGCATCGAACCACTGATTTGGAATCAGCAGACCGGAAATTTAGTGGGTGGTCACCAACGGCTTAAAATACTTCTTGCTCGTGGTGACAAAGAGGTAACATGCAGCGTTGTCGACTTACCCTTGCAAAAGGAGAAGGCTCTCAATATTGCTCTCAACAAGATTTCAGGTGATTGGGATGAAAAGAAACTGGCCACTATATTGGACGAGCTTATTCGTATCCCGGAATTTGATGTTGAATTAAGTGGCTTTGATTTGCCAGAGGCCTCAGAGCTTATAGACCGGTTGCTGCTTGAGAATGCGGATGAAGATGATAATTTTGATGTCGAATCTGAACTTCAGCAAATAGTAGAGCCAAAAACAAAGCCAAGCGAACTGATTGAGCTTGGTCCGCATCGTATCCTCTGTGGTGACTGTACAGATACTGCTAACATAAAACGACTAATGGAAAACAGAAAGGCACAGCTTATCTTTACCGATCCGCCATATGCGGTTGATTACCGAGGTGGGAGAGTCGGCAAAAACTGGGAACATAAGTTACGCCAGGATGGCGAGAGATATTGGGACAAAATGTCTGTCAGCTGTTACCAAAAGTTGCTGACCAAATCGCTGGGACATGCCTATCAATTTTCTGATGAGAAGGCTGCTCTTTATCTCTGGTTTGCCTCGGCGCGTATCGGCACGGTGATCAATTCACTGTCGGCCACCAAATGGGAGATGCGAAATCTGCTGGTATGGGCGAAGAGCGCCTTTGCCGGCTCACTGTTTGCCCAGTACAAGCATCAATATGAACCATTCTTCTATTGCTTTAAGAAAGGCAAGTCTACAAGGTGGTTCGGACCGAAAAATGAATCGACGGTATGGCGGTATGACAAACCGCATCGCAATGAAGGGCACCCAACCATTAAACCGCTGCCTTTGGCTATTCGTGCTCTTCGTAACAGCTCCTCACGAGGAGATATAGTGTTGGATCTGTTTTTAGGTTCAGGCACCACGCTTATAGCAGCTGAGCGAACCGGTAGAGTATGCTTCGGCACGGAGATTGAGCCGCGATACTGCGACCTTATTCAAAAAAGATATTAACTTGAGCATTCCGGTTCTTTCGGAGCAGCACAATGATAGAGCAACTCGAAACAGAAGATGCTCAAAATCTATTGAAACGGTGCCAGCAAGACCCTCTGTTCTTCAGCAAGCATATACTTGGTTGCGAGCAGCCCTGGCATAAACAGGAAGAGATACTGCTTAGTGTCCGCGATAATCCCAAGACAGTTGTGCCCAGCGGATTTAGTGTTGGAAAGACCTGGACTGCTGCCAGGGCGGCCCTATGGTTTTTATATTCTTTTCCGAATTCCCTGGTAATCACAACTGCCCCAACCTGGCGGCAGGTTGAAAACATCCTGTGGGCGGAGATACGTCGACAGTATCAGCAATCTCACATACCTTTAGGTGGGGAGATCCTTCGGACTCAGATAAAAATTGCGGATGACTGGTTCGCACTTGGACTGAGCACTGATGAGCCAGCACGTTTCCAGGGATTTCATTCTGCAAATTTGTTACTAATATTTGATGAAGCAGCAGGTATTGACCGTCAGATATGGGATGTTGCTGAAGGCCAGATGGCTGGTGCCTTAGCACGATGGCTCGCCATTGGTAACCCAATAATGCCAATTGGTCCCTTCTACGACGCGGTCACAAGTCTTGTGTGGAACACAATTCATATAAGCTGTTTGGACTCCCCCAATGTGAAAGCCGGAAAGATTATCTATCCAAAGCTTGTGTCCCCACAATGGGTTGAGGGTCGGCGAAGAGAGTGGGGGGAGGCATCCCCTCAGTTCCAATCAAAAGTTTTAGGGGAATTCCCAACTGCATCGGAATTTGGGCTCATACCTTCGGATTGGATCATTGCAGCCCAGGAACGTGCAAAAAGCACAATAATTGTTTCTGAGGAAAAAAGAGTAGGTGTCGATGTTGCACGTTCTGGGAATGATAGCACAGTCTTCGTTTTTAGGCAGGGCCCGGTGGTTAAGGATGTACGGGAACACCGCAACATCAACACAATGGAGATTGTTGGCAGGCTGATTCACTTCGTTGAAAAACACCAGGTTCCCTGGATAAATGTTATGGTTGATGAAATTGGTATTGGTGCAGGTGTGGTTGATAGATTAAAAGAGCAAGATCGCCGCGTCTCAGGAGTGAACTTTGGCGTTGTAGCACTGGACACAGACAAGTACAGAAATATTCGCGCTGAATGTTATTGGAAATTGCGAGAAGCGCTTAATCCTGAATCAGAGAAGCCTTTAGCCATACCCAAAGAATTTGTCAAACTGGCTATCGAACTTGTCGCAATCGAGTGGTTTGTTTCTTCAACAGGTAAAACTCAGGTCGAACCCAAGGAAAATATTAAGAAAAGGCTGGGCCGAAGTCCCGATCATGCTGATGCACTTGCTCTAACATATGCCCGTCCTCGTCGTAAAGGACATGTATATGTTCCAGATTAGCAATAGTGATGATGACTAATTCTGGTGAGACATTGTGGCCAGCGATGAAATCTGGACACCCATTTGGTTTTATGGAGAACCAATATTATGACAGGTAACGTTGTAGATACTCTTAAAAAAATTCGTGAAGGATTTCTCGATCCAAAAGAAATTTCTACCTCTGACAGACGAGTCTGTGTTGCCTACCTAAGATTGGAGGGCTATACGCAGGAAGAAATTGCAGAAATCTTTAGAGTCAGCCGCCAGACAATTATACGTGACGAAAAAGCTAATCGTCGGGAAGCGGCAAAGTTGGTGGATGAGATCGATGTTAAGAGTGTTGCCGGTAGCTTGATTGCTTGGGCCAGGCATCTTGCTGCAAAAGCCTTACGGGAAAAGAATTATGCCTTGGCCTGGAAAATCCCGAGAGATTTGGTTAGCGATCTTCAAAGCTTGGGATATTTACCACGTTCGCCAGAACAGTACCACGTTCAAATTGGCACTTTCGTGGATCTCGTTCAGTTGGCAACGAAAAAAGTTGATGCCGAAGTAATAGAACCTGGAGCCAACAATAAGAACGAGTTACCACCTGCGCCAGATAATAGTAGTCATACCCGAAAAAAAAACAAAACAACGTAAACGTAACACGGCCAAATCTCATCGAAAATAAGCTGTAAACCAAGCCTAAAGATCACCCAATATTACCCGCATATTGCCACTATTGCCGGATCACAAAAAATAATCGCTTCCCCTACCAAAATCGGCCCAGAAGACACCAAAAAGGCGGATAATTTCACAAATATCTGGGCAGATAAGCCAATATTGTCTTGATATATCCGCCCATATAGGCTTCTATAGAACTGATTATAACTCTTTTAATGGACGCTACTTACATGATTCGACAAAACTCAAATACCCGCCAGGATAGCCGAGCAGTCGGTTACGTCCGCCCGCTCGACCGACCGCCAGGAACAATCCATCCCAGACCAGAAGAAAGCTCTGGAAGCCTACGCCGCCGAGCACAACCTTAGACTGGTAAAGTTCTACATCGATGATGCCATAAGCGGCACATCCACACTGGGCAGGCGTGCCTTCCAGCAGATGGTTCAGGATGCCCAGAAATCAACCAAGCGATTCGACAGGATCATCGTATACGATGTAAAACGCTTCGGCAGGGTCGACAACGATGAGGCGGGATATTACAGACATATCCTCAAAACCCATGGTGTCGAAGTCCTTTATGTCACCGAGAACTTTAATGGCGATACTACTGATGATCTGCTTCGACCGGTAAAGCAGTGGCAGGCAAGGCAGGAGTCAAAAGACTTATCTAAAGTAACTATCAGGGGTCTGCTCTCAAAGGTTGAAGGTGGCTGGTGGATGGGAGGCACACCCCCCTACGGCTATGACCTTCGTTATGAAAATGCTGAGGGAAAATTTCTTTTTATACTCCGCTTCATGCCCGATGGCTCAAAGCAGCTTCTCGATGAAAAAGGAGATCTAATTCGTACTCTTGCCCGTGGCGAATCGCTGAACATATCCAAACGTGACCAGGCCAAACTTACATTAAGTGACCCGGAACGTGTAAAAGTAGCCAAACAAATCTTCCAAATGTATGCAGAGCAAGGTAAAGGCTACAAGTCGCTTGCCGACACACTCAATCAAGAAGATACCCCTACGCCACGCGGGCCTAAGTGGTCTCACATCTACAGCGGATTCTGGACAGATTCAACTATCAGGTCTATCCTGGTCAACCCGATCTATGCCGGAGATATGGTCTGGAACCGCAGGACAGATGCCCGCTTCCACAGAATAAGCCAGGGCCGGGCAGTTGAACGCGAAAATGTACACAGCGCAAGATTGGTACCTAATGGCAAGTCAGACTGGATAGTAATTCGTGATGCCCATCCGGGATTGATAAGCAGAAGGCTGTTTGAACAAGCCAGACAAAGGCTTGAAAATCATCCCAAATCAATCGAGCAGCGACAGCATGTTTCAAAACTTAATACTCATGGCAAAACCTGGAACGGCCAGCGAAGCCGATTTATCCTCTCCTGACTATTAAAGTGCGGTCTCTGCGGCAATCGTTACCAAGGTGTTACTCGAAACAAGGGCAAGAGACGGCTGGATGGGACACAAGTTAAGACGTACTACTACTACTCTATGACTCTTAATTATAGCAGCTTGTAGGTATTTGCCGATATAGCTTTCAGAATATTATTTATCTGAAAGGAATCGGCATGAACAAGAAATATATTGTCCGGCTTACGGCTGAAGAA
>Ga0315545_1003185_pt1 | contig 14192 bp, 12 predicted proteins | sample SalMarSW160210MG_FD_203096 | JGI IMG/M metagenome (GOLD analysis project Ga0315545, IMG submission 203096) | Salt marsh sediment microbial communities from the Plum Island Ecosystem LTER, Massachusetts, United States - Salt Marsh Sediment SW1602-10 ... | reverse complement strand
TGGACAAGGTTCCAGCAATAATCGACTTCTTAAAGGATCGCCCTTCCAGCGGATGACTTACCACCCCGATGTTGTTGCCATTGATCGCGGCCAACGCGCGAATGATCGCTTCGCCACGAAGATCGTCGGCCACCTCCTTAAGGATGATGATGTCACCCCTTGTCGTAGCAACGGCCAATGGTGTTGATGGCATGTGTTGAACATTGAACATCGAATGCTGAAGTTCAGGGACAGCGCGCCCAACTGCATCCGCATCGATTATTGGAATTCCTCGCCTTGTAGCTACGGCGAGAGCTTCAGCAGCAGCTGCACCCCCTATCTCCGCAGGGAAAGCAGCGAAGAATCTCTTCCCAAGGTAGTCTTCCAGAGTTTCAAAGGCTTTCAAACATTCGCTTACATCGTCTTGGAATGCCCTCCCAATACCCTCATCTGGGAAGACGCCGCCAAATATGGAAGGGGTGGCAACCCATGCCGCATCGGGAACTTCCTCCAACTTTGCAAGCTTGAATACGCGACCTTCTTGTAGGTCAGCCTGGATTGCTGCTAGACCGGGTTTGGGATTGCCTCCCCCTCCGGTTCCCAGGATAGCGCATCCTCTAATCAGATCTTCCAGCTCCTGCTTGTTCAAGGTTCGCATCGTAGCCTCCTTCTTTGTGCTTTATCTTCTCGCCCTTCTCATCTTCGGATCCAGTATCTCTCTTAACCCATCACCTACCAGATTGAATGCGAACACGGAGATAAAGATCGCAATTCCTGGGAAAGTGACGATCCACCAATGGGTAAGGAAGAAAGTTCGTCCTGTGCTTGTCATCAGTCCCCATTCCGGTGTTGGTGGCTGCGCCCCAAGTCCCAGGAAACTGAGAGCAGCGCAGGTCAAAATAATACCACCAAAGTCCATCGAGGCCTGAACAATGATGGGGACAATAGAGTTAGGGAGGACATGTTTAAAGAGTATTCTACTCCATGGGGCACCAACGGCCTTAGCTGCTGCTACGAAGTCCCTCTCCCGAACAGAGATCGCCTCACTTCGCAGGAGCCTAGTGTACCATGGCCACCAGGAGATGGCAATCGCGATCATCGCGTTTCTCAAATTGGGTCCCAATATCGCAGAGATCGCCATTGCAAGTAGTAAGGACGGGAAACTTAAGAATGTATCGGTAACCCGCATAATTACCTCATCTATCGCGCCTCCGGAGTACCCTGCAATTACCCCTAGAGGTATTCCAATGAGCAGAGCCAAGCCAATTGCCAAGACCCCGACCTTCAAGGAAATCCTGGAGCCAAAGATCACACGGCTGAAGATATCTCGACCAAGCTCGTCAGTCCCAAATGGATGCTTGAGTCCCGGCGAATGGAAGGTTTCTTCGATGTGGCTTGTACCCGTATCTTTAGGATAGGGAGCTATCCAGGGTGCAAGAAGACTGACGAGGATCAAGAGGAGCACAATGGACAACCCTGTTACTGTAAGGGGACTCCTCTTTATATACCGGAAGGCATTACTTAGTCTATCAATCATGTGTAGCTGATTCTTATCCGCGGGTCAAGAAAGGCCAGGGTTATATCCACAATGAGATTTAGCAACACATAAGTAAACGCGACTAACAAGGTTACACCCATAATGGCCGGATAATCTACGGTCATAATAGCATTAGATGCATAATATCCTAGCCCTGGCCAAGCAAACACGGACTCGATAAGAAAGGTCTCAACCAACGAGTATGCAAAGGTCAGAGCACCGACTGTGAGCACTGGCCCTATAGCATTACGGAGAGCATATACGGCAAGAATCTTCACCTCTCGCAGTCCGCAAGCCCTCGCTGTTCTGATGTAATCTTCGCCCAGTATCTCTAGCATGGTCGCTCGGGTCATCCGAGCCGATAGACCCAGTGGAAACGCTGCAAGCGTGATCCCCGGCAGGACAATATGGTAAAGCGCGCTAGCAAATGCTGCGAAATTGCAAGTGACCAGGGAATCAATCAGATAAAAACCTGTCACACACTTGATGGGAGAGATCACGCTGGTCATCATATCCAGTCGTCCTGCTAATGGAAACAGCCTTAGCTCTTTGAAGAAGACAAGCTGAAGGATCATTGCTAACCAGAAGGTTGGTAATGCGACCCCTGCGATGGAGAAAACCCGGCTGAGGTGGTCTATGGTAGTACCGTTCTTGACAGCCGATATGATCCCCAACGGTATGCCCAGGGCGAAAGCAATGACCATCCCGAAGAGGATTAACTCGAGCGAAGCAGGGAGATAGCTGAACAGCTCTCGGAGAACCGGCTGATGCGTGCGAACAGATTGTCCCCAGTCTCCATGCAGAAAATCTCTTATATATCTATAATATTGGACATAGAGCGGTTTATCCAGACCTAATTTGATCCGCGCACTGGCTACCTGTTCTGGCCTAGCATGGGGGCCAACCCATCTTGCAGCCGGATCGGAGGGGACTGTTCGCGTTAACAAGAACGTAAGAATAGATACGCCAATCATCACAACGATGGCAAGTGCTAAGCGTCGGACGATGTAAGATACCATGGCATTCCTCGAAGTTCTAAGAAAGAGGTTGCGAAAAGTAAGGGCGAGAAGCAGTGCTCCTCGCCCTCTCTCACTTTCGGGTTACTCCCTGTAGCAATTGTACCAGAATACAACGTGCGGATAGGAAGGATTATCCGCATACCCCTTCAGGGTTGCCGCCTTAGCGCGGACATACGCCATGTCGTAGATGGCTAGTCCTGGCATGTCTTCCATTACGATATTTTGGGCTTCAGCGTACACATTAATCGCCTCTTCCCGATCCGTGGCCGAAAGCTGCATGGCTCTATCGATCAAGCCGTCATAGAGTGGGTTGCTATAGTAGTCCAAGTTGAACGAGATTTCTTCCTCTGTCGCAAACAAGGAGAGCATGAACGACTGCGGATGGGTGTAATCAGGCCACCAGTACATGACGAAAATGTCTTGGCGAGCGTTTGGATCTGGCGATCTCGCCAGCGCCCATTGGGGATCCCAGGGCATCCCTCTTATCTCCAGCTCGATTCCGAGTTTGGCGAGCTGTTCTTTCCACAGCTCTGCAACCCTCCTCTCCTGTGCGTCTCCGGAGACGTATGTAAGGAGCAATTTGAAGCCACCATTAGGGTATCCTGCCTCATCTAATAGGCACCTGGCGGTCTCAAGGCTGAGGGTGTACTGCTTCACTCGCTCAGAATAACCCCATAGTCCATAAGGGATCACGCCTCTTGCTTGTCTTCCATAGCCCTTCAGTACGCCTTCTACGATAGCGTCATAGGGTATCGTGTAAGCCAAAGCCTTCCGCACCAGTTTGTTGTCAAGCGGTGGTTTCTCCGTGTTGAACTGGGCTACAAGGTTCTGATATGAGGGGATTTCAACTACTTCAACATTTGCCTTACTTTTCAACGCCTCGATCTCCGTGACCGGCAGCCTATTAGTGAAGTCCGCGTCGCCCGATTCGATCATCAATCTTCGGGTGGATGGTTCGGGGATGGTGTTGAAGAGCACTTTGTCGAAGTGTTTGCCTTCCCATCCGCCCCAATAACCTTCAAACCTGGTCAGGAGCATTCGGGTTATCCCTTCGTAGCTCTCGAACATATATGGTCCAGTCCCAGCTTCGTGCCCTGCGATAAACCACTCATGGTCTGCCGAATCAGGATCGAAGATGTAAGCGGCATATGCAGCTGCAGCCACTAAGTCCAATGCAGCAGGATACTTTAGGTAGAATCTGACCGTATAGCTGTCGACCACTTCAATATGGTCAACGGGATCCCAGATAAAGGCAGCTCCCTGCCCTCTCTCTATCGTTCTTTCGATTGAGAACTTAACCGCTTCCGCGTCCAGTTCTCCACCGGTGTGGAATTTCACACCTTTTCTAAGGTAGAAGGTCCACGTCTTAGCGTCCGCTGATTTCTCGTAGTGAGTAGCAAGAACGGGTTCGAACTCGTCCATAACGGGATCATAGTTCAGTAGCCTCTCATATACGTTGTTCATAACGACGATCTCATCTGAGAAACCATCACTAGGATCCCAACCGATCATCACTTCAGCGCTGTATATGTAAACACCAATCTGAGGCTGTCCTGGGGCAGTTGAAGCCAGGACTCCGAAAAGGGTAACTACCAACAAGAATATACTTGCAGTGCGTAGCAGCTTTGCTCCACTTCTCTCTTCAAACATACCAATGCCTCCTTTTGGATTATTCGGCTAAAAGGAACAGGGGTTTATGTTTCTGCTATCACCTCCTTTCTTACGAACAGAGTGGCCTATTTGTACCCTTCTATCTTATCGAAGGAAGGGACAAGATACGACCGTCCTCGAGTGTGACACAGGCCTAGTTTCACTAAAAGCTCCGCCATCTTTAGGGCCGTTGCTGCCGGTTCAATGACTGGGACAGTGAGCCTCTGTCTTATCTTTTGAGCAAGGCAAGCCATCCCGGTGCAGCCCAATACTATTACCTCTGCGCCATCCCTATCGATCGCCTCCTGTGCAGCCCTCACAATCTCATCAACGGCCTTCGTGGAATCTTTTTCCAGTTCTAACACAGGAATATCCACACCAATGGCCGAAGCGAGTCTTGACTCAACCCCGAATTTTGCCACTTGCAACCTCACCCAGGGAGCCGAGTTGGCAAAGGTTGAAATGACCGAGAACTTGGATCCCAGATGGAGCGCTACAGACATCGATGTCTCGGCCGGACCAACGACAACCTTCTCGACGACCTCTCTGGCTGCATCCACCGCGGGATCGGCAAAACAGTTGATGACGATCGCATCCGCTTCCTCGCCTTCTTGTTTAACCAGTCTTAGGATCTCTGGACCCGCATAGGTGGCGTCATAAAACGTTTCAATGGACTTTGGTCCCCTCTCTATTCTTACGACATCCACCGATGTGCCATAGTCAGCAATACCTCGTAAATACTCTTGATCCTTTTCGAGCCATTCTCTTGTTGTCACAGGGTTAATGACCAGGATTCTCATCCTCTTCTCCTTTCAATGGGAACATACTCCACGTCGTGGCCGAAGAATTTGGGGCCAAAGGCCGTTATGCCATCAGGGGTCCGCCACTGTTCAGAAGCAGGAAATCCAATGACTGAGACCCTCTTCCCTTTGTCGCAGTTGGGATTGGTAATGGGCATTCCGGTGTCCTTCTCCAAGATCGAGATGAGATCGGGGACTGTTACGTCAACCTCTCCATTACACCAAGAGATGATGTTCTCGTTCTTGTACCAGATTGTGTATTCCTCTCCTTTACACTCATCGATTCCTGTCAGCTTGATCTGTCCTACTGTGAACCCTTCTTCAACCTTCCAGTTATGGGCAGTAACCAACCCTTGGAAGAGAAGATAGCCATTGCCTGCTTCAGCTATTGCTTTGCAGGGATTGTCTTCCTTCTCCATCGCCTTTCTGCGGACTCTCCCAACCTTCTCCGCCAGGGAAATCGTGTTAGGGATAACCACCTCTTGCAGCATCTCCATCCTCGTGGGGTGATCACAGACGCCGACCATGTTCCCGCTGATCACGGCGATTCTCCTGATGATCTCCTCGGCTCTCCGGTCATCCTGGACCTGTTTTACGATCATCACATCCCCCATGGGGCTGGCTACAGCCATGGGAGCAATTGGTATTCCCATCACATAGAAGATAGAGCATTGGAGATCGGGAGCCGCCCGCCCGGCCGCATCAGCGTCCAGGAGCGGCAGGCCTCTCTCTGCCGCCACTGCCAAGGCTCCAGCGGTGGCGAATCCGCCGAGCTCTGCGGCAATGACCCCCTTGAACTCCTCGCCTAGATAATCCTCCAGGGCCTCAAATGCCTTAAGGGCGACCTCCCCTGACTCCTCCTTCCCCCCTTCGGGAGAGATTGAGCCACAATAGTAAGGTGAGCCTATTAGCGCTTTGGGGTCCAGGTCTTCCAGCTTGCCCAAGGTGAATTCCTCTCCCTTCTCTATGAGTCCCTTTATAAGCCTTTGGCCCTCGCTCAAGCTACCTCCACCGCCGGTCCCTAGAATAGTGCATCCGATGAGGATGTCTTCCAATTCAATTGCGCCTAAACTTCTCATTTGATCCTTCCCCCTGTTCTTGACATGGTGAAGCTCTCCTCCTTGCTGGACTCGCTATCAGTTTCGATCCGCTCCTCCGAGCCTCCTGTTCTCCTCGATCTTCCCATAGTCCATCACGTATCCGAAATGTCTAGGCCCGAAAAGCTCCAATCCTCTCGGCGATCTCCATATTGATGGGGCAGGACAACCCGTGACCACTACATCCATACCCTTTTTACAGTTGGGATTTGTTATTGCCTCTCCTGTGTTTGGATCCAGGACACAGATGAGATCCGGTACTGTAACATCGGACTGGTCATCGAACCAAGAGATGATATTCTCATTCTTGTACCATATCCGATAGCGATGGTCCAAGTAATCTCCCTGACCCCTAATTGATAGGTCTCCGATAGTGAACCCTTCATCGATCTTCCAGCCTGCTTGCACTACCTTTCCCTTGAACAGGAGATAGCCCCTTTGCGCAGTAACGACTGCTTCTACTGGGTCTGTGCCAGAGGAGCGAGCCTGCCGGACCACGGCGCCGATTGCCATGGCGTTGGATAGGGTCCTGGGGACGACCGACTCCCTGAGGATTCCCCCTCTAACTGGATGGTCCGCTACTCCTGCTCGGTTGGCGCTGGCCACGGCGATAGCACGGACGATCACCTCGGCCCGGAGATCGTCAGCCACTTCCTTCAGAATGATAATATCGCCCTTGGCGCTAGCTACGGCTAAGGGAGCTATCGGTACGTTTTTGACATAAAACGTAGTATGTTGCAGCTCAGGGACGGAGCGACCGGCGGGATCGGCATTGACCACCGGTATTTCCATCTTAGCGGCAACAGAGAGGGCTATGGCTGTGTTTTCACCGCCTATCTCCGTAGGAATCGCGGCAAAGAATCTCTTGCCCAGATATTTCTCCAAAGCCTTAAAGGCTTCTAAGCATTCTAGGGATTCCTTCTGTGTGCCAGCGGCATCTTCGGGGGAGATGCTCCCACACATATATGGTGAGGCTACCATCGCCTCATCAGGAATCTCCTCCAAGTTTGCGAGCTTAAACTCCCGACCCTCTCTCAGGTCAGCCCGGATCATAGCAAGTCCTTTCTGAGGGCTCCCCCCACCTCCGGTTCCCAGGATCGTACAGCCCAAGATCAGATCCTCTAATTCTTCTCCCGTCAAGACCTGCATAGTATCTACCTCCTCTAATCTGGATACTTCTTGGGATCTAGAGACTCATTATTCTCTCTTTTCCTCGATGTTCCCACCCTCTCTGTCGCATATCCGAAATGCCCAGGTCGAAGAGAAACTCTAACCCCTTCTACTTCATGGGGCCCGTTACTTGCAGAATTCAATGATAGACCCCGGGCATTCTACACTCGACCTCCCATGGTGAGTGTAAGGATCGCCTTCTGAGTGTGCAAGCGATTCTCCGCCTGATCGTAGATCCAGGAGAGATCGTTGTCACAAACCTCTGGATCGGCTTCGTAGCCACGGTCGACAGGCATGCACTGCAGCAGGTATCCAGGATCACAGAGCTTCTTCTGCCGTTCGGCAGTGTAGCACCAATCCATGTACTTCTGTGCGAGCTTGAGCTCCTCTTCCTTGCCGATGTCATAGCGATTGCCGGTGAACCAGTTGCGCGGGAAGACAACCGTTGCTCCGTCGAGTGCCTTGTCCATGTCGTGGACGATCTCAAAGGTTCCACCACACTTGCTGGCAAGATCTTTGCACGTCTGGGTAACCTTTGGATCAAGGTCAAACCCTGGTGGGTTAGCAACAACAACGTCCATACCATACATCGCCGAGATGAGCGCCGTCCCCTGCACCGAGCAACGGCCACGAACCCATGGGGAATAGGCCCAGGTGATAACGATCTTCTTTCCCTTTACGCCACCAAGCTTCTCGTGCATGGTATAGATGTCAGTCAGCGATTGACAGGGATGGTTGATGTCCGATGCCATGTTGATGATTGGGACATCGCCGTGCTCGACGAACTTGCGCATAACCTCGTCGCCGTGGCCGTAGTACTTGATCTCGTCATCGAGGAGGCGAATACCGATCCCATCACAGAAACGGGACATCGCCTTGGCTGTGTCCTTCACCGTTTCGCCAGCACCTGGCTTGTCCTCGAGCGACAGGCGCATCGTCTTGGGGTTTATGAACTGCGAGTGCCCTCCGAGCTGCGTCATCGCGGTCTCAAATGACATGCGCGTCCGCGTCGACCCGGCGAAGAAGAGCATGGCAAATGTCTTGTACTCCAGGTATGGATGCGGGCTGCGGCTGTAGTAGAGGCCTTTCATCTGATCGGTGAACTTCATCGCGATGTCGTACTCCTCGCGTGTCCAGTCAAGCTCGCTGATCAGGCTGCGCCCTTTCAACTCAAACCAACTCATGTAATCCTCCTTCGTCGAAGAACGACTAGCCCATGATCAGGGCCATCATCCCCTTCTGTCCGTGCAGGCGGTTCGCCGCTTGTTCGATGATGATCGAGTTCGGTCCGTCGATGACATCATCCGTGACCTCCATGTCACGGTCAGCGGGGAGACAGTGCATATAGTAGGCATCGTTCGTCAGATTCATCTTCTCCTGCGTTGTGATCCAGTCCTTGTTCGCCTCGAAGACCGCCTTCGCCTTCTCCGGATCCATCACTCCGGAATCGTCGGTCGGCTGAACGGTCCACGCCTTCGGATAGACAATATCCGCGCCCTTGAACGCCTCGTCCATGTCCTTGACGATTTTGAACGCACCGCCGTTCTTCTTGGCCAGGTGGTTGGTCGCATTGAGCACGTTCGGATCGAGGTCGAATCCCTTGGGGTGAGCGAGCGTGACGTCCATCCCCATCATCGCCGCGGAGATGATCGCGCTCTGGGGGACAGCAAGCGGTTTCTCCACCGATCCAGAGTAGGCCCAGCTCATGACGAACTTCTTCCCTTGGAGGTTGTGGCCGAGCTTCTCCTGCATGACCATCACGTCGGCGAGCGCCTGACAGGGGTGGTACATGTCATCCTCCATGTTGATTACGGGAACGCGCGACCACTTGGCAAACTCCTGTACGATCAGGTGACCCTTGCCGTACTGCCATCCGGTGGGTTTCCCGTAGATGCGGATGGCAATGGCATCCCCCATCTCGGCGAGGACACGGGCGACATCCGAGATCCTCTCGGTGGAGTACGCCTTCTCTTCCCCCTTGAGTGCGGGAGTGTATACCGCACCTGGCTGCAGGAAGTGGGCATGGCCGCCGAGCTGGGTCATCCCCGCCTCGAACGAATTGCGCGTGCGCAAGCTTGAGTTGTAGAACAGCATGTGGAGCGTGTAATCCGGCAGGACATGGTGCTGCTCCCGACGAATCTGCTTGCGCTTGAGCTCGTGTGCGGTGTCAAGCATCATTTCGATCTCATCTCGTGAAAAGTCTAGCCAGGTAAGGAAATCTCTTCCTCGTAAACTCGTGTTGGACATATGAATCTCCTAGTACTACTGGTGTTTTGGGTTCATGGGGTTCATGGGGTTCATGGGGTTCGTTGAGTTCGTTGGGTTCATGGGGTTCGTTGGGTTCGTTGGGTTCGTTGGGAGCAGGATATGAATTTGACTGTTGTCAAGCATTTTATCTGATCACCAATTCATTGAAAAATCGTGCGAACACGTCAAGTGCCTCATATAGGGACGATAACTCCAGGAATTCATCAGGCTGGTGTGCTTGGGCAATATCACCTGGGCCATAGACTACCATAGGAATCGTAAGTTTCGGAATTATGGAAACACCATCAGTAGAGTAAGGAGCTATCTCCATTTCCGCTTGAGAATGATTCCCAGCAACAGCCCTTAGAAAGCTTTGCACATAAGGGCTGCTTGTGTCGCTGACGATCGGTGGCCTATAAGTAATAGTCTTAGCCTTGAACCCTGCGCCGGTGCTAGCTATAGACTCTTGTCCCAGTCTTTCTACAAGGTCAACTACCATACGTTCTTCCTCATCAGAGACGACACGCGAATCAATGCGTACCTTGGTGGTATCAGGAACAATATTGACCTGCCAACCACCATTGAATTGACCGATGTTCACTGTGCTATGTCCGCGGCCTTTATGTTCCCGAAACTTGTTGGCTGCCTCTGCAAGGTTAAGGCAGAACCGTGCCGCTGGAAGGACCGTATTAACCCCCAGTTCTGGAAGTGAGCCATGAGCCGCCTTTCCAGAGAACACTACCTCTAGCCATAGCTCGCCCTTTTGTCCGCAATATACCTTACCTGCAGTTGGTTCAGCAATAATAAGGAACTTAGCATCGTCAATTAATCCTGATTCGGTAACTGATGCTGCTCCTTGATATCCATCTTCTTCATCTGCTGTCAGGGCAAGAACAAGGTCCTTCTTCAGAGTAAGGTTGTCTTGTACAATCAGTTTGGCGATCTCTAGGATTACCACAACCCCACTTTTCATATCTGCTGAGCCAAGACCCCACATGCGTCCTTGGTTGATGCGCGGCTCAAACGGTGGGACACTCCACTTTTCCTCGTCAGCATTCACTGTGTCCAGATGTCCGCATAGGACGACCGAGCCCGAACTGGCTCCCCGAATACGTGCAACAACCGAACTTCGTTCCTTTCCCAAAGGAACAAGGGTGGCATCGATTCCATTTGTCACCAGGAATTCCTTGACAACTGTTGCGATCTCATTTTCATTGCCCGGTGGGTTTACGCTCTTGATCCCGACCAGGGTCTTGAGGAGTTCTACAGTCTCCTGGCGTACTTCCTCATCAATTCTTAACAACGGTATCGCTCCTTTTACATGATTGTTCTCGGTTTCGCGTCCAATCGATCCCGCAACGCATGAGCACTTGTTCTTAACAAGCGCGGAGAGCCAATTGGTTATCCCTGACACATACTTTCCCTTCTCATGCTTCCCAGATTTCTCGCATGCGACGCCAATGTTCACACATCCTTTCATATGCTATGTCTGGCTTTTCTCGAATGATTGCGTGCAGAATTTCTCCGTGCAGGTTAACTACGCGTTCTAGGTCCGTTGAGTTTTTTAGATAGTAGTGGTGTGTGAACTCGCGGTAGATCTTCTGATCGATGGTATTTATCAATGGAACAAGCGCGCAGATGATTAACTTGTTCTCAACCGCATCGACAAGGGCAAGATGGAATTTCTTGTCGGCTTCGATGTAGGAACTAAAATCACCGCTCCGTGCTCGAATCCGCATTTCCTTTATCGCTCCCTTGAGGTTGATGATCTTTTCTGGCGTGACCTTCTGAGCAACAAGAGCGGCAACTGGCGGCTCTAGCGCTTCACGTGCCTCCATAACCTCGAGACAACCTGCTTCGGATTCGATAAGATGTGGTGCATTTTCTTCCTCGTTAGACGATGGTGATTTGAGTACATAGTTTCCGCTGCCTGGCCTTGACTCGATCAAACCGACCGCTTGCAGCGCTGATAGTGCCTCCCGAATGGATGGGCGACTAAGCCCCATCCTGTCAGCTAGGTCAAACTCTGATGGCAGCTTGGCACCAATAGAAAAACTGCCGTCTCTTATTGCTTCCATGATCTGTTCAGCAGCGATCGCAGAGACCTTTTTAGGGTGCACTTTCTTGAAGATCATTTGGCAACTCCTTCTTATTGGCCTGTCATCTGGCCAAGTTGCATGATAGCATTACCGATGGGTTTTGACAAGTACGAGTTGATATATCGTTTGCGAAATTGTAGTCCTCAAGCAATAAACCTTCCCCAACCTCGTTCTCCTTCGAAATTTCCGTTTGCATAGACAATCCTGCCTCGGGAGATCGTCATCTCTACCGCTCCACAAACGCCCACTCCCTCGTACGGGGAGAAGTCGGTCGCCATGTGCAGATCCTCGGCGTGGATTGTCCACTCCTTGTTCGGATCGAAGATGACCAGGTCCGCATCCGAACCGATCGAGAGGGTCCCTTTCCTCGGGTAGAGGCCGTTTATCCGCGCCGGCCCCTCGCAGAGTAGGCGGGGGACCGCCGTGATGGGGATTCTGCCCTTTACGACCCCCTCGGAATACAGAAGTGGCAACAAGGTTTCCACGCCGGGAAGTCCGTAAGGTAGATCCAAGAAAGATCCTTGCCACATCTTCTGCTTCCGTGTAAACGGACAGTGATCGGTGGCAACAAGATCGAGGGCGCCACTCACTAATCCCTCCCATAGCTGTACCTGATCCTCTTTTGTCCGCAGGGGCGGACTGGCGGAGAAAAGATGCCCGTCCTTCCGATTGTAGACATTCGAATCCAGCAGGAGGTATTGTGGACAGGTCTCCGCGGTGAGTTTCGCTCCCTGTTTTCGGGCTTGCATTATCGCCGCAAGACCAAGCCCTGAACTGACGTGAACGATATGTGCCCGTACCCCGGACTGTTGTACCAAGTGGGCCACCTGGTCAATTGCCGATCCCTCACAGATCGGCGGGCGCGCAAGTGCAAGGCTTGACATCTGCGCTTTCTCTTTGTTTCCCATGTGCTGGACAATTGAGTTGATGATTTCTTCATCTTCGCAATGAACAAGTGCAATGCCATCAAGCTTGGTAAGGGCTTGAAAGGCGTGATACAGATCGCTTGCGTTTGAGCGTCTGCCCGAGGCCGCATAGGCTGTGTAGAATTTGAAGGTCTTCACACCAAGTGTTATTGCCTCCCTAATTTCTCCCTCGCGACTCGGGTTCCACCCTATAACTTCTGCATGGAAAGAATAGTCAACTCCTGCAGGTTGCGCGGCTTCTCTACGAGACTCGATGTCCGCAGGGATCGTAGTCTCCCTAGTTCCGACTGTGAAATCAACGATCGTTGTCACCCCACCGCAGGCAGCAGCACGTGTGCCGGTGAAGAAATCGTCGCTCGATCGGGTTCCTGAGACTGGGAGTGCCATATGGGTGTGAGCATCAATAATGCCTGGGAAGATGAGTTTCTTCGAGGCATCTACTTCTTCCTTACTACTAATTTCCCTTCCAAATGCCGCAATTTTTTCCCTATCGATTGCCAGGTCTGTTTGCATCGTCCCGTGAGGAGTGACGAGCGTTCCGCTTCTGATTACAAGGTCATACATCGGCGTCTCCCGTTGTTATTTGTCAAGCTGTATGATAACATTACCAATATCGATTAGCAAGTGGAGCAGATGATCAATCATGAATATCGACATGAAGAATTAGTTTTAGGGAGGATACGATGATCGATCTAACGGTTAACAAGGAGCAATTGAACCGAACGGCGAAACGAGCATATGATCGGGGGATTATTGCTCCTACGTTCGCGCAAATGAAGAATCCTGAGAAGATTCCAGAAAAGATCAAGGAGCGACTGAGGAGCATAGGCTTGTGGGATCTGCACGCGCTTAACCTGTTTCGTATTACCTGGAAGAACGAGCCGATCAAGCACGGCGGTGGCTACGGTGGGGTGAACTATATGGAGATCCCTTCCGAGCTTAGTGGCGTTCCGGCAAGGATTATCTCCCTTGTGGGAAAATGGTTTCCCACTGGATCTCACAAGGTAGGAGCTACGTACGGATGTCTTGCCCCTCGTTTGGTAACCGGTCAGTTTGACCCAACCTATCATCAAGCAGTTTGGCCGTCTACAGGCAATTACTGCCGTGGTGGGGCTTACGACGCTCATCTGCTGTCATGCAAATCGGTTGCCATTCTCCCCGAACAGATGTCTCACGAGCGATTTGAGTGGCTGTCCAAGGTTGCTGGTGAAGTAATTGCTACTCCCGGCTGCGAGTCAAACGTGTGGGAAGTCTTCCAGAAATGCAAGGAACTTCAAGTTACTCGAGAGAATATCATGACTTTTAACCAATTCGATGAGTTTGGAAACCACCTGTGGCATTATGATGTGACCGGACATGCTATGGAAGAGGTTCTGCGAAAGGAACTGGATAAGAACGGCCGCTACGCAGGGATTGTGTTGACCAGTGGATCATCTGGCACACTTGGGTGTGGAGATTACCTAAAGGAGATCTATCCAGCGAGCAAGATCGCTGTAGGAGAGGCGCTTCAGTGTCCTACCCTACTACTTAACGGATTTGGCGGACACAGAATTGAAGGGATTGGTGACAAACACGTTCCTTGGATTCATAACGTACGCAATACAGACATGGTCATTGCTATTGATGATCAACCTTGCATGAACCTGATCCGCCTGTTCAATGAGCCAG
>Ga0315545_1003183_pt1 | contig 14203 bp, 13 predicted proteins | sample SalMarSW160210MG_FD_203096 | JGI IMG/M metagenome (GOLD analysis project Ga0315545, IMG submission 203096) | Salt marsh sediment microbial communities from the Plum Island Ecosystem LTER, Massachusetts, United States - Salt Marsh Sediment SW1602-10 ... | reverse complement strand
CGGCAGGACCAAATGTCTGATTAAAAGGCCGTGTGTGGCAATATCCTTTTTGACTTTGAGGTCGCCTACCTGTCGGTGCATTTCTTTGACAGCGGCGAAGTTTACCTGCGGATAGTCCGGTGCAGTCGAGAGTTCTTCAGCTACCTTAGAGTCTGAATACTTCATATCGGGCATATAAATATCTATGTAGCCGTCAAGTAACTTCAGCGTTTCGACCGAATCATAGCCGCCAGTGTTATAAACCGTCGGCAGTGTCAGCCCCGACTTTCGCGCTAATTCAATCGCTGCTACAATCGCTGGGATAACGTGGGTGGGAGTTACAAAGTTTATATTGACACAACCCATTCTCTGCAAATCAAGCATGTGGTGAGTTAGTTGTTCGATTGTTGTTTTATGTCCATAGCGGTGGTGGCTTATATCGTAGTTCTGGCAGAAGATACAGCCCAGGTTACAGCCTGCGAAAAATATCGTTCCGGAGCCGCCTGTGCCGACAAGGACGCTTTCTTCACCGAAATGTGGGCCTACGGAACTAACGACGGGCAAATCACCGATGCCACAGAATCCGGTTTGGCCCTTACTGCGATGGACTCCGCACCTGCGAGGGCAAAGCATGCAGGGATTCATCAGGTCCCAGAGTTGTCTTGTAGTCTCACTGAAAAAGTTGAGGTCGGCCATGATGAGGTCTCGCTTGCAAAACTCATTGTGTGCCTATTATGTCAGGCAAGAAGCTCTGGTACAATTATCCATTCTACCTGCCATTGGTTTTCTTCGGAGCGGCCCAGGCATACTATGCCGGCATTCTTGAAGGCGATCGTGCCTGCCGACTCAGAGCCGGTTAGAATCAGCGACGACAGTTTGCTCAAGAAGGGCAGATGTCCTACGATCATAATGTCCTTAGTGGCGGAGGTAAGCTCTTTTGCTAAAACGTTCACATCATCGGTAGGTCCAAGACCGTCGCGCTCAGTTTGGATTTTTTTTATACTGATAGCCTCAGCCAGAACCTCAGCGGTCTGGGCGGCTCGTTTCTTTCCACTGTGCCACAGATAATCTACATGAAGATTCAAAGGTTTAATGAATGTTGCTACCTTCCTTATCTCTTGGAGACCCTGCTCAGTTAGCGGCCGCTTCGGATCAACTTCTTTTGAAGCCGCTTTTGCGTGTTGGACAAGGTATAGTCTCATTTTTCAACATTCCTTTGCCTTGGATTAGCAACTTACCTTTCAGTTGTATAAAGTTGTTTGGCGGTTAGTATATATTGTTTACTATCCATTTGACAATGGGCAGTCAGATACCTGTGAGCTGTTGCCTGCTGGGTTTTGGATTGCCATTTATAAAATGAGTCTGTTCTGAAATTACCGCTTTACCCTGTAATGTGGTATCAAAACATTGAATAAAAGGGTGATTAACGGTATACTGTTCAGCCGAACGGCTTGGAGAGCCGAAAAAATGCGCATTTAGAATAGAACAGAGAGATGACATTGCGCATCAAAAATATATAAGGCAACATTATAAATGGAGAAGAATTTTAAGGAGAGTCGAGATTCGCTTGCTGACCGACTTCGCGGCGGGGGGCAATCGGCTGCGGAGCAATTTGTTGATGAGTACTACGAGCGAATATATCTATTTATGCGAGGAATCGGGCATAGTCGTCAGGTCAGCGAAGACCTGACTCAAGAGACTTTTCTCCAGGCATGGTACCATATAAGTCAACTACGAGACGGTAAAGCGTTGAATGCGTGGCTGTATCGTATTGCAGGCAATGTTTCGAGGCTATATTGGCGCAAGAACAAAAGTAAGGTGCCGGTCAGCATTGAAGAAGTTGCCATGCCAGAAAACAGCGAGGTTAAGTCGGATGAGATAGTGCATATAGAGGAGTTGAACAGGCTCAAAGACGCTGTCGCTGGACTGCCCTGGAAATTGAGGCAAACAGTTGTTTTGCATTATATGCAACATATGACCATCGCCGAGGCTGCTGAAGCAGCGGAAGTAAGGCAAGGCACATTCAAAAGCAGGCTGAACCGAGCTCTAAATATACTGAGAAAACGGATTGTCTGAAGAGCATATAATCTATGGAATGAGTTTCGCGGATTGTGACAATGAGCTCCAAGACATCTAAGAAAGGTAGGGATCGGGATGAATGAGGATAAGATGGAGAAATTGCTGGGTGAGTTCGGGAAACAAATAGCCGAGCCTGTGCGAACGGACCTTGCCGAAGATATAAAAAACCGGATTCCCCATGATCTCATTCCTCATAAAGGTGGATTGGACACAATCAACATCATAATTCATCTCAAAATAAACAAACTCACCGCCGCAGCGGCAATAATCATAACGGTAGTTTTATGCCTCACGTTTTTTGGCATCAATGGTTCGGAGCATGATAGTCTGTACGAAGACTTGAAGGTATTGGTTGGTTATCTTCCGGGAGCAGGAGCCGGCAGAAGCGATGTGCTGGCCGGTTTATCCACGTATTACGATGACCAAGTCAGTAAGGGCAAAGATGTTGTATATTACGGTGACATTGTTAAGCCTAAGGATAGTGCTGCAGTGCTGATGCACTGGAGACTCGAAAATGGCAAGTACAGAGTGATTTTTGGTGACCTGCATGTAGAGGAGGTTACCGCCGAACAACTGATAAAACTGCAAGCCAGAATGCTTCAGCCAAAGTGAAAATAAGGGACTGTCAGTTTCAAGCAACCTCGTCGCTTATTTGACGTAAACCGCATACCTATCCATGATATGAGCTAATAGACAATTGCGATAGCTTCTTCAATCTGCTGTATGATCGCATTAATGTCGGAAGGATCGGATACATAGCCATCGAAGCCTTTGTGCAGCAAAGCAGTTGACTCAGAATCACTTAAATTGTTGGCAATAGCTATAGTCTTTATAGTCTGCAGGTCTTCGTGAGCGAGGATGGTCGAACATATTCCGTTCACATTTATGTCTTTAGCTAAGAGGTTTATCAGCAGAACGTGTGGTGCAAATCTCTGAGTTGACAAACCGGCCTCGAAGTTGTTATCGACTGTTTGGATTTCATAGTCGGCCTGTGTTCCCAATTCCTCTGCAAGAGTCGAGGCGGCTTTTTCGTTACTGTCTACTATGAGTACACGTATATTGCCGACAGGAAGTGCCGCGGTGGGAATATTATTTGCTTTCATAAAGCGAAGCAGCTCGCTTACAGGTATGCGACGGTCTTTGCTGCCTGGGATTCGATAGCCTCTGAGCTGGCCGCTGTCAAACCACTTTGATACCGTCCGCGGAGCGACATTGCAGATTTTAGCCACATCGCCCGTGGTTAGTACATTCTTGCCTTTTGCCATCTTTCGATTCCCGTTGCTACGTGCTGTAAACTATGCACTTACACCGTAACCTAATTCGGCTGCTGAGCCTGAACCATTTAACAGAGAAAAGGCAATATTGGTTTGGTGGCTTGTAATGAAGTGCCTTTTTGAAGACACGTCCTATAAATATTCTCTGGCTTTTACCCTAAAAGTGAATAGCGAAATGCGAATGTTGTAACTGTATGAATCTTCGAGGCAGGAAATTGTCTTGGATTCGGTGAGCACACATAGTAAAATCGCGATCTTAGAATTAGCCTTTGGTTTTTTTGAGGAGGATACTTCGCTTATGCGGATATATCTTTCGCGTCCAGACCTCACTGCACAAGAAATCCAGGCGGTCAGTACAGTTCTCCGTAGTCCCGACCTCTCACTTGGGCCTAAACTAATTGAATTTGAAAAAGCGTTGGCCGGTTACATTGGTACAAAAAGAGCTGTGGCCGTCAACAGCGGTACAAGTGGATTGTTTCTGTGTATGCTGGCCTTGGGGATTGGACAGGGCGATGAGGTTATAACAACCCCATTTACTTTCATAGCGTCAGCGACGCCGATTTTGATGGTAGGAGCGAGCCCAGTTTTTGTAGATATTGATCCGGTCAGTCTTAATATAGACCCTGCTGATATAGAATCTAAGATTACCGGAAGGACAAAAGCGATTCTACCTGTGGAGATTTTTGGCAATCCATTTGGGATTGATAGGATTTGTGAGATTGCCCGGAAACATAATCTTGTTGTTATCGATGATAGCTGCGAGGCGCTCGGCTCGGCGCTGAATGGAAAGATGGTCGGGACGTTTGGCAAAATGAGTGTGTTTGGCTTTTATCCCAACAAACAGATTACCACCGGCGAAGGAGGAATGATCCTGACCAACGATGAAGATTTGGCTGATGTTTGTGTGTCACTTCGTAACCAGGGCAGAGGTAAAAACTCTGCTTGGCTGGCGCACGAGCGGCTCGGCTACAACTTTCGCCTAAGTGACATAAACTGTGCTCTTGGCATTGCTCAGCTCTCCAGGATCGATGAGATCAAGGCGAAACGTCGGCAGGTTGCTATATGGTATCAGGAAATACTGGCAAATGAAGAACGATTGGTTGTGCCTGCTGAGCCTGAAGGTTGTGATATGAGCTGGTTTGTATTTGTTGTCCGGTTACGCGAGGATTTTTCCATGCAGCAGCGTGACCGCATTTTGCAGGCCATGATGAATCGTGGCATTCAGGTGAGTAATTATTTTCCACCTGTACATCTTCAGCCATTTATGGTGCAGCAATTTGGCTACCGAAAGGGTGATTTCCCCATTGCGGAATCCGTCAGCGAAAGGACCATAGCGCTACCTTTCTACAATAATCTCGCCAGTAATGATGTCGCGGTTGTGTGTAGGGAGTTGACAGAAGTATTGGACGTAGAGCTGTCGGTTTCTTGATTCAGGTTAATGTAATGTTTGTGGTTTTTTATTTGGCGTGAGTAGTTTTTTATATTAGATATTTAGTAGAGACGGGTGTTGGAGACCGGCTGGGGAGGGCCCGATAAACAACATACAACTATTATTATTATCTTCGGAAGGGAGGAAAATTTTGATGAGGGGCTGGAGGAGCAAATTAGTTTTTCTGCTTATTGTCTATTTCCTGGGATTCACTACTGCAATTTACTGTTTGGCACCTACGCCTGAAAACAAATCCTGCCATCGTTCCGAGAGGGATTTGATGTTTCCGGTGTTAAAGTCAGACGATTTTGCAGAATCCTTCAACACGGGAATGCACAAGTGCATCGATTTTAGTAAAGATACCGCCTGGCGAGCATCTGAGTTTATCAAAAAGAAAATCGAAGAACAACGGCTTGGCGCGGAAGGCTGAAAAGCTGATGGGATAATAAAGCTGCAAAGCTGCAATTATCTGCATATGTGTATAATCCGTGTTTCAAAGGGGGGCGTATATGCAAAATCCTTGGCCGCGGGTTGTTAGTGGCCCGCGGCCATATTTTTTTTCAGGCTTCGTCCGCGTCATACAAAAGTCCACGTTTGTGTCAAATATTGAGATTGACACTTCTGTGCAACATGCTCAAAATGTATCCAACTTTGAAAGGTTATGTTGATCCGTTCTATTTTTAGTTGCGTTCAATCGCCGGTCTTTTACGAAAGGAGTCATTAATGTCAAACAAGCTAACAAGTGCAATGAGTCTTCTGCTTTGTCTGGCCCTCTTATTCGCCATAGGTTGCGGCAAGCGAGAAGAAGAGCAGCAAAGCCAGCAAGAAGCAAAGAGTACGACTCCCGCACAGCCAACCATGCCGACAGAGGAGCAATTTGCCGCTGCGGCCGAGAAGACGCAGCAAGCGTTGGCTCAGGCGAACCAGGGCAAGGTAGTCGAATCTGTTGATTTCCGAAAGCTCAAAGAGCTTCTACCTGAGAGTTTGGCGGGAATGACGCGTGCCGATGCCTCTGGTGCACGCAACAAGATGATGGGGATTGATGTCTCAAACGCAGAGGCTGTGTACGAGGCAACAGGTGACTCCTCTAAAAGGATTACAGTTATGATAATGGACATGGGTAATGTCACTGGCCCGATGAGAATGAGTATGGCTGCTTGGGCAATGGCTGATTTCGAACACGAGACCGATTCTGGCTACGAGAAGACCACAACCCACAAGGGCTATAAAGGAGTAGAGGAGCTTGACCGTGAAAACCAAGAGGCAGTGTTCCGCGTCTTTGTAGCGGACCGGTTCATCGTAGAAGTCGAGGGCTCAAACGTTCCAATGGCGACGGTCAAAAAGGCGATAGACAACATCGACCTCTCCGGACTCGCTGCTCTATCAGCCGGCAAGTAATGTAGGTCGTTTGCTGAAGTTGTCCACTGTGCATGCTTTGGATTTCTTCACAGCAAAGTCGCCTTATTTTAGCCGTAAAAGTGTATACAAAAGGCCGAGCAGAATAGCCCGGCCTTAGAGTTGACATAACTCTGATGCTATTCAAGGTTGAACTTAATTGTTCGTATGCTCGTCTGCAGGAACTAAGCTATCAATGAGATCCTGCAGTTTTTGCTCGCTGACCGGACCGTTGATGGCAATGACCATGTATGTGTCCACACGACTGTTATATAAAAGCACTTATGTCCGGAGTTTTAGGCATACTGAAAATGACGGTTTGGCAAAAAAAATCCCGCTTTGAGTTGTTATAAGGTCACTATTGTGAGAAGATAGGAAAGAACGCTTTGTTTAATAAAATCGGCACAGGATTTTAAAATGGTCTCTATTGATTTATGCACTTGAAGGATTCGGGGTATCTGGCTAATTTTTCCCTGTCCTCAGCCGATATGTCGATGGTGTACTTTCCAACTTGTTTGATTGCGTTAAGGAAACGATCGGTCATCTTTTTGTTAAGTTCGTAGCTGTAGTCCTGAAACGCGATTTTAGTATCGCCTGTAATCCGCGCATTGACATCCAGTACTTTAGCTGGCGTATTACAGTCAAAATCAAATGTCTCGATACATAACGTTCTCACATCAGGATTTTGCATTGTCTTGTAATGGATTCGAAGGTCATTCACGTCATATACGATACTCCATTGTGTATGGCTTGGGATAGTGACATCGCTCAGGACGTTAAAGGCGCGACGTATTAAAGGCAGCTCGACTTTTTTACTTTGAGTCTTCATGGAATTGGCTGCCAAAGCAAATAAAGCGCTGGTGTCATAAATGAGACTCGTGGGGACCAGTCTGTTTCCGCCGAATCCCCGGTATTGTGACAGAGAGTTGACTGATTCCTGGTAAAGGCCGTTTTGAATTAAAGCGATTTTCAGGGTCTTTTTTGTATATGCAACGCGTTTGCCGCCTAAGAATTCTATTACTGCCACGTCACCGGTTCTGTCGCAGGCCAGATAATTGAGATACGTCAGAGCGCTGCCAATCCTGATATGCTCATCGCTTTCGATCACTTCCTTTACGGAAGCGCAGTTGTCGAGCTGATACTGTATCCACTGTAGCTCGGTGACGGCGGTCCGCTCATCCGGTTCTGGATACTTCCCTTCCTGATACATAAGCGCCATTTCGACCACCAGGCCGGCCTCGTTCATGCCACCACAGGGAAACTCGTGTGCGAATTGGTTGAATGTAATACTCCCATACCTGGATGTCCATGTGGCTGCCTTCTCGTTAGGATCGATGAACGCGGTCTTGGACAAGTTTCTTTTGTTCACGGTTATAACGCCGAATCCGATATCGAAGTCGTAGTTTCTGCCCACTACAACATTTGGTTCTTCGCCGAGACAAAATACGGTGCAGGCGCATAAGTTGCTGTTGAGTAATAGTAGGACTTGCAAGATGATTACATGAAGTAGTCTGAAACGGATTGTTCTCATCGCTTTGTAGTAGTGAGACGTCATAATGATATACCTCCATCATATAAATGGAGCAAAAGGCTGAAATTGTTTCAGCCTTTCGCCCCGAATTTAGTTTCTTTCTCGCCACACTTAACGCATTTTTAGTACAGCATAACGCCGAAACAAAGAATATAAACGGTCTATTTTATACGATTTAGTCCGGTGACTCAACATAATCTTTGGCGTTAATCAGGCTGTCGATGAGCTCCTGCAGCTCCTGCTCGCTGATCGGACCGTTTATGGCAATGACCGAAAAGGTGTTCGCAGGCGATATGAGGATGTACCCAACGCGATTGGCGCGTGGCTCAAATCCCGCACTCTTGAGCGCAAACTTAGTCCACCACATCTCACCTTCCTTGTCACTCTGATGAAGTGCCTTGAAACCATTGTCAGAGACGTACGTCCACGGAACCGACTTTCCAAGCTCCTGAGTCTTCCCAAAGATAGCCGTGAAGTACCTGTTGAAGGATTCCCCTTGTGTCAATACTATGTCACGGCCATCTTTTGCATGGTAGATAGCTGAGAAAAAGCGACCTGGTGCGCTCGTCTCATCAGGCAAATCGTAAATCTTGCAGTCATAGGTCCATGAGGGTTCTCTGGCAAAGACATAGACAGGACAAGTGGCGAGCTGAGCCATCTGTTGCACAGTCACAATATTGGCTCCCGCGCTGGCCTCAACGTTGGCACTGGAGCGGTCTGTTGGGCCCGTTGTAAGTTCGGACAGGTCCCACGAGAATTCGGGGCTATCCACCGACTCGGCAACTACCCGCCGATGAACGCTGGTTATTTGGCCGTCAACTACACATTCAATCTCATCGATGACGTCGGTGTCTGTATCGATCTTAAATGAATAGTAGGTATCAACCTTTCCCCATGGATCAGCAAAACCCATCTTGTAGACTCGGACCTGCGTTCCATTTTCGAGCGTTTCTGTCGTGACGTCTTGTATTGGCGGAAAGTGCTCCCTTGGAATAGAGCCACTAATCCCAGCGGCAATTCCCAAAAAGTCCGCTGGATTGTCGGGCACCTGAAATTCATTGGTCACAGACTCTTTCTCGATCTTGAGCAAACCGCCAGGCCCTTTGTTAGCCACATAGATAGACACGCCGTCATAAGCGTTTGCAAAGAGCACCTGATTGCCTGTCTTCAGCACGCGTGCAAACCGGCCGGTGGCAGTATCGTACCAGGCAAGATCATATACAACAACCGCTTCATCTGTGCGCTCGGTGAGCTCAAGTTTGTGCTCCCGGGGCTGTCCATCTGAACCGAGTGAGTAAATGGGAAGCCATCGGTAAGACAGCCAGCTCTTGACAAAGGCTATGTTTTTGTCCGCTGTGACATCCGACTCCAGATCACTGAGAAGCTGACCCTCATCGCGTTCCGGCCCTGGGTACAAGATAATCTCGTTGGCGATATGAGTAATCCCTGCGGTACTATAGAAGAGCATCCGCTCAGCGGCACATGCACGGGCCAGAAGAGTAAACGAAGGTATTTGTTGGTTCGAGCCATGTTTGGAAGAAAGCCAACCAACTGTGGCAACGAGAATCAGCACGGCGGCAGCCGCGCATAGTTTTGTCATTCTTGAATTCATGATTGTTCTCCAAATCTCTCTTAATGGGTTGGGGCGTCGAGATGTCTTGGCAAGCACTGTCAGAAGGTTTTGTTCGAGTTTGTCGCGATGCTTCGGGTCGGGGGTGTCGTCGAAATCAATTCCACGAACGAAGTTCTCAAATTGTTTTTCATAATCGACCATTGTCTTCACCTCCTGCCAGTTTGGTGATACCGGCAGCGACCACTTTTTTTCTGAGCTTGGCAAGTGCTCGCGCCAACTGGCTGCGAACAGTGCTCGGACTGCTGCTAAGCACCTTGGCTATTTCGGTTAGTTTAAAGTTCTCAAAGAAACGCAATGTGATGATAGTTTGGTACCGCGGTTTGAGAGACAAGATCGCCTGCTTCAGTATTGCTAACTTCGTAGTGCAATCTTCATAGGTGCTATTTTTAATATTATTTGATTGTTCTAGAAAAATCTTCAGTGCTGTTTTTCGCCTAACAGATCTTCTCAGGTGCTCGTTAACAGTGTTGGTGGCAATTCTATAGAGCCAATTGTGAAACTGTCTTTCGTTGCCTTCAAAACTGTGGAACTTTTCAACAACTTTAAGAAAGACCTGTGACGTGATATCCTCTGCTAAATGCCTGTCGAAAAGTCTATGAGCACAGTATTTGAAGATGGCATCATAATGCCGACGATAAAGCGAGGCAAACGCGTTATAACTTGTCCGCGCTTGGATAATTAAGTCTTTGTTTTCAAGGCCTTCAATGGCACTATCCACAATAGTGAGTCTCCCAATTTTTAAGGTATCAACTATCATCACAATTATAAATGCGCATCGGGACAAAACGCGGCAAAAAAAGTGAAAAAAATCAAAATGGAAAAACCACGTCTGATCATTGAAATGGCAGCAACGTCAAAAGCAAGAAGCCCCACCCTCAGTTTTCCCTTACCGCTGCCAGATTATCTGAAGCTGATATAGTGTGTAGTTCTCTTGAACAGATTGATCTTAATATGATTCGGGAAATGATCGATTCAGCCTGATTGGTCTTGCTGTCATGCTGAACGGAACAGAGTGAAGTGAAGCATCTCGGTTACTTAGAGCGGGGTGGCACCGCATCGAGCGTGATGTCTATATTGGTTATCAGACCCATTCGCTGGCGCTCAGGGTGACAAAATGAGCGTGTATGCCCTTTATTCTATTGCCCCTATTGATTTGCCCGATGTGTCATGCTATGATCTTTCCCGTAAGTAAAGGAGACGCGTACTCGCGAGCCTCACCCTTATCGTTAAATGCAAAAGAGAACTATAATGATAACACAAGATTACTTCGCTGAATTGTACGTCGCTGGGCTGATGGCTAATGCCGGGTGGAATGTGTATTTCCCACACCGGGACAAAGGCATGGATTTTATTATTTCCAAAACCGGGACTAAAGGTAATGAAATTATCAGACCGGTACAGGTGAAGGGCAAATATCCAACACAAGACAAAGGCAATAAGACAACTTATGGTTACGTTGGTAAACTCAATCAAGTTCATCCTGATATGGTTCTTGCAATCCCTTTTTTTGCTGCAAATCAACCTGGCCCCGCCTTATTTGTTGCATACATGCCTTTCTCAAAAATAAAGGATCATTCCAGAGGTTACAGGTGTGAACCGGCAGCATTCAAGAATGGGAAGCCAGTCCCTCGGCGTGACTACAAAAAGTTTTTTGATGACTCAGGGCTGGTATTAATTAAGCAGCCCAATTGGAATAGTTTCTGACTTATTGAATTAAAACCTGAGCATTTAACAACTAGAACGACCCGACCGGGAGATGTTGGTACGATTGTGCAAACCGTATTGCCCAGGCGAGGCAGCCGAAATGTTAACACCTATGCGTTCACGGCGGCTTGGAGAGATAAATAGGATTTCAATGGCTACGCAGAATCGGGGGACAGGTTGAAGATGGTTGCCGAGGGGAGTTTCTGCGTGATGATCTCTGCAGCGAGGTTGGTCCATTTCTTGCAGCCATCAAGCACAACGCTATCACTGCTTGCTACAATCAGATCGCTTTTTTTCAGCTCCGCGTCGGGACTTAGTGATAGTCGCACTTCCCAGTTCCAATTATGTTCTTTCGCAAGTTGATTGATTAGAGTTTTCAATCTACCGCTGTTGGAGACAGGACTGTCCAACAACCACAGAGTGCTAGCTATACCGAGATCACTGAGGTAGTTGCCTATCAGTTCAATTGCTGGAATTGTTTCGGTGACTTTGCGGTACGTTCCATGTATGCTTGCGAGGTCTCGATAACAGCCATCTCGGCCTTTGAAGACTATGCCGCCGCTCATCGCAGCTTCAATTGTTATTAGAAGATTGTAGCCGTCAACAGCGATTGTCCTGCCGAGAAGATCCACGATGGGCACCTGTCGTTTCTTTCGTGATGTCAATTGCTGGTCTGAGCAGGCGCTACGCATAACAGCAAGTCTCTGTCTTTCCGTAAGTGCAAATCTATCACCGACTAACTTCAAGGCGCTCTTTTCCGCGTAGCCTTTTGTCAGCAGCAAGGAGAAATCGGCCAACGCAGGACGCAACTTCTCGACCATCTTGGGAGCAAACAGTTTTGCATCCGCTGGGTGTTGACCTCGGTGAATTCGTTTGTCAGGCATAGAACATGCCTTTATTTGGTTACTGCTTGTTGTTTTTGTTCTTTTTGTTATTTGTTTTTGTTTTGAACAATGCACCGAATTTGCTAAGCATATCCTGGCCGAATTGCCCACCGTTTCTGACGACATCCTGAAGAAAGCCTAAAGTAGCATCTGCAATGTCTTTGACCGGTTCTTTCGCAATAAGTTTGTTAGGCGGTTGTGACCATTGTCCCCTTATGTGCAGGCGAATGAGTCGGCCTCTCAGATTAGTGAGAACATCAACGCCTGGCATGCGCTTCAACAGAGTTTCAAGTTGATTTAACGGCACGGCCATCACGTGTACGTCTATATGTTCGGTTTGCAAGTTGATTGTTCCGCCGGGCTCAGCCTCTACCGCTGCAAGTTGATTGGCTATATGAGCGCTTTTTATCGTTAGTGTCGGCCCTATATTCGTAAATGTCGCTTCGAAGTCAGATAGGGTGGCTGGATCGAAGTTTGAAAGGCCCACGGCGCGAAATATATCCGGGATTACGGGCAGGACACTAGTGTCGGCGTCATCAAGAAGCATTACTCCATCACCCTGAATGTTCTGAAGTTCTTTGCCGACTCCGGTGAATCTGTAGCTTAGCGTCATGGTACCCTTTTTTGCTTTCTTCTTATCAGCTATTATCGAAGACAATGCCGGCAAGTTGATAGTCTGAGCAAACACCTGACCGCTGTATTCAACAGGTTCGTTCCACTTCGTTGTGCAGTAGAACGCCCCGTCGACTTTTCCCTTGCATAGGGTTGCCGTGAGGTCGTTAACGTCGATCTGGCCGTCGCTCAGTTCGAGCGTTGTAGTAAGGTCTTCTGTTAGCAGATTTTCGTTGATGGCCACAGTCCAGTTAGTAAGTTCCGCCTTGCCTTTTGGTAGTAGGCTTGTCGGCTCCTTCAGAAAGCCGTTTATGGTCAAATCGGCGTTCAGGTCACCATGTGCACGGATTGATTCGGGGGCTTTCAGCAAAGCCAATGCGAAGCGCATCTCCGGCTCGGTGACTTTGTGTTTGATTTGGATGGATAGCTCGGCCTCGGAAGTCTCTACATTGAACATGCCTTTGGCCACCAAGAATTCCGATGTCTCGGACGCAGGCCTCCCGACGGATATTTCGTAAGAACCGTCTTTCCTTACTGCGGAAAAGAAGAGGTCGTCATATACGGGCTCTGACACTTGTTCGTTACCTAAACTGATAGTTAGTCCCTTAACAGTCAGTTTATTCAGATTGAGCTTACGTTTTGTGCCTGCTGAAGGTTTTGGAAGCCGTACGGTTGGCAGTATCGAATTAACGTCTGTGGAACTTATGCGAACATTTATGTTGTCAACTTCGATTTCCTTTACAGAGGGCTTTAGACTCGGCCAGTTTGCCAGTTTGACGGTTATTAATCTCGCGTCGGCCCACAGCCGGTCTGCTTTATCGAGGAGCTTTACGCCTTTTACGACCATTGCTTTCGAGTATGTCACTTGAACGTCGTCAACTGTGACGCTCCCATTGATATGCTTCGAAAGTGCTTGTTCTATCTTTAGACGGACAATGGAGGGAATCAACCAGAATTTAGCCAGCGAGATTATCGCGATCGACACGCAACAAAAGCCAACAGCTATAAGAACCCAGTGTCCTAACGGCCTTTTGTTGCGAATGCTTGCCATGTTATCAGTTTGCTGCCGATGCACGGAGATGACCTCCTGAATTGACAATCATCTAAGTTCAGTATGGAAAGAGTATGCATACAAAAACGTCGCGTGTCAAAAAACAAATTGACACAACTTGCTGCTGGTTCTACCATTAGGCGGTTTCAGATATTTAGCCGGCTATTTCACCGCCAGTTAACACAAAACACAATACGATATACGCAGTACGAAGTTCAATGCCAAGTCATAACTTAGCATATATCAAGATAGACGAGCTGGAAATAATCGGCTATTCGGTCGCAGGCGAGGAAACTGTGGTTGCAATGCCGCAGTTGGACGTCTGCTTCGATATCGGTAAGGCACCGGACCAGATTATTTCAATTAACCATGTTCTACTCACTCATGGCCACATGGACCACGCTGCAGGATTTGCGTACTATCTATCGCAGCGTAATTTTTGCGGCATGTCACCGGGAACGATATTGGTTCCTCACAATCTCTTAAGACCGATTCGGGAAATAATTAATGCCTGGGGTCGCCTTGATGGCAATGAGGTGCCGGGTAAGGTGGTTGGTGTCAAGCCGGGCGATGAATATCAGATAAAGCCGAATTTGTTTGCCAAGGCGTTTCCTACAAAGCATAGCATTGGC
>Ga0315545_1003180_pt1 | contig 14207 bp, 12 predicted proteins | sample SalMarSW160210MG_FD_203096 | JGI IMG/M metagenome (GOLD analysis project Ga0315545, IMG submission 203096) | Salt marsh sediment microbial communities from the Plum Island Ecosystem LTER, Massachusetts, United States - Salt Marsh Sediment SW1602-10 ... | reverse complement strand
GAGGTTATCTGTTCCACAGAGGTAAGCCTCTCAATGTGGATGGGAAGTGTGGATAGTATGTCAAAATTGACTTTTGCGCATCCTGTTAACTTTTCACTGTCTCCTAGAAGAAATACGGTAACCATTCCGCCATTTGACAGAAGCTTTCTCGCAACAACGAATCCATCACCACCATTATTGCCAATACCACAAAAGATAATGAATCGTTTCCCCTTTATGCCAAATTCATTATGAATCACAAAATATACAGCCTGACCTGCGTTTTCCATAAGAATTGCATCAGGGATTTTAAATTTTTCTATAGCCTCTCTATCAAGATTTCTCATCTCCTCTACAGCAGATACTTTCATCTTTCACCCCTTTCGGATCTTTGTTTGGGCACACGCTACAATTTAAGAATTTTACATCAATTCATTTCTAAAGGAAAAGATGCGCTAAATAATATCCAGGAGCTTCATGGACATAATAAATATTGCGACCATTAATATTATTCGAATAAGGCCTTCCCCTTTTTTCACGGAATATTTTGCAGACCACCATGCTCCAAATGCATTTCCGGCTGCCAGGGTAAGGCCAAACTTCAAGTCCACATTGTGTGTGAGAAAAAAAATAAGCAGAGCTGGAATAGTATAGATAAATACGATGAATATCTTGTGCATATTGACGTGAACAAGGTCGAGTCTCATTAGATGGTAAAGCGATGCCATGAGCAGGAATCCAACGCCAGCCTGGATAAATCCTCCATAAAATCCGACCAAAACCATTGCCGGATAGATGAACCAGTTCCTCTGATACTGTTTTTTGTCTTCGATCTTCTTTTGATTTGGCCTCGGCACCAGCAGGGAAACGATAATCCCAATCAAGACATAGGCCAAAATTTTCTGAAATAAGGTATCGCTGATGGTAGTTGCGATGATAGAGCCCGCGATGGCTCCTGGGAGAGTAAAAGAGGCCAGCTTTAAACTCATCTTAAATTTGTGATATTTTTCCTGCTTGAAGGATACTATGCCAGAAATATTTTGAATAAGAATTGCGATGCGATTGGTTCCGTTGGCAAGGGAACTATTGAGCCCTAAAAATATGAGGGTAGGCAAAGTAATTGTGGATCCACCGCCAGCCATAACATTGATAAAACCGGCTACAGAACCGATAAAAAAGAGAAGAAGTAGCTTCAATAATTCTTCCATTGTTTATTCATTAAAGAAGTTCACGAGTCAGGATATTTTATTATTTCTCCTGGGACTGCCTCCTGCTCTGTTCTGAAACCAGCTGTTGAAGACTGGAAAGAGATTTAAGGTTTGATGATCCCTCAACGGACTTAACCGCAATATCCTGAACTTTCTGATACGCCTTTTCCAATTGTTCAGAAAGATTAGAAATTTGCCCGCTTTGCTCTTTTACTGTTTTTTCAAGAGACTCGATTCGAGTGGTGAGCACGTTTCGTTCGCCGTCAAATTCTTTTCTTATTAATTCCGCTCTATTTTTTGCCTCAAACGTGATCCTTTCCGTTGTATCTTTAACTGCATTATTGATTGCTTCTTCCATTTCTTTGGGAAAGGCGATAACCTTCTTTTGTAATTCACCTAATTCTTCTTCCCTTTCAGCGACTGCCTTTTCTCTCTCAGTTAGATCTTTTTCCATCTGCTCTTTTTTCAACTGAATCTCCTTTTCCGTTTTTTCCTTCTCATCCTCAAACTTATCCTTTGCAAGCTGTTGTTCCCGCCTAAAGGAATAGCCATATTCTTCCTTTTCCCTTTCCCGCTTTTTCGCCTCTGCGGCATCCCGTTCTTTTATCTCTGCTTCATGCTCTTTTTTCTCTTTTCCCCAATCCTCACGAATTGCCTGGATTTCCCGGTTCAATTCTTCTTTTCGGGCATCCATTTCCGAATCAAATTCCTGGCGCTTCTGGTTTTGAGCCTCTATTAATGCGGCTAAAGTCTCCGCTGATCTTTCTATATCATACAGCTCTTTTAGCTCCTCATCTTTAATTTTAATTGCTTCCTGGATCTTTTTATATTTGATGACCTCTTCTTCCAGGCCATCGGAGATATGGGTGAGTCTTTTTCCTATTTCCAGCTTCAGATTGCCGATTTCATTAACAACCCCCTCTGAAGATAAGGCCTCTGCCATTTCCACCACCTCTCTCTTCTTTTTCTCTTCAATCTTTTTTTCTGGCTTCAGTTCAGCTTCTCTTTTCTCTTGCAGTTGTTTCAGAAGTATATTGTAAACATCCAGCATCTCCTTTTTCGTATTTGACATAGAAAGCTCCTTAGGCTTTATTTTTTCCTCTGCCATGATTTCTCCTTTCTTGGCTAATATTTTTTTGGCCGCAGATTTACCCTGTTAAATTACCATAGGCGGCATTTAACAGGGTAAATGCAGATTATCAAGATTTTTAATAAAGAAATTTTTTGCAAGTATCTTTGAAATCTGCGCCTAATTTAATTGTACAGGAATTTTCTTTTTTAAGTGTTGCTGGTTGCGTGTTTTACTTACAATAACTCCTATATCACAACTTTAGGCATTTTAGTTCATTTTAGGCATTTAAATGCTCAAATACTTTCATAAACCCAGACCCGTCCCCCATCCCTTATTTCTTCAATCCTCTTCACGAGACGTTTCTTATGAAGATTTAAAAGCCTTGTGCCGCTTGTATTGGCCTCAAGGTTCATTGCCTGGGAGAGTTCTTTTGCGGTGAGCCTACCATTTTTCAGTATCAGGTCCAGGGTTTCTTTGAGATAGTTATGGAGGCTACCTAATAGGACTTTCCCCCCATTTCTCTTCTCGGCGATAGCAGCAAGGCCTTTTCTCTCAAGGGCAACCTCTATATTTTCCTCCTGGTTTTCATTGAGACCGGTTAAAATAAAATATTTATTGCCATATTCACCGCCTAAAAGCCTGGATATGAGTTTTGCTACTATCTCATCAGCACACGAATAATCAATGATTCCTATCTTAGAGAAATCAAGCGCTATAACAGCACCATTTTCCTCTTTTACAATGTCAGTCTCTATTCTGTTCCGCACTGCCTGCCCAGATGGCCTTGTAACAAGATCACTTGAGCCATTTTTGAGCTCTTCTTTAGTGAGTTTATGGAGATCGTATGTATACATATCTCTCATTTAATATCCATACATTTTTTCATATCTATCTTCAGTCCATTCCCATATGGACACATCGCAAAAATCCGATTTGTTTATTTCTTCAGGTTTGTAGCCATGATCATAAGCTACTTCTCCAAAGGCGGTTTTTGCGTCATCAAATGAAATGAAATGCATTACTTCGCTGGTTATACCCCTGTCCACCACCACAACCAAATACTTTGCCATATATGATTGAGGTGATAGATACTGATTGAGCTCATACGGAGTCGGTTCTTCTCTTTTTTCAGTTTGATTTTCCATGTCTCAATTCCTTCTCTGAATTCTTATTTGATAATGCTATTATTAAAGAGCGTCTTTATTAGAGGTGTTTGGCCTGCAACTGTTCAGCAATAAAGTTATGTAATGTCATTCCGGACTTTTCACAAAGTACTGTTATCCATGATTCAGTCTCGTCAGGATAAAAACCAAGCCCATCATAATTGTATTCAAACGGTTCAATGCTTCCTACCACCGTGGCATATACCCTTCCACCTTCACTTAATTCTTTAAAACATCCTGTACATTTCATTGAGACACTTCAATATTTGCTCAATAATTCTGCCCATTCTTTCCGATCAACAAAGTCTACCCTTAATTTTTCTAATGAATGACCAATATTAATCAGAAATTGGTTTCTTCCTCTTTCACCTATAAGCACAAGCACACTCCTGATGAATTCAGCAAAGTCCATCATATAAACATTTAGGCCGCTGCCGAATTCCTTTCTACCCCTCTTTATTACTTCATCACTATCAACTAAAAGGTTGGATCTGATCAGAAACAGTAACTCTTTAACTTCATTTAATCTTGATGTTGAAATCTTGTCCTCAAGCAATTCTAAAGTTACAGTTCGGTCTTTGACCTCGACTGCCATAACTGTCTCACCGTCTTTAATACAATCGATATCTGCTGAACGCCCCGCTTGAGTATCAGGGGCAGTTACGGATTCACTATAAACATCATCATAAATTCCCCATTTATCTTTGAGTGTCTGAAAGAGTGCAAAAGATACAGCCTGCAACCGACCCCCACCAGAAGGAGATAGGAGAAAATTATTTAGGAGATCTGTCATATCTTCGAGGCTGATCCTGTGGGGAACAGGATAGGTTATAGACTGCTCTTGCTGTATTCTTCTAATTTCCATTAGGATTTGTTTCAAGAATTTGGTAGTAAACGTATCTTCGTTAATTATTTCCACTTGATTCAACAGTTCAGATAGCAACATCCAATCTTTCTGATTCTTTTGCTTGGAGCTGTATTGACTGGAAATTTCAGGGACACGCAAGGGATTATTTACGTATGGCTGAGTGGAGCCACCAAGTGGGCGACCGTTGTCTCTTTCAAAAGGGATAATAACTTTTTCGTTTATTGACCTTGCGTCAAAATTGCCACGCTCTGGTTTTCGTCCTACTTGGATACATCGACAATCAAGTGACGGATCAGTAACTTTGGAGAGTAGCTGGGTGGGCAAGACATATCTGTATGTTTTAGTCTTACTTCGTAGCAGTTGGGCTATTTTTTCAGCGGTTTCATCATCAGTGAAGTTTTGATTCAAATTTGCCTTGTTGATAATCGTCCAATAGCTCTGTAGATTCTCTCTACATTCTTCTATTAAATTTGCCGGTGTTTTTTGCGAATCCATCTCTTTTTAATCTTAATCAAATGTCATAGTTAATCCAAAGTGATTCACGCCGCTTCTGTTTGACTGAATGACAGACCCGTTCAGGCGCATCAATCCTATGCCAATCCTTATAAAGTTCATCCATTAAAGGACAATTATACCCTGAAACAGCGACTTTCCCTTTTACCGAATGTAATACCAAAGCGAGTTTCTCGTGTTCTTCATTTGTCATCTCATACTTATACGCATTGGCATCACCTCTTGATTCATGAGGATAGGGAGGGTCGCAGTAAAATAATGTATTTTTACTATCATATGATCTGATAACCTGAATTGCTGGCCGATTTTCAATCTGCACCCTAAGGAGTCTTGGCGATATTTCAGCTAAATCATAAGGGCTCGCAAGCCATCTGGATACAGAACCAGACATTCCTCTACGGCTTGTATCCCTACAAGTTGCCCATCTACCCTCTGATGCGCTTTGTGCAAGGCCAGTTCGAGTCTGACGTGCTTTTATATAAAATAGTCTGGCTCTCTCCAAATTGCTTATCCGTTCATTATGTCCATTTATGGCCTTTACCAATTCCTCACGGCTAAATGGCGTTAAGCCAATAGCTTCGATTAGCTCATTCCTTTGTTCGCGCAACACATTAAAAAAATTCACAACCTCACCATCAAGATCATTATACGTCTCGACTGGAGAAGGTTGGCGGTTAAGAAGGACCGATGCTGAGCCACCAAACGGTTCGCAATAATGATTGGTTTTTGGCAATAGAGGCAAAAGCCAGGAGAGATGAGAATATTTTCCTCCATACCATCCGAATGCAATTAGACTTTTGCGGCTCTTTCTTGAAATATTGTTGGATTTAAGAACCTGATCGAGAAATGAAGTGGTAATAAAATTGGTTTGTTTCATGGCTATAGTATCCATTTTACGAGGTTACCTCCTCATTCTAAATTAGGGAAAAGCCTTTAATTCTAACTAGTTATTATTTTCTTATGATTCAATTGAATCAATTGAATCATAAGAAAAGCAGTTTGTCAAGAAAAAAAATTAAGAGAAGTGAAATAAAATTAAGAATTATATTTCTGGCAAGAGGATGTTGATTTGGGCGCCGGGGAAATGTGACAAATTATATTCTTTTTCCTTTCCCCATGCCCATTCAGGAATTATGGACAGCTTTGCAGTCCCTGATCGGATAGAGATTTTACCATTCCATTGATTGACAAACCGCCTCACGGCAGCAAGTCCATGCCCTCTTCCTTCATCCTTATACCGCGATGCTCCATGAATCAGGGCCTCTTCTATAGAGCGAAGATCGCTCTTCAGGGAAAATCTTTTTGACAAAGATTTTCTAAATCCTATGCCTGAATCCATAACGGCGATTTTAACCATGTTTTTTTTCATATTCTGAAAATAATATTTCTGTATTCCCACAAATCCCTTGGTTTCGCTATGCTCCAGAATATTCTGACATACCTCCGAAAGGGAGACTATAAAGCCGTTTATCGCCCGCTCATCATATTTCAAATGCTTCTTTAGTATAGAATGGGCGCGGTCTTTCACCTTTCCTACTATAAAATGAATGTCATCTGATTTTTCTATCGGCGTAATCTCAAGCAAAACATCGGAATAAGAACTTCTCAGATATTTTTCTGATATTTGCGGTTTACTGGGCTCAAATTCGAAATATCTGGAAGCAATCTTAAAAAAATCCATCCTCTCGAGGTATTTGAGAACCTCTTCAGATTCTGGCAAATAGAGGAGTTTTGGATTAGCTTTTGGTTTATATATTTCTCCAAACTCAAGAAGCCCCACCATTCCATAGGGGTCTATAAAAGAGATCTCTTGAAGATTAATCACCGATGATTTTTTCAATCGATGCAGAACCTGTTCAAATGTCTCTTCAGTAATCTGTGCTATTATTTTCAATGCATTCTCAGTGGTCTCTGTGGGCTCTGCGAGAGATTAGATAAAAGGTAGTTATTGACTTTCAAATTGGCTTAACTCGAGGAGAGTGTATCCCTTTTGATTGAGAAATGACATAATTTCTGGTGGCATCTTTTTATCAATTGCCAGAATATGTTTTCCCTCCTGATCATAAAAACTGATTCCTGGGACAGTCAGTGTTATATTTCTTGTCTCATCCCTGCCCGATGTCAGAAAGTGATGCGAATTAGAGTCGTATGAAAGCCCAAGGAAATCAAGTATTAGCTCTGTCATTCTGTTTAGATCTTTCTCGCCAGCAAGAGAGAGAACCAGAAATTGATGCTTTTTAAGTAGAGAAACAATAGCAGGCGATAGATCAGTTGTGTTTATGATACAATCTTTCCCGTGCCGATTAAAAAATAGATCAGCCTGTATAATTACATTAAATTCAGAGCCCTTTCCTTGATAAACTGGAATTTTTACCTTATTAGAGAAAGGCTGTCCAGCAAGGTTTAGCAGAAGATCGGGTAAAGGGAAATCTATATTTTTTTTAATGCTTATTTCCTTTTCACGAGGTACATCATCTGTCATGTCTTTCGGGACAGGGAGACCAGGATAATCAATTATCCTTATCCCTAACTTCTTAAGATATGCCCTTATTATTCCTGGTGTCTGTTCAGAAGGATGATTAATGAAGCTGATTGCTGTTATTTTCTCCGTAATATTTTCCTCGCCTCTTTGTGGAATAATCACCCAGTCGCCGGCTATGGAGATACCTATATCCTCACTTCTTATCCTAAATTGTTCTCCAGGTTTAAGAATCTTATAATAGTTACTGGCTGCAAGGATTTTATCCATAGCAGTTTTAAGAGTATCGTCTGTGGTCAGATGAACAATTCCGTAATCCTCCCAATCGCCGAGGATTAACTGACTGATGTCTTCTGGAAGCTCATTTTTTAGGTCAATAATCAATCGCATGCCACTCTGTAAATTTAACACGGGGAAAGACTCGGCCTTTAGTTGTATCTGGCCACCTGCCTTCAGTGGAATAAACTGCTTACCAGTATCGACCCATTCCTCGTCCATCTGATTGAAGATATCCCTGAGTTTTTTTCTTAAAGAAATAGTTTGTTCGGTGTCTTCAGATGGGATGATTTTACCTTTCTTTAGAGCTCTCTTTTCTTTTGTAACCTTAACAGGCATTCTGACTATCTCTGGAGAAAAGATAGGAAGTTTGATAACCTGATTTGGATAGATGATATCGAGGTTTTTTAAGGTAGGATTAAATTTCTCAACCAGGTTTAGATATTCGTCATAAAGGTATTCGGGCTGTATTTTATACTTTCCATAGGCGACCATTGTTACGCTATCACCAGATTTAACCACATAATTCTCGAAATCAACATCTTTCAACGAGGAAATACCCATTATTGATTTCTGGACAAGTTTCTCTTTTTCTGTAGCTCCTCTAATTGGTGTTATGTTGAGTGGAATTGATATTGTTTGTCCTGGGTGAATAATATCGAGATTTGTTAAAGATTTATTCATGCTTTTTAGTAAGGAAATGAGCTCGGCAAGATTTGGTCTTTTGAGTAGCCCCCTCTGGCGTAAGAGTTTCCAGATGTAATCGCCGTCTTTTACCGTATAGGTCTCACACACAACCTCTCTTCCTTCCACCTTTTTAACCTTGGCCTGCTGAACTAAAGAGATAGAGAATGTGTCCTTCTCTTTTCCTTGAACCAAAGGTGTATATAAGGATGGAAAAGCAATCAGGAATGTGAGGTAAATGGCAATTTGGCTTGCTGTAGTTTTGATACGCATTGAAAAGCTCGTGATATTCCCCCTTGGTCTTATCACTGATAGAAATAATTACTGTTATATTAAATAGTTAAACAAGATTATGTCAAGATTTTTCACCTTTTATAATTATACACAATATATTGAACCAGTCAACAATAAATATACATTATGTAGTATTTTTATCTTTACATTTATTCTAATATCTGCTATCAATTATACCTTAAGTGGTGAGGGAGATAAATAACGATGAAAATAAAGAAGCTTTCTATTAAGGGTTTTAAGTCATTCATGGATAAATTAGACATTCAGATTTCTCCTGGAATCAGTGCATTTGTTGGCCCTAATGGTTGCGGTAAGAGCAATATAGTTGATGCCATACGGTGGGTTATGGGTGAACAAAGCCCCAAGCAGCTCCGTGGTCGCCAGATGGACGATTTGATTTTTTCAGGGACAGGTCCTTTGAAGGCCTTGAGTATGGCAGAGGTAGCCCTGACATTTGAAGATGCTGAGGAATTCCATGATACCAGCGAGATATCCATTTGTAGACGGCTTTATAGGTCTGGTGAAAGCGAGTATCTCATCAATAATTCAACATGCAGATTAAAGGATATCCACGATTTATTTATGGGCACCGGATTGGGTAATCGATCATATGCTATTATTGCCCAAGGAGAGATAGGTTTAATCATAGAGCAAAAACCAGAAGAAACAAGATTTCTTTTGGAGGAGGCAGCTGGCATTACTAAGTACAAGGTTAGGAGAGAAGAATCTTTACGAAAGGTATCATTAACAAAAGAAAACCTTAGGAGGGTAGAAGACCTTCTCGTTGAAATTAAAAGAGAGATGGATTCTCTCAAGAGACAGGCTAGGAAGGCCAGAAGATTCAAAGAGATGAATGTTGACATTCATCACTTAAAGCTCGTTTTGCACGCCAATAAATATAGTGAATTGCAGACAGAGAAGGTAAAGAGAGCAAAAATTATTGATGACTTGATAGATAAGGAAAAAGGATTAGAGGCACTTTTTTCTGAATCTGAGAAGGTTATTGAAACTAAGAATTTGGAGATAATAGAGAAGGAGAAGTCCTTATCTGTTTTGAGGGAATCAGTTTTTTCTCTTAGGGAAGAGCGCAGAAATAATGAGGATACACTCAGACATTTGTCGGCTGACCAGGAAAGATTTAACCTTACTTCTGCCAGATTGAATGAAGAGAAAAAGGAAATCAGTGAAAAATTAATGGGATTTCAATCTGAAGTTGAAACAATTATCTCCAGGATTAATGAATTGCAAAAATCGATCCAGGAAATCTCAACCCTTCAATTTCAGCATGATTCTGCTTTTAAAGATGAAAGGCAAACATTGATCAGATTGAAAGATGAGTTGAAAAAGGAAAAATCTGATTTAATCGAGCTAGCTACTAATGAGGCGAGCCTGAGAGGTGAAAAAAACAATCTCATAGAGATGATTAGCCAGTTAGAGATCAGAAAGAATGGGCTTAAGGAGAACTCCAGAGAGATAGCAAAAAATCTTGAAAAGCCATCTTTTCTGTTAGACGAAAAAGGGGAAAAAAGGGAGAAGGCAGTAATTCAGGTAAGCTCTATCGAGAAAAATATACAAGCACAGAGAATAAAACTAATAAGACTTGAAGAGGTGAGAAGAGAGAAAGAATCTGAATGCTCAGCAACCGAGTTAGAGTTAAATCTCTTTCGTTCCCAATTAAAGACCATTAGAAGTCTTATTGAAAACTATGAAGGGTATAAATCAGGCGTTCAGACAATTATGAATTCTTATGTGGGAAAAAGTATCAAAGGAGGCAATATTTTAGGTGTAGTGGCAGATTTTATTCAAGTTGAACCAGAATTCGAGTTAGCTGTTGAAGCAGTTTTAGCAGAAAGATTACAATATGTCATTGTTGCTCGGCAGGAGGATGGCAGAGAGGCTGTTGAATATTTAAGATCAAAAGATATGGGCAGAAGTTATTTTCTCCCTATCGAGGAGTTTAAAGAAGAAAAGACTCTTGATAATGTGAGTGTTAAGCTTAATGGTTTTAAGCTTTTAAGAAATCATATTTCTGTGGCACAAAAAATTAAGCCGTTGCTAGAATCCTTCTTAGGTAATTCAGCACTGGTAGATAACCTCTCTCAGGCTCTATTGGCCTGGAACAATGGAAAAGGTAAACAAACCCTGGTTACTCCAGAAGGTGATCTCGTGGATAATAGGGGTGTCATAATTGGCGGGAGATTGGGAAAAGATTCTTTAGGCTTGCTTGGGAGAAGGCGAAAGGAGAAAGAATTATCACTTAAGATAAAGAGTAAGGAAAAACTAATTTCTGTATTGCAATCAGATCTTGATCAATTGAATCTACAACTGGAGGGTATACATAGTCTCATTGGTCGATTAGAAAGAGATAAAGCATCTTATGCCCAACAGATTGAAAAAATGGACAAAGACATATTCCTCCTTGAAAATGAGTCAGAACAACTCATAAAGCAATCTCAATATGTCGTAAGCCAGTTAGTATCTTTACGCAAGGACAGAGATGAGAAAAGGTCTCATCTCGCTCATATTGAAGAAAAACTATCAACATGCTTTAAGGAGAAGGAAAGGGATCAACGTATAGTTACAGAGAAGGAGGTTCATATTGAAGAGTTGGAAAATACCCTTGATGATTCGAAAGAAAATCTCTCACAGTTGCTTCTCAGGTATAACCAATATAAAGAGGAAGAGAGGGGTCTCGCGCGGGAAAAAGAGAGGATTGATCAATTTATAAGTGACATAGAGGCAAGAATTGGGAGGATAGACAAAGAGATACAATCCAATAGTGATCAATACAAAAATTCTTTGATTACAGAGGAGGGATTAAAAGAAGGATTAGCCGTCATTTATCAAAGACAGAAGGACCTTGAAAAAGAGGTCAATGATTCTGAAAATAGATTTGAGATTTTGAGGGGAGAATTAAGAGAAGAAGAGCAAAAGGCTGCTCTTTTAAGGGAAAGGGTGAGTAAGATAAGGGAAGAAGTTAATGAGGCGCGAATAAAAGAGGCAGAGATAGATTTTAAGCGTACGAGTATTTTATCTCAGGTTGGGGAAGAGACAGGAATTAACCTCCAAAGGGATTACAAAAAATATTTGGAGGAAGGTTTTTCAGAGGCTCAATATGAACTAAAGCTCAGAAATTGTTTACGTATTAAAGAGAGAATTGGAGAGGTGAATCTTCTGGCTATTAATGAATATGAGAAACTGGAAGAGAGATATAAATTTATAACGGCACAGCAACAGGACCTCCTTTCCTCGATTGAGTCTCTTTCTGAGGCTATTAGAAAAATTAACAGGATTTCTAAGGAGAAGTTTCTTACTACATTTGGCAAGATTGATGAGAAATTGAAGAAGGTTTTTCCAATCCTGTTTAATGGTGGCAAGGCAAGACTGAGGTTGGTTGATGAAAGTCTTCCATTAGAAAGTGGTGTATTAGTTGAAGCACAGCCTCCAGGAAAGAGACTGGTTCATATGGGACTCTTGTCAGGTGGGGAAAAGGCCCTCGCAGCGATGGCCTTACTATTTGCTATCTACCTTATTAAACCAAGTCCGTTTATTATAATGGATGAGGTGGATGCCCCCTTGGATGAGGCCAATACAGATCGATTTAATGCTCTTTTGAGGGAGATTGAAAAATCATCCCAAGTAATAATGGTTACCCATAATCGGAATACAATGGAATTGGCTGCTCGGTTGTATGGTGTGACCATGGATAAAAGTAGCACTTCTAAAATTGTTTCTGTAAATTTGGAGGATTATCAGTAGAGAGTGCCTAAAATGAACTAAAGTGCCTAAAGTGCTTAAATTTAAAAAGATATGATAGATAATAAAGAATTCGCTATACAGACTTTCTTTCTGTTAGAATTTAGGCACTTTACCTCATTTACTGATGAAAGGAGGCAAATACCTCTTTGGATAAACCAGAACGTGCTCATGGTATTGCCCCTGCTGGAAGACTCTGGAATAAGCTATCTAACACGAGAAGGAAATTAACAGACAGGCTCAACGCATTAGTAACTGGCAAAAATGTAATTGACCCACCCCTGTTAGAAAATCTCGAGGAGATTCTTTTTACCTCTGACATTGGTGTAGAGGTAACACAGCAGTTAATTGAGGGACTAACACAGAGGGTAGAAAAGAAATCTCTCAACAAACCAGAACAATTAAAAGCCATTTTAAAAGAAACAATGGTTTCTTTGTTAGAGGCTGGCCACAATCTTCCTGCCTTTACTATACAAGATACACCCCCTAACATTTTACATGTAGCCATGTTTGTAGGTGTTAACGGAGTGGGAAAGACAACGACTATTGCTAAAATGGCTCATTATTTTCAAGCTCGGGAGCAAATGGTAATGCTGGTGGCGGCAGATACCTTCAGAGCTGCTGCCATAGAGCAATTACAAATTTGGGGAGAGCGTATAGGCGCAGAGGTAATCAATCAAAAAAGAGGAGCAGATCCTGCAGCGGTTGTTTTCGATGCCCTTTCTGCTGCTAAGTCCAGAAAAATAAAGAGAGTTTTTATTGATACTGCTGGAAGACTTCATACTAAATCACACTTAATAGAAGAACTAAAGAAAATTCAAAGAGTTGCGAGTCAGCAGGTTTCTGGAGCTCCCCAACAAGTGACCCTTATCATTGACGCTACTACCGGCCAAAATGCAATTGCCCAAGCCCAGGTATTTGCAGAGTCACTCGGAGTGACAGATATTATCCTGACTAAATTGGATGGAACAGCCAAAGGTGGTGCTGTCATTGGTATTTCACAGAAGCTCCACATTCCTATCTCATTTATATGTACTGGCGAAGGGCTTGATGATTTTGAGATATTTAATCCAAGAGAATTCATTGAAGCCATCTTTGATTGAATGTTACCCTTATGAAAAAGACTACAGTGAAAAGACAGATAGTATGGGGAGATCTTGACCCTCTTGGAATTGTCTTTTATCCCCACTACTATAAGTGGATTGATGCAAGTGGCCATGTGTTCTTTCAATCTCTCAACCTTGCTTTAGGGAGCCTATGGAAGGAAAGGGGAATTATATTTAGTCTTTTAGAGACTGGGTGTGAATATCATCTGCCAGGGAGATACAATGAATGGATTGAAATTGTCACATATATTGATGATATTTCAGATAAGGTAGTGTTGTTACGGCATGATATCTCCCGTCTCTCGGATAGGGCCCTTATGGTAAAGGGATTTGAAAAAAGGATCTGTTTAGATGTTTCCGATCCTTTGAAATTCAAGGCAATTGATATACCGCACGACATTAGAATTATCCTATCAAAGGCACAATCTTATAAGTGATCCTTAGCTAACAACGATCGACTGGCACCATCGAAACTTACATTTCCACTATTTGAAAAATGGCAAAAATTTTGATTGGCACATCTGGTTTTTCTTATAATGAGTGGAAAGATAATTTTTATCCCATTCATCTCCCTCAATCTGATTTTTTGTCCTTCTACTGCCAGGAATTTAATACAGTTGAGCTAAATTTTTCATATTACAGAATACCAACGCTCTCTCAATGCAGGCAGATGTTAGAAAAATCAGGCCATAGAGTTGAATTTGTCATCAAGGCCTTTAAAGGTCTTACCCATGAAATTACAGATCAATCAATACCTGAGATATTACCTCAGTTTAAGGATCCCATAGCACCCTTTTCGCAAAGTAACA
>Ga0315545_1003179_pt1 | contig 14207 bp, 17 predicted proteins | sample SalMarSW160210MG_FD_203096 | JGI IMG/M metagenome (GOLD analysis project Ga0315545, IMG submission 203096) | Salt marsh sediment microbial communities from the Plum Island Ecosystem LTER, Massachusetts, United States - Salt Marsh Sediment SW1602-10 ... | reverse complement strand
CAAACTCCAAATGAAATCGGTTCCGCCAAAAATTGTCTGGAGAAATTTACCGCCAACAATAATATAAGCCAGTAAAGCGCCGTAAAAAATAAAGACGGAAGTAAAAGTAATTAATCTCTTACCCCATCGACCTAAATAAATTTCGGCATAACCAACATAACGATGTTTGCCTGGTGTCCGTAAAATAATTTCTCCGCAAAGTAAATGAAGCAATAAGGCAACACCGCCTAAAACAAATAAAAAAAGCAGGCCGAGAAAAAAACCGCCCTTAGCCACCACATAAGGAACACCAAAAATACCTACGCCGACAATGGTGCCAATTAAAGTGGCGATGGCATAATAAAAATTTTTATTCATGAGCAGAATTTTAGGCCTGCAACTCCTAAAATTTCTAACTAGGCAAATAGCCCTGGGCCGCTAACCAACGGGTGAAATAAAGGGCAATTATTCCCCAAATAACAGCGATAGCTAAAACAATTTTAGCTTCTTTTTTTAATTCTGGTTCGGTCCAAAAAGCCAGACCAATAATTAATCCGGAAAAAATCGGATTAAGCAAGGCAATAATAATTCCCAGCCAAAGCCATTTTTTTCTGGAAACCAACTTAACTTCTTTCTTCTCCGAAGAATCAGCTAAAGGAGATAAATGAGCTTGTTCGTTCATAAATTAATTTCACCTCCTCCCATTAAATGCAAGTGAAGATGGTTAATTAACTGGCCGCCACCTCGACCAACATTAAAAGTTAAGCGATAGCCCTTCTTGACCATACCCCGTTTTTTGGCTAACTCTTTAGCTAAAAAAATCATCTGACTGACTAAATCTTTATCTTTTTTAACTAACTCATTGATTGACTTAATGTGCTTTTTGGGAACAATCAAAAGATGAACCAACGCTTTAGGATTAATATCTTTAAAAACAATTAGTTCTTCGTTTTCATAAACAACATCGGCTTTTTGTTGATGACGAGCAATTTGGCAAAAAAGACAATCCATAAATTTAATTAACAATTATTATTTACTTCTTAATCTTTTCTTTATTTCCTTGATTACTTTGACCAAAGGAACTGTCTCTTGAATCCCGGAAACCATATTTCTAATGATAATTGTCTCATCTAAGACCTCTTTTTGTCCTAAAATTAAAGAAAAGCGCACTTTGAGTTTATCGGCTGTTTTAAGTTGAGCCTTGATGGTATCCCGACTAAAAGAACTAGCTACTTCTAAACCAGACTTTCTTAATTCCTCAAATAACCTGAGGGATTTTTTCTTAGCAAAATCACCTAACTGAACCAAGAAAATCACTGGATGCGCTCTGGGACTAATTTTAATATCTCTTACCTTCATCAAATCAACTATTCTATCTAAGCCTATAGCCAAACCGACTGCCGGGGTGTTTTTACCGCCTAAAAGTTTAATTAAGTTATCATAACGTCCGCCACCGGCTAAAGAAATTTGCCGGCCTTCCTCGCCTTCTGGCCAGATTTCGAAAACCGTTTTAGTGTAATAATCTAAACCGCGGACTAAATAAGGATTCAGAATATAGGGCAAGGATAACTCATCTAAGAATTCCAAAACATTTTTGAAATGATTATGACAATCATCACATAACTGATCAATAATTTGCGGCGCTTCTTGAGCCAGCCGCTGACATTTACTTTCTTGACAATCCAATAATCTTAGCGGATTATGTTGGAGTCGTTTTTGACAATTAAGACAAAGTTGCTTTTTCCTACTTTTATAAAAACTGACTAATTTTTTCCGATAAATCGGCCGACAATTAGAGCAGCCGATACTATTGATTTGAACGGTTAAATTTTTAAGAGATAATTCTTTACTAATAGAGAAAAATAGCTGGATTAACTGGGCATCAAGGACTGGATCTTGCTGACCAATAATTTCGAAGTTAGCCTGCTCGGACTGCCGATAACGGCCCTTTTGGGGTCTTTCGTAACGAAAAATAGGACCGATAGTGTAAAGCTTGACCGGCTGGGGCCAACTTGATAAACCGTTTTCTAAATAAGCCCTCATCACGGCTGGGGTAAATTCAGGACGCAAACTTAACCAATCACCTCCTTTAGTTTTTAAGCTGTACATCTCCTTCTCAATAATATCAGTATAAAGACCGGTTCCCTTAACGAACAAATCTGCCGCCTCTAGAATAGGCGTATCTAAACGTTCAAAGCCATAAGCTCGGGCTAAGTTTTTAATTACCTGTTTAACTTTTTCCCAATAGAGCTGTTCTTCAGGCAAAATATCCCGCATTCCTCTAATAGCTTGAAAAGTTTTTTTAGTTCTGGGGTTTGATTTTGGACTTAGCGGCATTTTAATATATCTTAACCAGATTAAAAGGCCAGGCGCGCAGCCAAACTCTGCCAATGATATTTTTTTCAGCCAGCTCTCCCCATTGGCGAGAATCAGAGCTGGCTTGACGGTTATCGCCTAAAACAAAATATTCGTCTTGGGCTAATTCAATCTTAGTTTCTCCCCAAGTGATTGTGCCGACGGCCAGATAGGAAGATTCATCTAAAACCATCCCTTGAGGATAATTTTGATTATAGATAATCACCCGACCGTCTTTAATCTCAACTGTCTCCCCGGGTAAGCCAACTATTCTTTTAATATAATACTGAGAAGTATCTAAGGGGTATTTAAAAACAACTACTTCCTCCCGCTCTGGCCCTTCAAAACGATAACTAATCTCATCAACAACCAAATATTGACCATTATCAAAATTCGGCATCATGGAAGCGCCTCGGACAAAAAATGGCTGAACTAAGTAATAGCGAACTGGAATAATAATGGCTAAGGAAATAATCACTATTTTGATTGTCTCCCAAATGAAAATAAATATCTTCCTCATGTTGGTTTGATTCTAACTTATTTTTCAAAAAAAATCAAATCAAGCAGAACAATAGCCTTACGGTGCCCGGTTAAACCCCTTTTAAAGTTTTTGTAGTACCGGGTCAAATCTGATATACTAATAGAGGTGCTTAAATTTTTAAAAACTATTGGCTTGGCGCTGTCAATTCTAATTGGTCTATTTTTTCTTATCCAATTAATCCCTGCTTCATCAATAGAAATTTCTTCAGAAATTGAAGAACCAGAAATGAGAAAAGAGATAACTATTTTCAAAACGCTTGCTTCTCTGGTTTTGAATGAAAAAAACAAATCAACTGAAAAAAATATTCTTGTTCTGGGTCGGCCAGGCAAGGGTTATTCCGGAGAAAACCTAACTGATACAATTATTTTGGTTCATTTAGAACCGACTAAAGAATCCGCCAAAAGCGGACCCGCCTCTGGCGAGAAAGCAACTTTAATCTCTTTACCAAGAGATTTATTAGTTAAAATTCCTTATCAGGGAGGATTAACTAAAATCAATTCCCTTTATAACTTAATTGGCCTTGAGGGGCTAAAAGAAAAAATAGAAGAAATTACTGATTTATCTATTGATCATTATGTTCTAATTGATTTAGCGGTGGTTAAAGAAATAATTGAATTAGTTGATGGAGTTAATGTTTATGTTCCTCAAGATATTGATGACCCTTATTTCCCTGGTCCTAATTATACTTATCAGGCCTTTGTTCTAAAAGCTGGCTGGCGTTATTTAGATGGTCAAACAGCTCTTAAATACATCCGCACCCGTTATACCTCGCCCAATGGTGATTTTGACCGAATGGCCCGACAGCAACAAATTATCCGGCTGCTTAAACAAAAAGTTCTGACTCTTAACCCTTTATGGAATTTCTCGACTTACTTAAAAATTTTTAACACTCTTAAAAGCCATATTCAAACCGACCTTGGTTTAATAGAGATGAAGTCACTTTATCAAACAGCTCAAGAACTTGATACAAACCGAATAACCCACTTAGTTATTGATAAAAAACGAACTGATTTATTAATTGGTGGTCAAGTTATGCTAGGCCAACAATTGGCTTCGGTTATCTATCCTAAGGCGGGCCAGGAAGACTATTCGGAAATCAGAGAGTATATTCAAGAAACAATAAGTAATGAGTGATAAAGATGTGCCTAACCTATTCCTCAAACGAGTTCTGAAGCTTGAAAATTAAAGCCATTGGCTGCGGCAAAAACTTAACGCTGTTTCGTTTGCCTTTTTGCCCTCTGGGCAAAAAGTTTTCCGACAGCTATTTTTGCCTTGCCAATGACTTAATTTTCTAAGCTTCTCCACTATGTTTTCAAAATAGGTTAGGCACATCTTTAAGCTATTTATCAATTTATGAAATTAATTGTTGGTTTAGGCAATCCCGGAGAAAAGTATAAAAAAACCAGACATAATCTTGGGTTTTTAATAATGGATTACTTAGCGGCTGGCGACAAATGGAAAGAAAACAAAAAAGCCAACTGCCTTTATTTAAAAAAACAAATAGGCCTCAAGGAAGTTGAATTCATCAAACCCTTAACTTTTATGAATAACTCTGGCCAAGCGGTTAATTACATACAAAAGAAACATCGACTAAAACCCGAGGATATTTTAATTATTCACGATGAAATTGATTTGCCTTTAGGAGAAATCAGAATTCAGCAAGGTCGCGGAGCAGCTGGTCATAAAGGAGTTCAGTCAATCATTAACCAATTAGGCACTAAAGATTTTATTAGGATGAGAATTGGTATTAAGCCAATTAAATTTAGGGGCTTAGCCTCTGAAAAATTAGAGGCTAAGCCCTTAATTGACACCGAAAAATTTGTCTTGAAAAAATTTACTGCTGAAGAAGAAGAAATTGTCCAGCAAACAATAAAAAGAGCCGCTGATTTGGTTACAGCGGCCCCGTAGCCGGCCTGGCTAATAGACAACGAGGCCTAATCGTTTTCTTCTATTTCTTTCCCGTTCTGACGATAATGGCTTACTTGATCCGGAATAATTATACAAAAACATTCCGATATATACTACTACTAAAAGCGCTATTGCGATTAAGCAGGTAGAAAACCACGCCGGATCATCAATATCACCCAGGTAAATCGCACGATTGACCAACAGAAAACTCAGAATACCAAGTACAATCAAAATCATTCTCAGAAACTTTCTTTTCATTATTGCCTCCTTTTTATTGTCAAAAAATTTAAAAACAATATTAACCTCCATGAGCCTACCTAGGAGCGTCAGAGACAAATCTGTAAAAACAGATTATCTCTAATACTTAGGTTTCACTGAACATTAGGAGGGATAAGCCCAGATATTAACCACTCACTAGGCAGGCCCCTGGAGATTAATTCACACTAATAGTATACCAAAATGGCGAAATTTGTCAAGACCGAGACCCCAAACCAAAGCAAATTCAATAAGGGACAAGCCAAATATTTTAATGCCTTTAATCTGATTGACGGTATGGGGCCAATTGCTTTTAAAAAATTACTGGCTCATTTTAATTCCTTGGAACAGGCCTGGTCAGCCGAGGTTAATGAATTTAGGCAATCTAGCTTGGATAATTATCTTATTGAACAGATAAAAAAACAACGCCCCCAGATTAATCCGGACTGGCAAATGGAGCTGCTGGCCAAGGAAAATATTGATTTAATCACTATTTCAGACAGAAATTATCCTAAGTTACTTAAAGAAATCTATGCGCCGCCAGCCCTTCTTTATATCCGAGGCAAGTTTGAACCAGACGATGAATTCAGCTTAGGTATTGTCGGCACCAGAAAGCTTTCTCTCTATGGCCAGCAAATAACTCCCTTAATCACCGCTGACTTAGCCCAAGCTGGCTTAACTATTATTAGCGGCTTAGCGAAAGGAATTGACACCTTAGCTCATCAAGCATCTTTAGAGGTTAATGGTCGAACCGTAGCTGTCTTAGGCTCGGGCTTAGATAAAGCCAGTATCTATCCTTTGGCTAACCAATGGTTAGCTGAAGAAATAAGCCAGCAGGGAGCAGTCATCAGTGAATTTCCTATCGGAACTAAACCATTAGCTCAGCACTTTCCTCAACGCAATAGAATTATCTCTGGTCTTAGTTTGGGTATTTTAGTTATTGAAGCAGCAGAAAAAAGCGGCGCTTTAATCACCGCCAAAGATGCCTTAGAACAAAACAGAGATGTTTTTGCCATTCCTGGTTCTATCCTGGCTAAAAACTCCTTGGGGCCTAATAATCTAATCAAGATGGGCGCCAAATTAGTCAGTCAGGCTAATGATATTCTCGAGGAGCTTAATTTAGCTCTTTTAACCCAACCAGATAAAAGAAACAAAAAAATCCTTCCGGGCAATCCCGCGGAGGCCTTAATTCTTAAACAACTTTCTGATGAGCCTATTCATATTGACAAAATTATCATGCAAACTAAACTATCTACGGCAACAATTAATTCTACTTTAACCCTAATGCAAATGAAGGGAAAAGTGAGAAATTTAGGAGGAAATAATTACGTTTTAGGATTATGAATTTAATTATTGTTGAATCACCAACTAAATCAAAAAGTATCTCAAGGTTTTTGAGCAAGGACTATGAAACCATATCTTCCTATGGCCATATTCGTGATTTGCCCAAAAGTGAACTTGGTGTTGATGTTGAACACGATTTTAAACCAAAGTATGTTATTCCCGTTAAAGCCCGCCCGAAAGTCAAACTATTAAAAGAAGCAGCCAAAAAAGCAGAATTGATTATTTTAGCTACTGATCCGGACAGAGAAGGAGAAGCAATTGCCTGGCACATTCTTCAAATATTAGATCCAACTAAAACTGAAAATTACCAACGAGTAGCTTTTCACGAAATAACCAAAAGCGCTATTGAAGAAGCGCTGAAAAATCCGCGTCAGATTGATATGAAATTAGTTGAGGCCCAGCAAGCCCGCCGAATCCTAGACAGATTAGTCGGCTATAAATTATCGCCTTTCTTATGGAAAAAAGTAGTCAAAGGATTATCAGCCGGTCGGGTTCAGTCAGTGACAGTCAGATTAATTATTGACCGGGAAAGAGAAATTAAAGATTTTAAACCAGAAGAATATTGGAGTATTGAAGCAAAACTTCAAAAACAAAATAAAAAAGACGAGTTTATTGCTCACCTTATTAAAAAAAACGAAAAGGCAATTCCAAAATTGGGCATCAAAACCGAAAAAGAAGCAGATAAGATATTAAAGGATTTAGATGGAGCCGTTTACAAAATTATTGGCGTCATTAGCAAAGAAGTTCAAAGATATCCAAGCCCGCCTTTCACCACCAGCACCCTCCAGCAAGAAGCGGCTCGTAAATTAGGTTTTTCCGCTAAACAAACAATGAGAATTGCCCAACAGCTTTATGAGGGAATAAAAATAGGCCAAGAAGGTCTGATTGGTTTGATTACCTATCATCGAACTGATTCTTTAAATCTTTCTAGCCAAGCACTAAAAACTGCTCAAGAATTTATTAAAAATAAATTTGGCCAGAACTACGCTTTAGCCAATCCGAGAGTTTACAAGACCAAAACCAAAGGCGCCCAAGAAGCTCATGAAGCCATTCGGCCAACCCAAGCTATTCACCAGCCAGAAGATATGAAAGAATATCTAAATACTTATCAGTATAAATTATATGATCTTATCTGGCGCCGGTTTATTGCCTGCCAAATGTCAGCCGCTCTTTTGGAAGCGACAACAGTCAATATTCAGGCAAATGGTTCAACGGGCTCACCATATATTTTTCGAACGACTGGTTCAATAATCAAGTTTGATGGTTTTCTAAAAATCTACCCGACTAAATTCAAAGAAACTATTTTGCCTTCATTGACTAAAAACGAACTATTAGAATTAGTTAAACTCTTATCCGAACAACATTTTACTCAACCGCCGGCCCGCTATAATGAGGCCTCCTTAATTAAAACCCTGGAAGAATATGGCATTGGCCGACCTTCAACTTATGCGCCGATTATCAGCACGATTCAGGAACGCGGCTATGTTGAAAAAAACGAACAAAGAAAATTTATCCCCACTGAAATTGGCTTTTTGGTCAATGATATTTTAGTAGAAAACTTCCCTAAAATTGTTGATATTGAATTTACCGCTCAAATGGAAAATGATTTAGATAAAATTGCTGCCGGCAAGGAAGAATGGGTAACAACAGTCGGTAATTTTTACCAACCTTTCTATAATAATCTTCTTGAAAAATATGAAACCGTAGAAAAGAAAAAACTTGAAGAACCCACTGATAAAAAATGCCCGAAATGCGGCAAGCCAATAATTATTAAATTAGGCCGCTTTGGTAAATTCTATGCTTGTTCTGGCTTCCCTGAGTGTAAATATACCGAACCAATAATTGTCTCTACCGGGGTTAAGTGCCCTAAATGTGACCAAGGAAAAATCATTGAGAAAAAAACCAAAAAAGGAAAAATATTCTATTCTTGCTCCCGTTACCCCAAATGCGACTTTGCCTTATGGGATAAGCCGACTGGAGAAAAATGTCCGAAATGCGGCTCTTTGTTAGTCCAGACAAAAAACAATAAAATTAAGTGCAGCAATAAAGAGTGTGATTTTACACCGGTTGAAAAAAAATAAGCCCCGATTTTTTATTTTGCTTTTACAAAAAATCGGGGCGAGTTGGCTAGGAGACAAACCTTTCTTGTTTTTATAATTCCCGAACAGCCATACACTCACTGGGTCGTTTTCTGAAACTTTCGTCAATTCCTCCATCATTCTACCCCCCCTTTTTTTTAACAGATTTTCGGGGATATCCTTCCAAAAATCTTTCTATTCCTTTTTTAGCTACTTCATCTAGAAAGTCCAGAACTTTATCTATTCGCGCCGCCTGCAACGGTTTTATCCAGGCTATTAACTTACCCTCTCTATAGCCTCTTACTTCCTTACTTAGAACCCGGCAAGAAAATATTTCCATCAACTTTGAAGGACTGCTCTTATTCCTGACTATCGTACCTAATGACCCAATAACAGTTAAGTGTTTTAACCCTATTATTTCTTCAAACATCTCTCGTATGGCAGTTTCTCTTAATTGGCCTTCCAGCTTCAGATCCATATGACCAGTAGGCAATGTTAAACGATTTTCCCTATCAACCAATAAAACTTCACCCTGGCTATTTCTAATAAAACCGACTGCTACTAATTCACCTATCTCAACCTTAACTCTCCCTTTCTTTTCCATAATAAACCCCCTTTTTCAATCTTAAGAAGGTTTATCTCCTTAACCAAATTAGAAAGAACTCATATTTTAATTGTATTCTTTGTCTTTATCTAGTCAAGGCACTAGAATAAAATATATGAAAATAAAACAATTTTTAGAAGAATTAAAAAAAAATAATCCGGAACTGGATTTTGATTTAATTAAAAAGGCTTATCTTTTCGCTCAAGAAAATTATCAGGGATTAACTCGGCTTTCTGGTCAAACCTATCTTGACCATTGTTTAGAAATCGCCTTGGACTTAGCTAAGATGAAATTGGATTCGGCCAGTATTGCCGCCGCCGTCCTTCACGAAACATTAGAAAGAGCTAAACTAAATAAAGACGAACTTAGAAAGAATTTTAGTCAGGAAATCACTTTTTTAGTGGAAGGAGTAACCAATGTTGGCAAAATAGAACATCAAAAAACTGAACGCAGTTTAGAAAACCTACGTAAATTATTCCTGACCATGGCTCAAGATATTCGAGTTATGCTAATTAAATTAGTTAATCGGCTGCATGGTCTAAAAACTCTTCATGTTTTTTCCCCAGAAAAACAAAAAAGAATTGCCTTGGAAACCTTAGAGATTTATGCTCCCTTAGCTTATCGATTAGGGATAGGCGAACTTAAAGGACAATTAGAGGATCTGGCTTTTGCTTATGCCTATCCTCAAGAATATCAAAAGCTAATTAACCAGGTTAAGGATAAATACATTCAGGGAAAAGAATATCTGCAAAAAATTATTCCTTTGATTAAAAAAATTCTAGCCAGGGAAGGAATTAAAGTAATTGAAGTTCACGCCCGATCCAAACATTACTATAGTTTATATAAGAAACTTCAACGATATGATATGGACTGGCATAAAATTTATGACTTAGTCGCTTTACGAATTATTGTTCCTGATATTGAAAGTTGCTACGCTACTTTAGGGATTATCCATAAAAAATGGAAGCCATTGATTGGCCGCATTAAAGATTATATTGCCATCCCTAAACCCAATGGTTATCAATCGCTTCACACAACTGTCTTCTGTCAATGGGGTAAAATTACTGAATTCCAAATCCGCAGTTCAGAAATGCACAAAGAAGCCGAGCACGGTATTGCTGCTCATTGGCACTACAGTGAGGAAAAAGGACTAAAGGACTACATCAAAAAAAGAATCTTAGGAAAAAAACCAGCCCAAGAATTAAAAAGAGAACTAACCTGGGTCAAACAACTTCAAGAATGGCAAAAAGAAAAGTTTTCTTCTTCTCAAGAATTTCTTGATTCCTTAAAAATCGATTTTTTAAAAGACCGCATTTTTGTCTTTACTCCCAAAGGTGATATTATTGATTTGCCTGAAGGAGCTACCCCGATTGACTTCGCCTACCAAATCCACAGCGACATTGGTCACCAATGCAGCGGCGCTAAAATAGATGAGAAACTTAGCTCGTTATCACAACCATTGCAAAACGGCCAAGTAGTTGAAATTATCATTCAAAAAAATAAAAAACCAAACAGGGATTGGTTAAAATTTATTAAGACCAACGAAGCCAAAAATAGAATCAAGGCCTGGTTCAGAAAAAATTAAATTTTTAATAAATGTTTAACCACCTTATCCAGCTCTTCCTGATTAGCAAATCCGATATTTAAATACCCCATTTCACCTCTTCGGAGAATGCTCACCCGTCTGCCCAAGACCTCAGCCAGGTCTTTTTCTATTTTTTTAAAAAGAGGGTTTTTAGGACCGCCGCTTCTTGGCTTATTAAGCAGAACCACTTTTCTGGCTCTTTCTTCGGTCTGACGAACATCTAAATTATTTCTAACAACCGCTTGATAAATAGTCAGACGAGCCGTTGGTTTAGCCATCAAAATAGCCCGACCATGACCTTCGCTAATCCGACCTTCCATCATTGCTTTCTGGACCTTGGGCGGTAAGGTCAAAAGCCGGAGTGTATTAGTCACGGCCACCCGGCTCTTGCCTATTTTCTGGGCAATTTGACTATGTTTTAACTTAAAATCTTCCTGAAGTTGTTTAAAGGCCTGGGCTGATTCAATGGGGTTAAGGTTTTTCCGCTGCAGATTTTCCACCAAAGCGAGCTCTAATTTTTCATGAGCGGAACTATCCCGAATAATCACCGGCACGTGAGGTAAGCCAGCTATTTGAGCCGCTCTCCATCTTCGCTCCCCGGCTATCAATTCGTACTCCACTTGACGACCTCTGGCAGTCGGCTTTTCAATTTTAGTCACAATCAATGGCTGGAGAATACCATGCTCTCTAATAGAGTTAGCCATTTCTTTCAAATTTTCTTCGGACAAGTTTTTACGAGGTTGATGGGGATTAGGCCTGATTTTGTCAACCTCTATATTAAAAATACTTTCCTTTTTCAGATCCAGCCAGTCTTCTCTTCTGGTCTGACCTTTTATCAAATTAGATATCTTAGACTGTTTTTTAGGAATAAGTGATTGAAGACCTTTGCCTAATGATGATTTCATAATTTTTTATTTATTTATCCAAAGAGATAATTTCTTGAGCTAATTGTCGATAGGCCTTGGCTCCTTTAGAATGTGGATTGTATTGGAGAATTGATTGACCAAAACTGGGCGCTTCAGCTAATTTAACACAACGAGGAATGACGGCGCTAAAAACATGGCCGGAAAAATTTCTTTCCATTTCTTTACGAACCTGCCGGGAAAGCTTATTGCGACGGTCGTACATAGTCAATAAAGCTCCTTTTATTTTTGTCGGGCTGGCTAAATTTTCCTGAACTAATTCAATAGTTCTTAAAAGCTGACCTAGCCCTTCCAGAGCATAGTATTCGCACTGCACCGGAATAATTACTTCATCAGCCGCCACTAAACCATTAATGGTTAAAAGACCTAAACTGGGCGGGCAATCAATCAAAATATAATCGTAATTGGTTCTGATACGGCGCAGCAATTCGTAAAGTTTAAATTCCCGATTAGGTTGCGAAACTAATTCCACGGTTGCCCCGGCTAAATCCGGCGCGGCCGGCATAATATCATAACCAAAAAGAGCTGTTTTTCGGATAATTTCTTCGGGCAAAAGCCCGCCTATTAAAGAATGGTATAAGTTCAAGGGGACGGTCTGCGAGTCAAGGCCAACTCCCGAAGTAGCATTAGCCTGCGGGTCAATATCAACCAAAAGAACATATTTACCCAAAGCAGCTAAGTAGGCGGCTAAATTAATTCCTGTGGTTGTTTTAGCTACCCCCCCTTTTTGATTTACCAACCCGATTATTTGAGCCATTAACTCCATTATACTCCGATTCTCAATTGACAACAAGAGGATTTTAAGAGAAAATATAGTTAAGCCGAAGTGGTGAAATTGGAAAACACGCAGCACTCAAAATGCTGTGGGCGTAAGTCCTTGAGGGTTCGAGTCCCTCCTTCGGCACCAAAAAAATAAATCTAAAAATCATTAAGGAACCTGTAAAAAATATCGGCTTGAATATATTTTGGGTGGAAGAAAATTTTTAACATTAAATTATTTCATGAATCAAGAAAAAGAAAAAAATAATAATGGAATAGATTTAAGTGGCTCTTTTAATGATTCCGACGAAAAGTTTAATAAACAACGACCGCAAACTCCCTTATATCTTCCCGGAACTCCAAAAGTCATTCAGTGGGTGATAAAATATTCTGGTGGATTGATTAAAGATGAAAAGCAGGCACAATATGTTATTTTAGGATTTATAGTATTGACGATTATCATTTCGCTTTTCTTGTTTTTCCTATTATCTGCCGGAGGTATAGACATTCCACCAGAAGCATTGGAAAATCCAGAGTACGGCTTGCCAGTTGCGGACTAGTCTTTTGTATCTTGCTCTATGGGCTTCATCAAACTAAAATTATGTAAGGTAAAAAATAATAGAGGGTTCACACTAATTGAACTTCTGGTTGTAATTGCTATTATTGGGCTTTTAGCCAGCATTGTTTTAGTCAGCCTTAACAGTGCTCGAGAAAAAGCTCGAATTGCGAAAACCCAGGCTGATCTTAAACAACTTGAGCTTGCAATTGCACTATTATATGACGATACTGGTCTCTATCCTGGCAAGCAGACATTTTCTCCGTGTGTGCAAAATCCCGAAATTTATCTCAATGCAAGCGCGGCAGGAATTCAGTCCACAGACGGAGGGTTCCCCGGCTGGAATGGCCCGTATATGAGCAAGGTTCCTTTGGATCCCTGGGGCACTAATTATTATTACGATCCAGACTACAGTTGTGGACCAAATACTCTCGGATGTAACGGCATCTCTCAAACGGTAAGGGTTATTCAGTCATTTGGACCAAATAAAGCACAAACATATGGCAATGGTGACGACATAGTAATTGTTTTATGTAGGTAAACAATATTATCCCAAAATTTGCCGCCAAAGAGGGCGAAGCTCGCTAAAAATTTGAAATTGTCAAAGTTCAGGATTTCGGTTCGGAATTTTTGGCCAGATTCTCGCCGCCGCAGGCGGCGAAATGCATCCGAACTATTTTAAGTATAGAGCACCAAAATAGATAAATTAGCCAGCCAAAGAAAATACCAATTAGGGCGCCGGCTAAAATATCCAAGGGGTAATGGATTCCGACAAAAACTCTGGCTAAAATAATGAAAAAACTGGCTATCAAAAACCAAAGGCCGGCTTTTTTATTATGTAAAAAAATAACCGCGCTTAAAGCAAAGAAAAAAGCGGCGTGGCCAGAAGGAAAAGAAGGGTTGGCTGAATGTTCTAATAATTGGTTAACCTGTTCGGCCATAAAAGGTCGCGGCCGAAAATAGAGCCAGCGAATTATTTCAATAATAATTAAACGGCTAAAAAGAGCCGCGCCTAAAGACAAGCCGACTATCTTAATTGTTTTTAAATATTTTTCTTTTTTAAATAAAAAATCCCAGGCCAACCGAACAAGTAAAAAATAAACCAAAATATATCCCAAATACTTAGCCAAAAAAACAGCCAAAGCATCTAAGCAAATCCATTGGCCAGCCCATTGATTTAAAAAATGGAAAAGATAAACATCCATTAAGTTTTAAGAAATTTTAATAATTCTTTTTTACTGGCTGGCCCAACCCGTAAAATTTTTGGCTGCTGGCCGGTTAAATCCAAAACCGTTAAAGGACGACTGGCCGGTAACTGAC
>Ga0315545_1003178_pt1 | contig 14209 bp, 14 predicted proteins | sample SalMarSW160210MG_FD_203096 | JGI IMG/M metagenome (GOLD analysis project Ga0315545, IMG submission 203096) | Salt marsh sediment microbial communities from the Plum Island Ecosystem LTER, Massachusetts, United States - Salt Marsh Sediment SW1602-10 ... | reverse complement strand
GCTTCTTCACGATTTGATTTCGAGTGGGCTCCCAGGCAATTACTATACCATTTATGCTCGGAACGTGCCACCTATTTCCGCGCCCAGGTGCGTATGGCCTCAGTCTCGGGCGGATACCCCGCCTCGGCCGGCTATCCGCCCGAGACTGAGGGATTACGGTCTGAGAGCCTTTGCTGTTGAACTTCGCAGCATCTCTTGATAGGTTGGTGCTCGCCGGTCGGCGGAGCGGTATGTGTTAGCGCCACCGGTAACGAAGGAGCGATATGGTTTTCGGACGCGGGACTGGAGGTTCGGCGGAGAAGCGCCCCGTTGAGCCGGCGTAGCGAAAGAGACTTGTTGTTGACCTTTACATATTGCGGAGAATCGCCATGAGAAGTTTTCGTCTCACCTCTACTGTATGCCTTCTGCTGACCTATTCAATCGCGGGGCAAGGGGCCGAGTTGTACGTCGGCCCAAACGGCAATGACGCATGGTCGGGGAAACTGCCAGCACCGAACGAATCGAGGACCGATGGGCCGTTCGCGACGTTTGATGCCGCGAGGAATGCGGCGCGGAGCCTGGGCGCAAAAAAGCCGAGGCGAATCTTGGTGCGAGGCGGGAAGTATTCTCTGGGGAGGCCGCTTGTGCTGGATGCCCGCGATTCGCAATTGACCATCGAAGCCGCGCCGGGCGAGAAGGTGGTGCTTTACGGCGGCCGGAAGCTGACGGGCTGGACGCCGGACGGGGAGCGTTTCTGGGCGGTAAGGCTGCCGGAAGTTTCTGCGAGGCGGTGGGATTTTCGGATGCTTGTAGTCAATGGGCGCTTCTGCAAGCGTGCCCGGGCGCCGAAGACCGGCTACTTCACCCACCTGAGCGAGTTCAAAGTGCCCTGGATGAGCACCACTGGCGGAGGATGGCGACGGAAACCGACGCACGAGGAACTGACAACTCTGAAGTATCGCACCGAAGACCTCGGGCCGTGGCTTGATGTGGCCAACGCGGAACTGACTGTCTATCACATGTGGGACGAGTCGGGCGTTGGAGTGGCATCTATGAACGAGACGACTCACACCCTCACCTTTTCCAATCCGGCAGGTCATCCTCCCGGAGCTTTCGGGGTGAAGAAATACATCGTGTGGAACGTGCGTCAGGGAATGAACGAGGCGGGACAGTGGTATCTCGACCGCACCGAGGGCAAACTGGTCTATTGGCCGCTGCCCGGCGAGGACATGACCTCCGCGGAAGTCATCGCTCCCACTATTGAGAGCATCATAAAACTGCAAGGGACGAAACAAAGACCGGTCAGCGGCGTAACCCTGCGTGGGTTGACCCTCTCGGTGACGAACACACCCCTGATTGCGGGCGGGTTCGGCGCCTTGAGATTTGATGGCGCGGTATCCGCTGCCTTTGCTCACGATTGTTCTCTTCTGAACCTGACCGTTGTCAATGTAGGCGGGCAGGGGATAAAGGGCCGAGACTGCACGTTCCTTTCCGTCCGGAACTGCGAAGTCAGCGACACCGGCGCCTGCGGTATCATCGTTCAAGGCGCCGACGCCCTTGTGGCGGATAATCACGTTTTCGACGTCGGCGTCCTTTATCCGAGTGCGATCGGTATTCGATGTGGTGGGAAGCGCGGCCGGGTCACCCACAACGAGGTTCACGACACGCCTTACAGCGCCATCAACTGCGGCGGCGACGGGCATCGCATCGAAAGCAACTTGATCTACCGCCCAATGAAGGAGCTGCACGACGGGGCGGGCATCTACATCGGCTTCTGCAAGGGAGTGATCCTCCGAGGGAATTTCATCCACGACATTGTGGACACCGGCGGCTACGGCGCCTCAGCCTATTACCTCGATGAGCAAGCCAGAGAGTGCCTTGTGGAAGGCAATCTTTCCCTCCGCGTGGTACGCCCATCACACAATCACATGGCCGAGAACAACATCATTCGGAACAACGTTTTCATCAGCGACGGCGATGCGACGCTCACTTTCCCGAAATCATCACGATACCGCTTCGAGAAGAACGTCATCTATGCGAAGGGCAAGATTGTCGTGTCCAATCCAGCAGCTATCACTGTGTCTTCAGGCAACATATTCTTCAGCGAAAGAGGCGCGATTGAGGGGGCACCGCCCGACACCCTTCGGGCCGAACCGCTTTTCATCGTCGTGGAAAAAGGCCATTACCGCTTCGCACCGGAATCTCCGGCACTGAAGCTGGGAATAGAACCTCTGGATGTTAGCGCTGCCGGGCGGCGGAGGGCCGATGGCGAATGAGCGTGTTTCTTCTGCAGCGCCCTGTGAAGTAAGACAAGACACGGCGCCCGGCGCCCCGGGCGCCGCGCCTTAGGGGAAAAAGCTTAAATCGCTGCGCTTTAAGCGAAAGCCCAACGTCTTTGACCGCAGCAAGTTAGAGCTTACGGCGAGAGCATCCTCTCGAAGAACCAGCCGTATTTCTCTTGCCATTTCCCGATCTGTTCTTCGCTGTAGATTGCGGAGGCGCCCTTCCTAAGTTCCTGGGTAGGGGCCTCGAGTTTTTCCCGCACCCCCTCGAAGGAACCGGCCTCGCGGGCTTCCTGAAAGGCTTTGTTGAAGACCTCCTGATACTGGAGCAGGCCGCCCACAGCCTTATCCTGGACGGCCAGAACGTCCGCCATCATGTTGTCGAAGAAGAAACTGAATCCGCCAAGGGCTGCGGCAGCTTTTTTGCCTTTTTCTTCGCCGACAGCTTCCACCAGAGCTTTTTCGAGCGCAGACTGGGCCTCTGCTGTAATCTCCATGAACTGCTGGAATGCCTCGCGTGTTTCCGGCAAGGCTTTTACCTTGTCGAGGTGCTCCTGTCTTGCGGAAGCGTAAACACGCGTGACCTGGCGCGAAGCCTGGCGCTCGAGTTCGAGCTGCGAGGAGACCTGTCTCGCCTGGGCAAACCAGACCGCCCTTGCGTTCTCCGGCGGTGTCCTGAACAGTTGCCACCGTTGCTGCTGCTCCTGTGCGTGGGAAGGGGAGAATGCCAGGACACAACCGACGGCGGCGGCGATCATAGTGGCCAAGGCTCTTATAACTGGCGTTCGCGAGTGTGACGGGAACATTGTGACCTCCTTTCGAATCTGGGGTACGTCTTGTTCTTAAGATCGCTTCCTCTGCTGTTCGCTTCGGGGATCTCTTGACTTATCGTCCCCACGGTGAGCGTGTGAGCGGCGCCGCACAATCCCCAAGATGACATATTGTAACGCCGCCAGGCCCATGGGAACAACATCGAACGTGTCTGGTTCGACTGAAACAGAAGCCAGGACCGTCTCGAGTTAGGGCTCAAAGCGAGAGGATTCTCTCGAAAAGCGGGCCATACTTCTCTTCCCATTTGGACATCTGCTTCTCACTGAAAATGGCTGAAACTTTCTCCGCGAGTTTCATAGTAAGTTCCGAGAACTTCTCTCGCGCTCCCTCCCAGGAGTTATCTTCGCGCGCCTTTTTCACAGCGGCGTTGACGTTTTCCTGGTATTTGAAGAGGGAGGTGAGAGCTTCGTTCTGAGCCGCCAACATGTCCGCCGCCATGTTGTCCGAGAGGAAGTTGAATGCGCCGAGAGCGGCCGCGGCTTTTTGCCCCTTCTCCTTGCCCAGAGCCTCCACGAGAGCCTTCTCGAGCGAGGACCTTGCTTCCTCTCCGATCCGCCAAAAGTCACGGAATCCTTCGCTTGTTTGGGGCAAAGCTTCTACCTTCTCGCGGTGCTCCTGCCTTGCGGTGAAGTAAGCTCGCATGAGCTGCCCAGCAGCCTCACGGTCCAGTTCAAGCTCCGAGCTGACGTGTCTCGCCTGGAGAAACCACACCGTCCTCACAATCTCCGGCGGCTTCACGAACAGTTGCAATTGTTCCTCCTGCTGTGCGTACGAGGAGGAGCTTGCCACGGCAAGACCGATGACCGCAGCGACCATAATGCTCAAAACTCTTACAATTGCCGTTCGCATGGGTGAGAGAGACATGAAACCCTCCTTTCGCATTTGGGGTGCGTACTGTTTTTGAGGCGGCTCCCTCTGCTGACGACTCGCCGGCCTCGTGATTTATTACCCTTAGGATAAAAATGTCTCGGACGCAGCCTGAGGAATCAGGAGAAACTCAAGTAGCAGCGACAGACTCCACGCTGTGACAATACCATAAACTACTTCCGGGAAAAAGCGCTTAGCGGGAAATCTTTTTGCGGGCGCCTCCGCTCTGCTTAACGGTGCGACTACGATAGGCACAAAAGTCCAAAGGCACGAGGAACGGCTGATGGAGAAAAAAACACCACTACTGGAAACCACCAGGAGGGGGCGCAAAACACGGCTCCCCTCCTGTGTCTCAATCCGCTGACAGCCTGTTACCGAGCACAAAGCAGCTCAATAATGAAACGCCGCGCTTTGGCTTTACTGTTGGGTTCGGCGACGACCGCCGAAGCCGCGCTGATATTTCTCTTTCCAGGTCTTCATCTGCTCTTCGCTCAGGACCTTCGCCAGCTCTTTGTTAAGGCCGTCGGTAAGAGCCTGCATTTTTTCGCGGAGACCTTCCCGGGAAGCACCAGGTTCCCTCGCCGCGCTGAAGACTTTGCCCAACTCTCTATTGTACTCAAGGACAGCGAGGTAAGCTTTCAGGAGCTTCTCATTGGGGAGCTTGAGAGCGAGGAGGTCATTGACCATCCTGTCGAGCATAAAGCTGCTCATGTTGAACGGGTTGAGGAGCCCGATGATTTTTCCTGCCTTCTCGTCGCCGACGGCTCCGACGAGAGCCTTTTTAAGCTCGGCAGCAGCTTTTTCACCGAGCTCACGTCTTTTCTCGAAGGACTCTCGCGTCCGTGGCAAGTCCGCAACTTTCTCGGCGTAATCTTTGCGCGCTGAAACGTACGCTTTCACGAGCTTCGCGCCATTTTCCTGCCCGACCTCGAAAGCCACAGCTACGCCTATCGCCTCCGCGCGCCAGACCTTATTCAGTTCCTCGGCTGACATCTGTGGCGGTCTTGCGGGTCTCTCCTGAACGCAAACCGCCGGGAAAGCCAAGAAAAGACCAACTGCCGCGAGGCAAACAATTGCCGTGAGCCTAACGAAGCCGTTTGAAGCACGTAACGATCTCATACCAACCGCCTTTCTGGTGTTGATGTTGTTAGGGCCGAGCTAATGAAGCTCAACCGACTTTCGGTATAGAGAAATTCCAACTCCACGATTGTAGAAACGCAAGGGCTGCGGATGAGGTTTAATCGGCGGCGGGCTTCACCGTGCTTTGACGGGCTGTCCGCTCTCCATTGCGTAACGAGGCCGGACCGGGCTCGCTCCGCTGCGGCCCACGCGTTCGCTCGGCGGGGCTCCGAAATCGCGGATCACCGCAGGCGCCGCCCGTCTCACTACCTGTTGAACGAGCAATCAACAGAGCAACCTCCTTTCAGGTTGCAAGACCAACCAGTCCTGTCCCGGCGCGCCAGAGAGCCCAGAGACCGCAGAGAAGAGACACGAGATTACACGGTCTCTTCATCAACACGAGCCCTTAACCTATATAGGCAACGTTATGGATGCAGGCTACTTCCCGATGCAGAATTTCGAGAATATCCTGTGGAGGATTTCTTCATCTGTGGTCTCTCCGGTGATCAATCCGAGTGCGTCGAGAGCCTCTCGGACCTCAATCGCAGGGAACTCCGGAGAAAGCCCTTCCCGGAGAGCGTTCACGCCATCATTCAGAGCTTCCCCGGCGCGCTCGAGGGCGTCCCTCTGTCTGACGCTGGTGATGATGGCTTGATCCCCCGAAGGAATATCCATCGCCCAGATGTTCTTCGAAATCTGGCGTCTCAGTTCCTCTATCCCCTCAAGCTTGAGAGCCGAGGTTTTGACCCTCGGAGCATTTCCGAATGCGCCCGCAAGCGTCTCCCCGTCAACCTCCGGGGCAAGGTCAATCTTGTTGACGACGATGATGTGCCTTTTCCCACGAAGCTTTTCGAAGATGTCGCCGTCCTCCTCCGATACGCCCACGTCCGCATCCAGGACGAAGAGCACGAGGTCCGCCTCTCGAAGAGCTTTCTTGCTCCTCCTGACTCCCTCCTTTTCGACGACGCCCCGCGGCGTTCGGATGCCAGCAGTGTCGAAGACGTTGACGGTTATTCCCTGGAGGATCAGCGATTCCCTCAGGACATCTCGCGTGGTGCCGGGGACGGGCGTCACAATCGCCGCGTCTTTTTCGAGAAGCGCATTGAGCAGAGTAGATTTGCCCACGTTCGGCTTCCCGGCGATGACGACATTGACTCCCTCGACAATCTTCTCGCCGTCTTCGAAAGTTGAGGCCAGTTTCTCAATATCCTCCTTCGCGGAGGTCAGTTTGGCACACAGTTCCTCCCTCGGAGGCAGCTCAATGTCCTCGTCGGCAAAGTCTATTGACGCCTCGACCACCGCCGCCACATCCACGACCTGCGAGCGAATCGTCTCGACGGCATTATGGAGCTTTCCCCTCAGTTGCTGCGACGCAACCGTGAACGCCAGCTCGCTCTGGGCGCCGATAAGCTGCTGAACCGCTTCCGCCTGCGACAGGTCGAGCTTGCCGTTGAGAAACGCTCGCATGGTGAATTCGCCCGGATTTGCCGGTCGCGCCCCCGCCTTTATCGCGGCGTTGAGCGTCTTGTGGAGAACGATTCGACCCCCGTGGCACGATATTTCGACGGTATCGTCGCCCGTGTAAGTTCGCGGCCGCCGCATCACAATCAGCAGCACGTTGTCAATAATCGCGGCGCCAGCGTGAACCTGCCCGTAATGCACCGTGTGGCTCGGGAAGGTCGAGGGAAGACCTTTCTTGCAAACGAAAAGTCGGTCCGCGACTTCCAGGGCGTTCGCGCCACTGATGCGAACGATCCCCAACGCGCCCTGCCCTATGGGTGTGGAAATCGCCGCGATTGTGTCCGATGTGTTGATGGCAGCGAGACCTTTCATGAATCCGATTATATCCACAGACCACTGCGTGTCAATGGGGGGGTGCTGCGAAATCGTGGCATATCCGGCTGGCTTCCTTCCATCAGGTCGCTGTCATCATTCCGCCCTGCGAGCCTTTAGCCGGCGCCCTCCTTAGTGCGTGGATTCGCAAATCGGGTGAAGTATGAATGGTGTCGTGAAAGGCGCTATTTTGACGGGATAATCACGCCATCGGCGTGAACGGGATTGTTCCAGAGACGTGAAGCATCCGGTAAATCACAAGCCCGCGGGCGCTCGGCTCGAAGACCTTGGCCCCCTTGGCGTCTTGGCGAGAGAAAATGGAAAAACGGGAGGCCTCTTGCAAAGACGCAAAGTCGCAAGGAAGGAATTGGGGGAGAAGTTGTTCGAGACCTTCCTGCCCGGTCATGGCGGGGTCGAAAGAGATGCGGTCATCGTCGAGCCCCGCGTGCCGCGGGGTCAAGGGGGTTGTTGTGGCGGCTCAGGAGATACAACTCGTGCATTGCGGGGTGCAGATTGCGGAATCGGCAATCCGAAATCCGCAATCCGAAATCCCAGGCCTCCTGTTATCCTGTCAGAGCAAATACGTCACGGAACTTATGAATCGGCGCACTTAGCGAGACATACGGGACGGGGGAGACCTCTCGCAACGGCGCGAAGACGCAAAGAGGAGAATGAGAAGGACTCTGTCGTCGCCTGCCGTGGCATGGGCCCGCCTGCCGTCGGACAGGCATCTTGCCCATGATTCCCACGGGTCCCCCGCCAGAGGCGGGGGATGCCCACCTGGGGCACGGCTTTTTTTGCCGTGAAAGGTACAGCCGGAGCCCGTCGAGGGCAAGGGAGGCCCTCGATATCCCCCGCGGAACGCGGGGCGGGACAGGACGCCGGCGGGACGTAGCCCCCCTCTGCGTGCTCTGCGCACTCTGCGGTTCCTCCCCTTTGCGCCTTTGCGCCTCTGCGTGAAGCCCTCTCTCCCTTCTGCGCCTTCGCGCCTCTGCGTGAAGCCCTCTCTCCCCTCTGCGCCTTTGCGCCTCTGCGTTACGCTCCTCCCCTTCCTTCCCTCCCCCGCCTTGGCGAGGTATCCGCCCATAAGTGAGCTGCTACCAGCCGCATCCCAATGAGGTTGACAAAGTTAGCGGCGGATGCTACGGTTCTAAAAGTAGTGCTTTGAGGGAATTAGGCCGATATGGGCAGAAGCCCGAGACGTGCGTTCAATCGGGGCCATTCAGTGAAGGACTTCTTTATCAGCTACAATAGTGCCGACCGCCGCTGGGCGGAGTGGCTCGCCTGGGTGCTCGAAGAAGCGGGGTGCACGACGGTGCTCCAGGCGTGGGATTTCCGCCCGGGGTGCAATTTCATTCTGGAGATGCAGAAGGCGGCGTCGGGAGCGGAGCGAACGATTGCGGTCCTTTCGCCGGATTATCTCAAGGCTCTTTACACGCAGCCTGAATGGGCGGCTGCTTTCGCCCAGGATCCGACCGGCGAGAAAGGAACGCTGTTGCCAGTGCGGGTGCGTGAGTGCGACCTGAAGGGCTTGCTCGCTCCGATCGTGCACATTGACCTGGCGGGGCGCGATGAGAAGTCGGCGAAGGAAACTCTCCTTGAAGGCGTGAAGCGCGAGCGAGCGAAGCCGACGGTGAAGCCCGGTTTTCCGGAGGAGGTTCCTCGGGCGGTCGCGGAGCGGCCTCGCTTTCCCGGCGCGCTGCCGCCGGTCTGGAATGTTCCGTCTCGGCGCAATCCCAACTTTACGGGACGGAAAGCTCTCCTGGAAAATCTCCGCACGGCGCTGACATCGGGCAAAGGCAGGTAACGCTCCCTTGCAGCGCCAATACTACAGAGTCCATCATGGCAGAAGGTCCTCGAATTCCCTGTTGACATGTTGCCTGCAGAGGACGTAGCGTTCTTATGGACCAATTGCGACAAGAAAAGGGGAAATCGTGAAAACGAGAAGGGCTTCCCGATTCGGTGCTTTGTTGAGCGTGTGGGCGGTTTCTTTTTGTTGTTTGGACGCTGCCTCCGGCGAGTCGCACGCCTTTGTCAACGCATGGCGAGAGGAGTCGGACGGCTGGGGTTTCGTTTTCCCTGCGGGCGTGGCAGTAGATTCGTCCGGAAACGTCTTCGTCGCGGACCCCATAAAACACAGCATTAAGAAGTTCGATTCTTCGGGGAAGTTCCTTCGGAAGTGGAGTTGCGAGGGCTTTGGGGAGGAAAAGTCCTGGGGTCCTCGAGCCATAGCGGTGGACTCGAAGGGAAACGTCTTCGTCGCGGACAAGGATCCCTGGGACAACTATAGGATTCTGAAGTTCGATTCTTCGGGGAAGTTCCTTCGGAAGTGGAGTTGGGAGGGCCTTGGGGACAGAGATCGTTCGTTTCCCCCCTCCCCCCGTTGGGCTCCTGAAGCCATAGCGGTGGACTCAAAGAGAAACGTCTTCGTCGGGGATTTCCGTAACGCGAGGATTCAGAAATTTGATACTTCGGGGAACTTCCTGACGGAGTGGAGTTCACAAGGATCCAGCATGGCTGTGGACTCAAAGGGAAACCTGTTTGTCGCGGACATCGGCAATAACAGGATTCAGAAGTTTGATCCGTCAGGGAAGTTCCTAACGAAGTGGGGCTCCAAGGGGTCCGGAGACGGAGAGTTCGACGGCCCCCGAGGGATAGCCGTTGATTCAGGCGGAAACGTCTTCGTCGCGGAGTACGGGAACCACAGGATTCAGAAGTTCGATTCTTCGGGAAAATTCTTGGCGAAGTGGGGATCGGAAGGCTCCAGGGACGGAGAGCTTAAGTGTCCTTACGGGATAGCAGTGGACTCATCCGGAAACGTCTACGTTGCGGATACCGGCAACCGGAGGATCCAAAAGTTTGATTCCTCGGGGAAATTCCTGACGAAGTGGGGCCGGCGCGGCTTTATCCTCCGTTGCTGGATCACAGCAGCTTTGATTCTCGTTGTTGTGCCCCTGGGCGTTCGGATACTCAAGATTCGTGCAAGATCGACTCGCAAAGCAAAACCGCTCCCGGAGCGGGAGGAAGACAGCAAAGCTAAGGAGCCGTCGTTCTGGGCAAACATTCCGCGCATATTCGTCTTTCCATTCCGCGGCGCCGGTCCCTTCGTGATGGTTACAGGCGGCGTTGTGCTTGCGGGCATGGATTGGCTGGACAGGTGCCACCAGGAGCTTGTCCTTAGATTCCATCAGATTCCAGACCTGTTGGGGCGATCCTCGATCCTCGCGCTCGGCTGGATTGTTATAGTCCTTCTCGTCTTAGGGTACGTGTGCAAATATTTCCTTCAAGTTACCTCGAGTTCAGCCGTGGGCCGCGAGGAACCACCGGACTTTCAGGAGATCGAGCCGGCGTATCGTCTGAGGAGTCTGTGGAGGTTCCTGGTGCCGTTCATGCTCTCCTTTGGGCCCTTCATAATCTGCCTTATCTACCTTGGGTACCTCCTCCACATCTCCGTCTTGAGGCAGGTTGTTGCATGGCACATTCTTGCGATCGGGCTTCTGATTGCAGGGAGCTTTTACTTCCCTATATCCCTTGGGGCCGTCGCAGTACTTGGGAGTGTGCGGGGTGCAGGCCCCGTCCCTGTCATACGTTCCATTGTCCGATCTCCCCTCAAGTACGTGGTGACATGGCTCGTCTTCACTCCCCTTGCCTCCCATTTCTTACTCCGCCTCGGCTTGCGTCAGTTCGGCCTCATCCTGATCGAAATTCCGGTCCTTGGAGCTGTTGTCCGGTTACTTGGTTCGCTCTACCTAAAGGCTATGCACATTCCTTTTCTCGGCGACGTTTTCGCCTGGTTCCTTTCGCTGTACTGCTGGATCGCGGCCATGCATCTGCTGGGGATCTTCTACCGGTCCAACCGGGACGGCTGGGATACACTACTGACAATAAGGAGACCAAGCCCTCTCATAAACAATTCAGGCATCGGAGAGGGAGATGGAGTTGATCTGAGGGGAAATCGGCTGAGTGACCGTTCCATCAACATCCTCATCCCAGAACTTGAGCAAAGAGGGGTCAAAGTGCTTTACGACAAGCCGGAGTGAAAAGAAGGGTGTGTCATGTCCAAGAAAGTTGTAGCGTTATGTTTCGTGGCTGTTCTTGTTCTCTGCATTGTCGTACTGCGCCGGAGGCACGAAGAACCTTCAAAGAGAGGTGTATACGAAACACTTATTGCTCAAATCGATGCTCCTTCATTCATTCCAGAGTCTTTCAGAGCAAGCCCTGATAGGCGGCGGGTGGCTTATGTGGCTCAAGCGGACGATAAGCAATCTGTCGTCGTGAATAGAAAAAAGCAGAACGAATACGACGCCACCGGGGGAAACACCCTGATCTTCAGCCCGGACGGCAAGCGAGTGGCTTATGCGGCTCGCCTGGGGGAAAAATGGCTCGTCGTCGTAGATGGAAAAGAGGGCTACAAATATGATGGCATCGGAGAGGGCACTCCCATTTTCAGCCCCGACAGCCAGCGGACGGCTTATGCAGCCCGCGTCGGCAAAAAGTGGCTTGTGGTGTTAGACGGGAGAGCGGGGAAGAAATACGATGGCATCAGTCGCCTCTCACTCATCTTCAGCCCCGACAGCCAGCGGCTGGCCTATGTGGCTCAGATCGGCAACTGGCGAACAGGCAGGCAGGCTGTCGTCGTGGATGGAGAGGAAAGGAAGCAGTACGATGGCGTCATGCCAGGGACCATAACCTTCAGCCCCGACAGCCAGCGGCTCGCCTATGCTGCTTTTATCGGCGTTCGGTTGCACACGGGGGCGGGCGGCGAGCAGATCTACCCCCGTAAAGTGTTTGTGGTCATAGACGGGAAAGAGGAGAAAGAATACCTCGGCGTCGGCCAACGGGTGGATGGTTATTATCCGGGTTGGAGAGCTATGGTCGAGGATGCAAACGACATCGAGCGACCCCGCAGGCGCTGGGCTGGTGGGCCCATCTCGTCGCCGCAGAGACACGAGTTGGCGCAAGATGGATACCAATACTTTTGGCGCCCCGACTCGTACATGGCAGGGGCCGGGCCCCGCGCTATCGCCTTCAGCCCCGACAGCGAGCACGCGGCATACGTGGCTGTGCTGGCCGAATCGAGTGTGAAGAGAAAATGGTGTGTGGTCCTCGATGGAGAGGAAGGCAAGCAGTACGATGGCATCTGGGTAGGCAGCCTGACCTTCAGCCCCGACAGCCAGCGCGTGGCTTATGTGGCTCAGGCGGCCGAAAAGTGGGTTGCGGTCGTGGATGCAAGCGAAGGGGAGAAGTACCCTGAGATCCTGCCGACAACTCTCTCTTTCAGCCCTGACAGCGAACGGGTGGCCTATGTGGCTCAGTACCGGACCAGTCGCTTTCTGGTTCTGGACGGAGAAGAGAGAAAAGCTTATCACCTCCCCAGGACCTCTCATCAGACCGCGAGCCTCTTCTTCAGCCCGGACAGCAAGCGGCTGGCCCATGTCCAGTTTGTTCGTGTCCCCGGGGGCACTGATTTGATGTCGGCTGCGATCGTTCATGACCTTGATGACAAGGAGCAAAAGAAATACGATATGGCGTGGGGATCCAAATTTGTGTTCAGCCCGGACAGCAAGCGGCTGGCTTATGTCGCCGCGGCCCCCCTTCGCGGCAGGGGCGAGCAGAAGTTCAACTTCTTTGTCGGCCTGGAGGGGGAGCAAGGGAAGGGATACGACGCCATCATCAGCAACTCGGATGGAGAAGCGATCGTCTTTGACTCCGCTGACCGTCTCCATTACCTTGCTCGAAAAGGCAACCGCATCTACTCAGTCGAGGAAACGATAAAGTGACATAGGTTCCGGGTGTATGCCCACAGTGCCCGTCGCCGCCCGGCCCGCGAATGGAGGAAGATCAGAATGTCCGGGAAACCTGAGGCGTTATACCTCGTTCTCATTTCCCTGTCTCTTGTCGTACCAGGCTGCAAACGGGAAAAACCTCCAGGCCGAGTAGTATCCGAAACATTTATTGTTAAACTCGGCGCGCCGGGGCGCAGGGTCAACCCAGATTACATCACCTTCAACCGCGACATGAGGCGGGACAGAAAATCATGGCTGGAAAGAATATCGTTCGGCAATTCCTTTTTCCGCGTGTGACGCGGAAGTTTCTGACACGGGTCTGCGCGGTTGCGCTGTTCGCTTATCTGATTTTCGGTCATCTCTACATCCCGCTTCGCATTCAGGGAGAGAGTATGGAGCCAACCTACCGGAGCGCGCGTTTCAATTTCTGCTGGACGTTACGGTATGTCTTTTCAAAGCCCAAACGTCGCGATGTGGTTGTGATACGGCTTGCCGGGAAGAAAGTCATGCTTCTAAAACGTGTCGTCGCCGTGGAGGGCGAAGAAGTCGAATTTCGTGAAGGGAAACTCTACGTGGACGGCAAGGAGATTGATGAGCCTTATGTCCGTTATCCGTGTGACTGGAATCTCTCACCGAGGCGAGTCGAAAAAGGGTGCGTATATGCTGTTGGCGATAATAGGAGTATGTTAATGAGGTATCATGATTTCGGACAAGTTTCTATCAAGCGTATTGTAGGAGTGCCACTGTGGTGAAACCCAAAACCATCGTAATCGCTCTATTGGCTGTACTGATAGCAATTTTGGCCGCACGCCGGCTTTTTCCAAGCGAGGCAAGAGAAGTCAGGAAGCAGTTTGACCGCCTGTCGAAATGGGTGTCAAAGGGTCGAGCCGAAAGCGCTTTGACAATGGCGCGCAAGATCAAACGTATAGGCACACTGTTTGCCGACCCGTGCAAGTTTAGGACTCCGATTTATTCGTTTTCAGGCACTTACACGCCGGAAGAGATATCGAGTTATGCGGCGGCCGCCCATTTGCAATTGGCAAAACTATCGCTGCGATTTTATGACCACAACATTCAGTTCCCCGAGGAGGGAACCGCAAAAGTTGTTTTTACGGCGAAGCTGACGGGCACGACAAAAATGGGAGAGTCTATACACGAAACGCACGAAGTTGAATGTACCTTGAGAAAGTCCGAGGATAAATGGCTTTTCACTGATTGTGAGGTGGTGGAAGTCTTAAAGAAATAGGAGGAGTTCACCGTGCCCTTCCCCGCAGTTATCACAGCATGAAGCGTATGGCTGTATTTCAGTGGTAACTGGGAGCTCCTTTCAGCATTGTCTCATAGCCACATGGTTCGGGCTTTTATTATTCACTCCCCCTCTGCGTTAACCTAACTTCCGCACTTTGTAGTGAGGAATATAGGAGAACCCCGATTTTTCAGTCACTACATTTGGGCATTCGTGATGACGATTTTCTTTGGTCGCATGATTTGTTTGGGGATTTCCAGGACTCG
>Ga0315545_1003175_pt1 | contig 14216 bp, 19 predicted proteins | sample SalMarSW160210MG_FD_203096 | JGI IMG/M metagenome (GOLD analysis project Ga0315545, IMG submission 203096) | Salt marsh sediment microbial communities from the Plum Island Ecosystem LTER, Massachusetts, United States - Salt Marsh Sediment SW1602-10 ... | reverse complement strand
TTAAATCTATTTTTCATTTCATTAATAAATTCTTGTTTTCCGAATATCCCCGAATCTAGTTTATTACGAATATATTTTAAATGATTTTCTTCTATTATTTTATTTATATTATCTAAATATATCTGTCTTCGTCTTTCTGAATTAGGACTTAATTCTATATAATAAGGATCCATATCTATTAGATTATTCATTAGGGAATTTGTTTCTTCTCCTCCATAAAAATTAAAGCTTGAGTATTTCCAATCTTTCGGATGTTTTACTATTCCAGCTCTTACTGGATTTAATTCATTATATAATCCACACCATATAAAATAGTTTTCCTTATCTATTAAAGAACTTTTATATCTTCCTTGCCATACATGTCCCACTCCTCTATATTTTTTATTGAAATATCTTGTATGAGATAGAGTAAGTTTAAGCATTATTTTCGGCAAACTTTCTTCAATAGTTGGCTCCATCACAAAATGAGTATGATTTGGCATTAGACAAAAATGATAAAGCTTAAATAATAATTCTTTCTTATATTTTTGCAAAAGATTAAGAAAATATTCAAAATCTTCCTCGTCTTTGAAAACTTGCTGACGATTATTTCCTCTATTTAGAATATGTAGCGGTATATTTGGAATAGTGATTCTTAATGGTCTAGACATTAACTAATTATATCAAAAAATCAGAGTTGACACCATTTTTATTAATGGTCTAGACATTAACTAATTATATCAAAAAATCAGAGTTGACACCATTTTTACAATTATTGTCAATTTGTCAACCAAAAATCAAACAAAAAGAGGGCTATTAACCCTCTAATTATACTTCTTATTATTTTAATATTCCAATTTAATTCCTAACTTATCTGCTATTTGTAGAAGCCATTTTTCGTGACGATCAACTTTATGAACCAAAGCCACCATCTCTTGAAAATATGCATCTGCTTTTTGAGCATAGGAATCAACAGAAGTCTGAAGACTATTAAAATCTTTTTTTAATTCTTTAAAATCATTATCTATTTTGCTAAACTTTTTATCTAAATACTCGACTAATTCTGAAAAATCTTTTTCCATATTTTAATTATAACTTTATGAAAAATCTTGTCAAATTATTGCTCCGAGGGACGGACTTTGTTAGAACCTATTTGATAAGCAGTTTAGCTTAAAATAAAAAAACCAGCTGGCTAGACTGGTTAATTTTGTTGACAATAACTATTGCCAACAGCCTTTTTTTGTTGATGTGCTTACGCTTTTCCGGTTAACTCCCTCCAGTGGGTTTTGGGTCTATATCTGACCGATCCGTCTTTGCATAATTGACATTGGTCGGGATCCACTGCCCAGATCGCCTTTTCAATCAACGGCACAACCTTTCTGTCTCCGTATTGATCGACGGGTAGTTTGGGCGGACGATGGACGAAGATTCCAATGTAAGGCAACCAGTTAACCGAATTCGGATTACCGACGTTGACTGCTTCTTGAACGGCATTCAGTGTTTTCGAGGTAGTCGTCAGTTCTTCAATCTGAAGCACTGTTTCACCTTCTGGAATTACCATTCTCTTCCAAAGCATCTTTCCCTTTTGATTCGGATCCTTTTCGGTAAACATGAAAATCGTTGCGCCAAGTGCTCTAGCTACATCATGGCCAAAAGTGATGCCAGCCATTGGCGAAGCAATCACCCAGTCCACTTTTTGCTCACCGATAGCAACTCTGATCTTGCGTGCCAATTGATTTGCCAAAATCTCTGACAAATTTACATATTTCAGAACACGTAAACAGTCAAAGAAGCCATTACTGCACATACCAGAGGTAAGCTCTGCATGCGGATCGCCTGTATCACCACTATGCATCCAGTAAGCATCGCATACATCAAACCAGCTCAGCATTTCTTCTACAGAAACATCTCTGTCTTTGAAGTCTTTTGGCTTTAAGCCGATTAAGTCAGTTGAGTTCATCATTCACCTCCTTTGGAGCTCAGCCCGGTTTTGATTTCTTCCAAAGTGCGTTCCGCTGCTTCTCTTGGATTTTGTGGCAATCCCTTGTTATTTGCACCGGCTTTTACGATGGGCCTTCCCATCACAATTCGCTCTGCGCCATTCTCAATAGCTTTCTGAGGGGTCAAGACTCTGCTTTGATCATCGCCTTCGACAAGAGACCAGACAGGCCTGATACCAGGCGTATTAAGACTGAGTGTTAATTCAAATCTCTTATTGAGGACATCTACCTCTTTGGGAGATAAAATGAGTCCACCAAGCCCAGCCAACTGAGCCATGCGTGCGAATCTGAGGACACCGGCCTTGGTTGAACAGGTGAAGATACTCTGACATTCTTCTTCATCGAGGCTGGTTAAAACAGTTACGCCGAGAACTTCTGTTGTATCGCCGAGGACTTTCTGAACAGCATTCATGCCATCAATGCCAGCACAACACATCACTGTCAGAATCTCCGGCTTTACTTCAGTCAGCATCTCGCCATCGGTTCCCATGGTGTTTGGGATGTCGATCAGCTTTAGATCGGCAAAAACCTTGAGACCGAGGTCGTGCAATTTTGCGATCAGGCCGTAACCAACCGCCCGCAAAACCGAATTCACTTTGATGTAAACTCCCAATCCTTCCAGCTCTTTTGCAAGGGTTAACACCTTGCTCTCAACTCCTTGAATGCCGCCAAAATCTTTGGGCGAATAATCAGCGGCCACAATCAGTCTTTCTTCGAGTTTCAACTCTTTCATGGTATTTCTCCTTTCGCTAATTGGTTGATATCTTGGAAAACATATTCACATATTTATTTCAAAGAACAATATTTTTCAGACTACAATACTTTTAATAAAAAGACAAACATTAAAACCATATTTCTTTTTCCAGCTAATGTTTGCCTTCCTCTAATCCATTGTAAAAAGATTTATTATCTTCTCTATATTTTTTTAATTTTAGTATAGAAACCGCCTTCTTGGCGATAAAAAGTTCTAACCGTCCTGCTTGGGGTATTGAATTTGAGTTCAAATAATGGTAGCTCCGCATCGTGGACAACGTTAGAACCAAGATAATAAAGAATAATGAGTATTTTTATGTTCCTGGATTAAATAAATTTAATAAAAAACCCGTTTAAAATACTATTAAACAGGTTTTTGTTTTGATTAAAGAGACACTCTACGACCACAATGAAAACATTGAAACCTACCGTGATCATCTTCAGCAAACATTTCTTGACCACAACAATGTGGCGTTTGACCCATCTCTTTCACACGATCTGTTATATTCCAATAAGAACTACTCAATACTACTGAAATTCCAGTATTTAAGCTTAAAGATTTTTTAGCTTTTGTTCCTTTTTCCGTCATATTTATCTCCTTCTAAATTATTTTATTTTTAAATTACTATTCAAACTTATTCTGATATTACTACAAATAAACATTTTAATCAACAAAAAGTTCTAACGTCCACGTTAGGGTAGTTAAATTTAAGTTTAAAATTTAAGAGCTCCCCGATCCAAAGACTATTATAACTATAATGCAAGATATGGCTTATATGAGAGATCTTAAAGATAAGCTGGAGTATATAAGACAGCTTTGTAAATCATTGGATTATAATATAGAAGCAGTTAATTAGAGTCTTTATTATTTGATTCCTTATTCTCTTTAGACCAATAATAGTATTCTAATAGTATCTCTGCTAATCTCTCTGCTACTATATCTGTAGCATCTTCTTTTTCCTCTTTAGGTTTCTTTTTCATTAGTTAAGTATAACGCGCTAAGAATATGCGCCAAGAAGGGAGAAATTGCTTTATAGGATAATAAAAAGCCACGACACTAAAAAGTATTGTGGCTTTTGCTTTTAAAATAATTATCCCCATTCAATTGTAGCTGGCGGTTTATCCGAAGTTCTATAAACTACAGCTCCTACTTCTCGCACTTCGTTAGTAATTATCTGAGAAACCCGTTTCAGGAAATCTCCGGGGAACACAACTGCCTGAGCAGTAAAACCATTTACACTCCAAACAGCCCATAAAGCTACAACACAACCGGTGACTGCGTCATCTCCCTTAGTGCAAGTAGTGGTTGAATTAGTCACTACTGCGCCAGCTTGCCATACGGTATCGTAAAGATTCCAATTCCGTAGTTCTCTAATATAGATTCCGTCAATCTGACGAGCGATTTTTAACTTAGTAGCTGTTACTCCCCCTAAAATCCTTATTGCTAAACCAGGGCCAGGAAAAGGATGGCGCGTAAGAAGAGTTTCAGGGACATGTATTGAACGACCAACATTACGAGCAGTATCTTTTACGCAATCGTCTAAAGGAGTAAGTTCCTCTACGGAAAAATTCAAATCTACATTATGGTGAAGCTTAATCTGAGCCTTTCTAACTTTTAGGTCATATCCCTTACCGCTTTCTGAAATATCCGTATAAAGCGTGCCTTGAACTATAAAGCTTGCTCCAAAAATCTTTGCCTCTTTTTCAAGTACATCTTTATAAACACTGCGTATCGCTATTCTCTTTTTAGGCATTGTTCGCTTACCTTTTAAGGCTTTTAAAAACTCCTTAGTTGCATCAACGATCTTTAAATCAATCCAATCCTGGTTGCTGAAATAAGTTAGAACATGAGCTTCATCATCAGGCCGGTCAATCCCTTTTATATAAATTCCTCTCAATTGTCCTTTCTTATTAGATAAAGCAGACTTTAAAAGATAAGCAGTTGTAGAAGAGTCAGAACCACCAGAAATAGCCAATAATACTTTTTTATTGCCTATTTTCTCTCGTAATTCTGCTATCTTCCTTTTAGCTTCCTTTTCTGCAGGATATCTATCCTCAGCCTTGCAAATCTTGAAACAGAAATTTTCAAACATCTGGGGTCCGTAGATAGTATCTGATACTTCAGGATGGAACTGGACTCCCCATAAATGTTTGTAATTCCCAGCAGCTATAGGCGAATTCTCTGTTTTAGCCAAAATCCTGAGATTCTGTTCTTTATCCATCTCTACTCTGTCGCCATGGCTTTCTAAAACGGGCGTATCGTTCTTACAGGCTTCAAAGAGAAGCGGATTATTAATAATAGACAGCTTGTGTGTGCCGAATTCCCGCTTATCTGCTCTTTCAATGGGACAACCAATATGATGAGCCCACAATTGAAAACCCAGACAAATACCTAAAACTGGTATTTGTAAATCGAATATACTTTTATCGAATACTGGCGGATCCTGATAAATAGATACAGGTCCTCCTGAAATTATTAAACCAGTTGGTTTAATTTTTCTTACATCTGCTGCGTTTACTCCACCGGAGTCAACTACTAAACAAAATACTCCTAACCTCTCCAATGCTTGTTTTATCAAGTGATCAAATTGACTACCTAAAGAGAATAATAAGAAAAGCTCCTTTGTTTTACGAAGCGTTTTTTCTTCTTCAATTTCCCGAAGTGTCTGCTCATTAACGCTCTTCAATGTACGAATCATGAAATCACCTCCCTCTTTCTTTTCTAATTGGGGTCTTATTTAAATGAAATGAACTAATACAATGCTTTTTATTAGCATGTTATGTGATGTTAGTCAATATCACGCGCAGGGAGTTTAAAACAAAGAGGGGAAAATTGCTTTATAGTGTAAATAAAAATGGCTCAAGATATATGTCTTGAGCCACCAGCTTTCATATAGTGTAACATTTTTATGTTTTTTCCGTCATACCTGTAAGAAGAAATTCCCTTGTCTTTTTGGGCTAAAAGAAAAAGACGGCCGGAGCTATTTATGCGAAAACCTAACTAAGTTAAAACACAAATAGCCTTAAAGGCGGGTGCTCGCAGGGTCATAGGCCTTGCGAAATCCCAAGTAGCGAGGTCCAGTTTTAGAAGATATACTAAAATGAAGACCTACGAGCTCCGGCCTTTAAGGCTTTTTTATTAGATGTAATCTTTTTGAAACAAAAATTTTATCTATAAGATTCTTGTCTCAAGAAGGTTATAATTAAAGTCCGCTCTTCTTGAACAAAATAGTCGATAATGTTGGACAAAACAGCTCTTTTACAACATTATGGGAAAAACATTTGTAGCCGATGGCTATGTTTTCGCTCAATGTATAAAAAGGAATGGCATTGAAACTTGCAAAAAAGACGGTAAATACTATAAGTTTCCTTTTTATCTAAAAAGTGAAAAACAGAAAACCTCTTCTGATGAAGAGGTCCCTGATGAGGATTTAACCTCATAACAACCACAGAAAGGTCATCTATTTAGGATGGCTTTTCTGTTCTTAATTTATTATAACAGTAATTTAAAGGTATAGCCTGTGGAAAAAGCTTTGTCAATCACGATAAACCTTTTCTTTAGCTTTTATTTCTGAAACCTCTCTTGAATAATTTATACCAAGATTATCACTAAACTCTATATAGTATTTAACAGAAGATAAATGATTTTTAATATGATCTAATAATTCTTCCTCTAAATTATGTAAACTGTATTCTAACTCTATCCTTTGAAAACCCCCACCTGGTAAAAATATCGCTCCACCACGATCAATAATCGTCGTATCATAAATTTCAATTCCTCCTTTCTCTTCTATTTTTTTATCATGCCTCTCTTTTGTGATAGGAAAAAATTTATATTTAAAATTATCATCAGTAAATTCTAATATCAGAGTTGGTTTGGTTATACTTCCATTAGCAGAGCTCTTATTATAAATATCGAATAACAATTTAAAATCTAAAAAAATCTGATTATCATCACCTTCTTTTATTCTTTCTAAAAACCACTGTTCTAAAAAATAAGTGCCTAAAACAACGTTAGATACTTTAATATCTGAAATTACTTGTTTAGCAGTTAACTTCGTTATTTTAAACGTAAAATAAACATATAACGCTGTGATGATTACTAAGACTATAGTGGTAAAAATTTGAATTACACCACTATTAAAATTCAAAAAATTTAGAATATCTTCGATTTTCATGATTAAATGTCATCTTTTAAAAACCGCTGCTATACCAGTTCCTGTAGCTACTAAAGTTAAGGCATAAACAACATCTTTCCAATATTCGGAATCTAATATGCCAATCATAAACAAAGCCACTATAGCTAAAATTGTATTAAAAAACATAACATCCCAAGCATTTCTTTTTCTATTTATCCAAAAATTAAGCCCAGCTAATAGTAAAATTATAATTAAAAATATTATTTCCATAAATTTGAAATTAAATTATTAAAAATTATATTGCCAATAAGGTTGCCATTTAAAAGGCTTGGATAAACATTCTTCTAGAGTTTTATTATTAACCAGTGTATCTAAACCAAATTGAGTAGCCCGGTGACCAACAACTAGAACTATTTTATCTGAATGTTTCTCTTTTAATTCTTTATAGAAATCGTGAATCCTTACCATGGCCTGCTCATAACTTTCTCCATTAGGAAAAGGTTCTTTTATTCTCTCTTTTTTCATATAACCTACAATGTCGCTAGGCTTGCCATTAAAATCCCCGTAATTAAGCTCTCTTAACCTTTTATCTATAGTAATAGGATATTTATCATCAAAAGCTATTTTAACTGTATCTAGTGCCCTCTTTAAATCAGAACAGCATATCAAATCTATCTTAATATCCTTGAATCGTTCTCCCATCTCTTTAGATTGTTGAATACCTAACTCAGACAACTCAACATCTTTCCAACCAGAAGCTATTTCTGCTTCATTGTCTTTTGTTGTTGAATGGGCTGCAAAATATATTTTCATATTCGTTTATTGATATCATTTTTAATTATCGTCATAACTGCTTAAAAGCTCTACCTTCATTGATGCCTTAACGCCCGGAAAAAGATTATCTACGCTAACGTTATAAAGAATAGAGAGCTTAAACATATTTATAACATCTGGTATGCGAACGCCATTTTCCCATCTTGATATATTAGTAGGGTCTTTAAGGCCAAGTATTTGAGCAACATCTTGTTGCTTTAATCCTCTCTTCTTCCTATATTTTTTGAGGTTGTTGAGATATTTCTTAGTCATGTTTATGTATTCTTAATTCCAGAATACCTAACTAAAAAGCTCTCAACAAGGTAGGCAAATTTGTCTTATAATGCAAGTTCTGTGAATTATGATTTGCCGGTATCTACTGTTCTTATTTAGAATGTTGCCTCCAAAGGCAAGTGCTCCGGGGACAGGACTCGAACCTTCCTCATAATCTCTGGCATTTAGGACAGAAATGAGCAGTCCTCCCTCCTATTTTCTTTCTTTTTATCTTACTACCACACCTCTGACATTTATCTCTTTGATAAGCTTTTCTTTCCTTTTCAAAGAATCCTTTCTCTCCCTTAGTATCCCTGTAATCAGAAATACTAGTTCCTTTTAATTTTACTGCCTTTTTCAATACCTTCTTAATATTATTAAATATTAATCTAAGCTCTTTATCTGTTAATTTTAAAGCATCTTTAAAGGGATTAACTTTAGACTCCCATAAAATCTCATCTGAATATATATTGCCTATTCCAGCAATAACCTTCTGGTCCATTAAAATCTGCTTTATCTTTCCCTTTTTAAGAACCTTTTTAAACTTATTAAAGGTTATATCTAAAGCTTCTGGTCCTAAAGAATCCAGCTCTTTTAATAACTCTTTTGTCTTCCATAATTCAACCTTGGCAAACTTTCTTAAATCAGAAAGAGCTAATACCTTATTATTATCTAAAAAGAACTTCAAATGAATGTACTGATTAACCTTATCTTTTTTCCAGTCTCCGTATAAAAGATGACCAGTCATTTTCTGATGGATTAAAAGAGAATAGCCTTCTGACAACTCAATTACAATATTTTTGCCCCTGCGCCAGATCTTTTTAATCTTCTTGCTTTTAATCTTTTTCTTAAACTTGTTAAAACCTGGCTTTTTAACAGTCTTCTTAGTATCAGTCCAAACATCAATAAAGGTCCTGTTAAGGACCTTTTGCAAACCTCTTATTGTTGTTTCTACTTCTGGAAGCTCTGGCATCTTATTTTAAGACAGATCTTATCTTCTCCATAATCTCAGCTGGAGTAAAGTGGGCTTTAATCAAATAATCATTAGCTCCCATTTCCAAACCCTTCTCAATATCATCTTTCTGGCCGAGATTTGAGAGAATAATAACTGGTATCTGATTAGTAGCTGGGTCTGATTTCATCTTGGCTAAAACCTCAAACCCGTCTACGCCTGGCAGAATTAAATCAAGCAAAACCAAATCAGGCTTCTCTTTTTTAATGCTCTCAGCCCCTTTTTCTCCATCTACTGCTTCAATAACATCATAGCCCTCTTTCATAATCTTCTGAGCAATTAATTCCCTGAGAAACTTGTCATCTTCAACTACTAAGATTTTCTTTGCCATAGATTAGATACAAATGATATTCTTAATATCATCAGCTATTAATTTATTATATCTCTTTTATTGGAATAGTAAAGTAAAAAGTTGTTCCTTTGTTCTTCTTAGATTCAAACCAGATCTTTCCGCAGTGAGCCTCAATAATGCTCTTGGCTATGAATAACCCCAGACCTGCTCCTCTGATATCCTTCTTTATCACATTAGCGCCTCTAAAGAACTTGGTAAACACCTTTTTCTGCTGGCTCTTGCTAATGCCCATACCCTGATCCTTAATACTCACCCTTATATTCTTTTTATCACGATTCAAAGAAATTGTCACCATCTTGCCTGAAGGGCTGTATTTAATAGCATTGTCCAGGATATTGTTAACTGCCACCCTAATCTTGCTGGCATCCAACAACAGTTTGGATGGTTTTTTTACTACTTTAAACTTAATTCTAATCTTCTTGGCTACAGCTGTTTTCTTAAAAGAATTTATTGTTATCTGAATCAACTCCTTAATATCAGTCGGGCTCTTCTCATAGAGATACTTGCCTTCTTCAATCTTAGCAACATCCAAAAGATTAGTTATGAGCTGAATCATTCTTTCATTTGACTTGTAAGCGTCTGAAAGAAAATCCTTTTGTTCTTTATTGATCGGGCCTAATTCTCCATCAACAACCATCTTAAGAATCCATTTGATTGCTGAAAGAGGGGTTCTTAACTGATGAGCACTTAAAAAAACAAACTCGCTCTTCATTTCTTCAATTAACTTCTCCTTGCTAACATCATGAAGAATAACCAATGTCCCGGTTCTTTTTTTCTCTCTCATTAGAGGAGCAGTTGTCATTTCTAAAACCAGGTTCTCTCCTACTTTAAAACTCTGGCGGAAGGCTTTCTTTTTATTCCTAAAAATATCCACCAACATTTTCAAAGAAGCCACTCTGGCTAGCTTTAAGATAGATTTTCCCGTAATGTTGTTTCCCTTAATACCAAGGAAATTCTCTGCCTGGGGATTAATCAAAGCCAGATTATTCTTCTGGTCAAATACCATTATACCGTCGCTGAAATTATTGACAATAGCTAAAATCCTGTTTCTCTGCTCTTCTGCTTCTTCCTGGGCCTGTTTAAGCTCTTTTAAAGCTTTAATCAGGGCTTTCTGGGGATTTTTTAAAACCTTTAGTTTTTCAAAACACTCTTTGGCTGATATTTCAGCAAAGCTTTTTGTTTTTTTCTTTCTCATTATTTTTTAAGTATCTTTTCAATTCTCTCAACTATCTCTGCCGGGGTAAAATGCGCCTTGATTAAATAATCATCAGCTCCCATTTTCAAGGCTTTTTCAATCTGGCTGGCTTCTCCAAGATTAGATATGACAATCACTGGAATCCTGGAAAGCTCGGGGTCGCTCTTCAGATTAGCTAAAACTTCAAACCCGTCCATTTCCGGCAGAATAAGATCTAAAAGGATTAAATCTATTTTCTGGTTCTTAACAATATCTAAACCCTGCTTTCCATCTAAAGCCTCAATAACATCATAGTTCTCACTACTAAGCTTCTTATTGATAATCTTCATAAGAAACTTATCATCCTCAATAACTAAAATTTTCTTAGGCATGTTAATAAAAATCTCCTCTTAAAAATTGGCCAAATTTTTCTTTGACAGGAATAGTAAAATAAAAAGTTGTTCCTTTATTTTCTTCGGAATCAAACCAGATTCTTCCCTCATGAGCCTCAATGATATTCTTAGCAATGTATAATCCCAAACCAGTTCCCTCAGTATCCATTCTCCTTATATTTTCAGCCCTAAAGAACTTGGTGAATACTCTTTCCTGCTCATTAAAAGGAATGCCCAAACCAGTATCTTTTATCTCAACCTGGACTTGCTTCTTACTGCCAAAACAAGCAATTGTAATCTTTCCCCCTGCTAATGTATATCTTAAAGCATTATCAAAAATATTTCCAATAGCAATCTTGATTTTCTCCTTATCCAGCATTAATTTGGGCAAAGGAGTCTGGGATCTCTTAAATTCAACTCTAAGCCTTCTATTGTCTGATATGTTCTTGTTTTCTTCTATTATAGACTGAATAATCTCTTCCATATCAGTTAGTTCGGTTTTAGAAATATACTTCCCTTCTTCAATTTGAGCCAAATCAAGCAGATCTCTTACCAAACTAATTACCCTGTCATTGGTAATATAGGCTGTTTCTATGGCTTTCTTCTGCTCTGTATTCAAATCTCCTATGTCTCCACTCATTAAAGACTGGAGAGACCATTTTACTGCAGAAGTCGGGGTTCTTAACTGATGAGCTGCCAAAGTAACGAATTCGCTTTTCATCTTATCAGACAACCTCTCCCTGGTAACATCGTGAAGAATGACTAGGGTGCTTATCTTCTCTCCTTCACTCATTACTGAAACACTAGTAACCTGAAGAATAAAGTTTTCTCTGATTTCAAGGTCTTGACGATAACATTCTTTAATTCCTCCGCCTAAAAAAGTAACTAAAGGCTTAAAGCTCCTGAATCTGGTTAGATGAAGAATAGACTTATCTAAAATATCTTCTTGTCTTACTTCAAAGAACTTCTCAACCCGAGGGTTAGCCAAGACAACCTTGTTATCTCTGTCAAAAATCAAAAGCCCGTCAATAAGATAATCTGTTATTGTTAAATCTCCAATATTATGATTAACGTTATTCTGCTTTTTCTTTTTCCAGAACATTATAATAGAGTTAGGTTCTTTTTAGGGTCTTTTTCAGATAATCTTTGGATAAGAGTCTTGAATCCATACTTCTTTAGAACTTTAAGCATCTTATCTTTATTATAGTCCTTCCAAAGGCTTTTTTCCAAGTTAAAATCAAGGGGGACATCCAGTTTTATCTGACCGAGCATTCTGGAAACATAGGCCTGCTCTTTGGAATCTTCTAATTTTCTCTTTAAAGGATCGGAAATATTCCCTAGCTCATCATAAATATTATCCAGAGACCCAAACTGCTTAATTAAAGAAATAGCTGTTTTCTCTCCTATTCCCTTGACTCCGGGTATATTGTCAGAAGGATCTCCCCTTAAGGCCTTAAAGTCTATTAACTGCTTGGGAGACAAGCCGTCGTACTTTTCTTTGACTCCATCTTCATCATAGAGAACAGTATCTTTAACCCCTTTTCTTAAAGCATAAACTTTAATATTTTTATCAACCAGCTGTAAAGCATCCATGTCTCCGGTCAGAATAATTGTTTCCAATCGAGGATAAATTTGCTTTTTACAAGCTGTTTTAGCGATAGTTCCAATAAGGTCGTCGGCTTCAAATCCTTTCTTCTCAAAAATCCTTATATTAAAATCCTCTAAAACCTTCTTAACCTTGGGAATCTGCGCATAAAGCTCATCCGGGGCCTTTTCTCTATTAGCTTTGTATAATTTATACTTCTGATGCCTGAAAGTAGGAGCCGGGAAGTCAAAAGCAGCTACAATATAGTCTGGCTTGAATTCTTTAATAGTCTTAAAGAAAGCCAATAAAAAACCATAGATAGCATTCACTAGTTCTCCTTTCTTGGTCTTTAAAGGAGGTAAAGCATGAAAGGCTCTATGGATTATGGCATTAGCATCAATAACAATTAACCTCTTCATAATACTTAATCTTAACAGAATAAATAATAAAAGGCGATTACTCGCCTTTTATTATTTCTCTAGAAAACTCATCTATAAGTTTAAACTTAAGCCATATAGTATCTTTAGGCATTATTTTCTTAATCTTGTCAGCCCATTCTATAGCCACTATATTCTGGGAATTACTAATTATCTCTTTAAACCCTAAATCAAGAATCTCTTTAGGACTCTTAATCCTGTAGCAGTCAATATGATAAAAGTTCTTATCTTTTATCTTAAATCTCTTTAGAATAACAAAAGTGGGGCTAAGGATTCTGTCTTTAATGCCTAATCCTTTACCAAATCCCTGGATAAAAGTAGTCTTGCCTGAACCAAGATTTCCTTTTAAGCCAAGAATAAAGGGTCTCTTAGATTTCAGGGCCTTCTTAGCCAAACCAAGAGCTATTTTATTTGTTTGCTTTAGGCTTTTACTAAGCATATAGTTGACTTAATCCTTGGAATAAGATAAATTGGAATAAGTATTTATTACATCATAGCAATATAAGATGCAACAAGCAAAGAGAATAATAGGAGAGGTTGTAATTCCCCAGAAGGTTGTTGACAGCGTTCAGGGAAAGGTCAAGGATATAGCCAGCTTTAAGAAAACAATTGAAGCTAATTTTGATAAAAATACAACCGAACTTATCCAGATTATTTTAGTAGGAGCAATATATCTAGATTCTTCTGATATTCATATTGAGCCCGAAGAGGAACAAACAAAGTTCAGGCTGAGAATGGACGGCATACTCCAGGATGTTTTAGAAGTAGATCTTAAGCTCTACAAGGCTATTGTTTCTAGAATAAAATTATTATCCAAGCTGAAATTAAATGTGAGCGACCGGCCCCAAGATGGTCGCTTTTCTATTTTATTGGAAGATATTCCTATTGATATCAGGACTTCTATCTTGCCAGCTGAATATGGAGAATCAGTAGTAATGAGAATCTTAAACCCTAAAAACCTAATAAGCACAGACAAGCTTGGCTTGAGGCCTGATTTGGAAAAAGTGTTCAACAAAGAGATTAAGAAGCCTAATGGTATGATTATTGTTACTGGACCGACTGGTTCAGGAAAAACTACTACTCTTTATGCTGTTTTGAAAAAACTTAATAGTCCTGAAGTTAAAATTATTACTATTGAAGACCCAATTGAATACCATTTGGAAGGAATCTCCCAGACCCAAGTTGATAAAAGTAAGGGTTATGATTTTGCCAGCGGCTTAAGATCAATAATGAGACAAGACCCTGATATAGTCTTGGTTGGAGAAATAAGAGACTTGGAAACAGCTCAAATTGCTCTTCAGGCTTCT
>Ga0315545_1003174_pt1 | contig 14222 bp, 17 predicted proteins | sample SalMarSW160210MG_FD_203096 | JGI IMG/M metagenome (GOLD analysis project Ga0315545, IMG submission 203096) | Salt marsh sediment microbial communities from the Plum Island Ecosystem LTER, Massachusetts, United States - Salt Marsh Sediment SW1602-10 ... | reverse complement strand
AGAGAACAGGGGCCTTAAGGTCGTTCTCTTTGATGCTGATGGAAAGTGCTTTTCAGCGGGTGTGGATGTGGGAGAACATACAGGAGATCTTGCACCGAAGATGATCGAGAGTTTCCATGGCATGTTCCGATTGATGGATAGATTAGGAGCGGTAATGGTGTCTTCCGTGTATGGGTCATGCCTCGGCGGTGGGTGTGAGCTAGCGATATTCTGTGATCTGGTCATTGCAGATGAAACGGCGAAATTCGGCCAGCCGGAGATCCAGGTGGGCGTTCTTCCGCCCATTGCAGCCCAGATAATGCCTCGGATTATCGGAAGAAAGGCAGCAATGGATTTGATTCTATCAGGGCGCATCATATCCGCTCAGGAAGCACATAGCATGGGCCTTATCAACAAGGTAGTCGCAAAGGGCGAGCTTCCTCGTGAAACGCAGGATTTTTTGAGGCCTTATCTATCGCTGAGCGCCGAGGTTTTGAGGATCACCAAAAAGACGGTTAAGGCAGGCCTCATGGATGACCTTGAGCCATCTCTCAGAGCCATTGAGGATATATACCTCAATGAATTGATGAAAACAGCTGATGCCCATGAAGGGCTCAAGGCGTTCCTGGAGAAGAGGAGCCCTGAGTGGAAGAATCGCTGATGTAGTTCGTGAGGAGTAGGGAGCCCACAAACTAATTCATCGAGCATGGTGGTGCGGGAACATGAGGGAAAGCAAGTATACCGCAGTTTTTATCGATAAGGTTTTTTATTACCTCCATTTCCTTCTAAACAATGGAAATCTCCATCCAAAGCCCTTGAGAAGCAGAGCTCCGAAGAGGCTCCATCTGCCCGTTTTCTTTTACCTCTTTGTTTTTCTCCTCACAGCGGTCTCTGGCTGTGCCCTAAGCGAGAGACGAATACTCGTGAGTGATCACGAGAAGCCAGCTATGGTATTGCCGGAGCCCCGGGATAGAAGCCTTCAGGGACCATTTATCATAGATGGAGTTCAATACTATTGCCTCTCAGGCGAAGAGGGGTATGTTGAGGAGGGTATCGCCTCGTGGTACGGAGGGGAATTTCACGGGAGGAACACCTCCAACGGCGAAGTCTATGATATGCATAAGAAAACGGCTGCTCATAAAACGCTGCCCTTTGGAACGTATGTAAAGGTAGTGAACCTCTCGAACAGCAAGGAGGTTGTCGTAAGGATCAATGATAGAGGTCCTTTCGTGAAGGAAAGGATTATCGATCTATCTTTTGCAGCGGCAAAGGATATAGGGTTGATCGAGCCGGGCACTGCAAAGGTGCAAGTGGCGGCCCTGTCGAGGATGGTTGGAACCATTAAGATGGGTGACACATACAAGCCTCTTGTGGAGGTGAGGAATTTCAGGAAAGGGAAGTTTACCGCACAGGTAGCTGCTTTTACGGTTGAAGAGAATGCTCTGCGGCTGGCAGAGCGGCTCAGGGTGTTATTTGATCATGTCACCATAACGACGTACCTTCCACGGGATGGAACCATTTTCTATAGAGTGAGGGTGTCTCTCTCCGAAGATCTGAATGAGGTAAACCAGGTAGTTGAGAAATTGGAATACCTCGGGTTTCCCCAAGCATTCATCGTGGCGCTTTAACCCTTTTGATTGATCTTTCTCCGAAGTACTCCGGATGTCCTGAACACCACGACCTTGCGGGCTCTAAGATCTAAGTCTTTTTTGGTTTGAGGGTTTCTCCCCCTCCGTGCGGCTTTGTTTTTAACCACGAACTTGCCAAAACCGCTGACGAGAAGATTTTCGCCTTTCTCTAAGGTCTGTTTGATTATCTCTAAAAGGCTTTCGGTAACCCTTCTGGATTGATTCTTGCTGAGCCCCACTTGGTTGTACACGCTGTCGATGATCTTCTCTTTCGTTAAGGCCATGTACCGCTCCCTCCTAGATTCCTGATTCTCTACTGGTAGCCAAACCTTTCCTTAAGTCTCTGGCAAACGATATCGGGGACAAGCCCCCGGATCGTGCCACCATACCTTGCAGCTTCCTTTATGATGGTAGAACTCGTATAAAACCACTTGTAGTCGGTCATCATAAAGATCGTTTGGATATTCTTGTTCAATTTTCGGTTCATCAGGGACATCTGGAATTCATATTCGAAGTCTGACAGCGCCCTCATTCCTCGTATGATAACATTGGTTTTTTTGCTCTCTACATAATCAACCAGCAAACCGTCAAAGGATTCGAGGCAAACCTTCTTGTCGTTTTTAATCGATGCGCGGATCATTTCCAGCCTTTCCTCCAGCGAGAAAAGGGTATTTTTCATGGGATTTGCCGCAACGGCAACGGTAATTGAATCGAATATGGTGAGCCCCCTCCTCAGGACACTGAGATGTCCGTTGGTGATAGGATCAAAGGAACCAGGATAGATTGCCATTTTTCCCATAAATGTATCCTTTTAGTAGAGATATATGCCGATTACTGTTGATCCATAGGCCCTTGTGTGGTTCAGCATGAGATCGCCTACCTTTCCGGGAAACTCCTCTCCACCGCTGGCCGATGACTCCACAACTACCCGGCTATCCCGTGACAGAAGCTCTTCATCCACGAGCCTGGAAAGGGTTGGCTTGATGTAGCCCTTTCCATAGGGAGGATCAATGAAAACCAGATCGAATCTATCGAAGCCGAGATCATGCATGCGTGACAAGCCATCAGGCAGCTCCTCTCGAGCAACAATCGCCAGCTCCTCATAGCCACAGATAGACAGGTTCTTTTTTATGAGCGCGAGCGCTTTTGCTGAGGTATCGATGAACACCGCCTTTTCCGAGCCTCTTGAAAGGGATTCGATCCCCAAGCTCCCAGTGCCTGCAAAGAGATCCAGCATGATACAGCCATTCAGCACTTGGCCCAGGATATTAAAGATGGAGCTCCTCACCCTGTCCGAAGTAGGACGGATCGTAGACCCCTTCATTCGCGCCAACCGAAAACCTTTTTTGATGCCGCCAGTTATTCTCATAGCATGTTCTTGGTGTATTCGCAAAGGATGGCTGAAAAAGCCATCTAAACCGAAAACGATGCGCGCCCAGCGAATCCAATTCAGCGGTCATTGACCCATGGATTTCTATTCTCCGTGGGTTAAAACATCTTCCCTGTTTTCCAGGGAGGGAGCCTCCTTCGTGGGTCTGCGTACCCGGTGGTAGAGCATCATTGCAGGCCCTGAAACAACGTATATGGTTGAGAACAGAAACAGCATCAAAGATGGCTCATAGGCGACGACAATCAGGAGCAATATGGTTGCCACCAGCGCATTGAAAGGTTTTCGTTTGAACAATCCCAGCCCTTTAAAGCTGAAGTAGTCGATAGTGCTCACCATGAGGAATGAGAGGAGGTACATGATGATTATGAGCATCATATGGTGATTGCAAGCAAGGCCCCCCATAGAATGCATGAAGAGCACAAAGGTAGCGATAAAGATAGCGGCTCCGGGGATCGGCAATCCCTTAAAGTGCCGTGATTCAAGGCTGTTTTTCTGGATATTGAACCTGGCAAGCCTCAGCGCACCGCAGGTTATGTATAGGAATACGGCAAGCCAGCCAAGCCTACCAAATGGTTTGAGGGACCACAGGAATGCCAATAAACCGGGTGCCACGCCAAAGGCAACAAGATCGGAGAGGGAGTCGTATTCAACGCCGAATTTGGTCGTTGTATTGGTAAAACGGGCGATCTTCCCATCCAGCCCGTCGAAGAGCGAGGAAATAAGAATGGCGATAGCAGCGGCGTCGAACCTTCCCTGAACGGCGGCGATAATAGCGTAGAATCCTCCAAAGAGGCTGCAGGAGGTAAAGAAGTTGGGGAGGATATATATTCCCCTTTTATTCCTGTGCTCTGTTCTGTTTCTCTTTTTCAATCTCACCAAGGTATCCTAGTACTGTTTGACCGGCCCTTACCTTTTGCCCTTTTGTCACGATGACGGTGCAATGGGGTGGAAGGTATACCTCTAGCCGTGAGCCGAATCGAATAAGGCCAAACCTTTGACCGGCCTCCACAAAATCTCCCTCGTGCACCCAGCAGGAGATCCTCCTGGCGATGAAGCCCGCTATCTGGACAAAGATGATCGTTGCTCTATTGTGTGTCTCGAGCATTACGATATTGTGCTCGTTATAGATAGAGGCCTTATCCATGTTTGCCGAGAAGAATTTGCCTGGGTGGTAGGAGAGCCCCCTGATCCTGCCCCTTATGGGAATCCTGTTGATATGTGCATTAAAAAGGGACATGAAGATGCTTACCTTTTTAGCTGCCTCTGGATACCGTTTGTCCCCATGCTGTAAATCCTCTATGGCGAGCACCCTTCCATCTGCTGGCGTGAGGATTGCCGACTCGTCTTGTATCAGAGGCCTATCCGGGTCTCGAAAGAAATAGATGATAAACAAGGTGAGCACCATCATCAGAATGGCGAACGGAACCCAGTCGAGGATAAAGAGTAGAGCGGTCACTGCCATAGAGATGACGATAAAGGGCATTCCCTCCCACGCGACCGGCAACCTATTGTATATTTTTCTATAGTTCAAGGTAACTAGCTTTAAACTCTGCTTTTTTCTCATCGTTTAGTATAAAATATACCATTTGTCAACAGAGCAAATATGAACGTGAGATGAACAGTCCGCAAGCTCTATCCCAAGGGGTTTTTTGGTTCTCTGATATCCGCACCTCTCAGATAGAGAGGAATGAGCTCGCTTACGCTATCGGAGGCCCCTTGCGCGAGCCTTTGGAGGGCCAGAGCACCTATGGATGCGGCCCTCACGTTCCAGAGGTGTGACGGTGCCACCAGGGCGTTTTCCCCCGCATATTGTTTTACGAGGGGGCTTTGGGCGGTGAAATCGTTTCCGATAACGATGGTTTTCTTCTTGATCAAGGAGGGTAGGTCTGCCACCTTGAGGCCTGCGTCTTCCGTAATCCTCATGAGGTGATTATCGCAATCGTGCCTGAAAAGGGCGGCAAATATCTCCCCTTTTCTCGAGCTCACCAAGGGGCAAATATCCTCCCGCGCATAGGGGATCTGGCTGGCCAATGCCCGGAGGGTAGACACACCAATGATCGGTATGCCAAGGCCTTGTGAAAGCCCTTTTGCAACGGCCAGCCCGACTCTCGTGCCGGTGAAGCTTCCCGGTCCAATCGCAACAGCGACGCCATCAAGCCGGCCGGGCGTGATGGTTGTTTTTTTAAGGAGATCATCGAGGCAGGGCATCAGATCCTTGAAGTGACTTGGTCCGGATGAGAGGAGGTATTCCCCCAATACGGTCTCATTTTCCAGCAACGCCAGGCTGTATTGTTTTGTAGAGCTATTTAAGGAGAGGATAATCAATTGTCGATTGACTATTTTTTATTGAAAATTTTCAATGGTAGATGTTCAATCTTCCATTATTTAGTTATTATTCTGAGGAGATCATTGTAAAAGACGAGGGCCATCAGCATGATGAGGATGAAGAAGCCTATCTTTTGGGCCATCTCCCGTTTCTTTATGCTGATGGGCTTTCTCGTTACGATCTCTATTAAGAAAAAAAGGATCATTCCTCCATCCAGCACCGGCACGGGTAAGAGGTTTAAGATGGCAAGATTGACGCTGATTACCGCCATAAAGGGTATGAGGTAGCTGAAATTTTCCCTCGCGATTTCCCCTGCGAGCTGCCCAATCATGATAGGGCCGCCAAGCGTTTTGAGAGGCACGACACCCTGAACCAATTTTACGAGCACCAGCACGGTAAGGGACGTTATTTCCCATGTTTTGACCGCACCTTCCTTTATCGCCCTGAAGGGGCTTAGGCTTATTTGCTCTGTCCTTCCGCTCGTGACGATTCCGATGAGTGCCGCTTTAACATCCTCGCCGAAGATATTTTTCACAACCTCCTGCCTTGGGAATACCGTTGTTGAGAACCGAGTCTCCCCCCGGATGACCACCAGGTTGAGCCCTTGTTCCGGGTTCTTCTCCACAAATTGCTTTATCTGGTCCCATCTCTCTATCTTCATGCCCTCTATGTATTCGATGATGTCTCCTTTCCGTATGCCGGCCTTATCAGCGGGAGAATCAGGCCCTACTTGGCCTACCTCCGGAGCGAGAGCGGGGTAGCCCGAGATGAGATAGATGCCGCTGAACAGCAGAAAGGCAAGGAGGAAATTGAAGATAGGGCCGGCTGCGGCGATGGCAATTCGATGCTGTACGGGCTTGCTGGAGAATGCTCGCTGAATATCTTCAGGGGCTATTTCCTCATCGTCGTTTTCACCCAATAACTTGACGTAGCCGCCCAATGGAAAGGCCGAGATTACATATTCGGTTTCTCCAACGTTTCTTCCGATGACCTTCGGGCCAAAGCCAAGGGAGAACTTCAGAACCTTCACCTTGAATAGCTTGGACAGGAGGAAGTGCCCCATCTCGTGGAAGAAGATCAACACGCCGAGGACAACAATAAATGGAATGCTATAGTATAATACCGTGCTCATTGAAGCTAACTGCCTATCATCTTATCAAGGATCAGCCTCGCCCTTGCCTTTGCCCACTGATCTGCCTCAATCGCACGATCAATGCTGTCGATAGCATGGAGCTCATGCTGCTCCATGGTTTTCTCGATAAGTTGGGGGATCTCTAAAAACGTGATCTTTCCATCCAAAAAGGCCTTCACGGCAATCTCATTTGCTCCGCTCAAGACAGCCGGCATACTCTGACCAGTATATCCCGCTTTAAGGGCCAAGTCCAGACATCTGAATCTTTTTGTGTCGGGTTTTTCAAAACTCAGATGTCCAATCCCCAGAAAATCGACTGATGGCGATTGCCCTTTACGGTGTTTAGGATATGAGAGCGCATAGGATATCGGTATCCTCATATCCGGCATGGCAAGCTGGGCGATGATTGCGCCGTCCATATACTCAACCATGGAGTGGATAATGGTTTCCGGGTGCAGAAGGACTTCTATCTGATCCATATCCACGTCGAAGAGCCATTTCGCCTCAATCGCTTCAAGTCCTTTATTCATCATAGTTGCCGAGTCGATGGTTATCTTCTTGCCCATCTTCCATTTCGGATGTTGTAATGCCTCCTCAGGGGTAACCGTAGAGAGCATATCGAGCGAATAATCCTTAAAAGGGCCACCGGATCCTGTCAGTATAATCCTTTTGAGATCCCCCCTGTTGTGCCCCTGGATTGATTGCTGGATTGCGCTATGCTCACTGTCGATAGGGTAAATACGCACGTTCCTGTCCCGTGATTCCCTCATCAACAAGTATCCCGCTGCTACCATCGTCTCTTTATTGGCAAGGGCAATATCCTTGCCCGAGCGTATCGCCCAGTAGGTTGGAACAAGCCCGGAAGCCCCGCTCATTGCCACCACGACGAGGTCCACTCCTGCAAGAGTGGCTATTTCTATGTAGCCTTCGGGGCCGCTTAGTATCTCTGTGTTGAGGCTCCGAGCGAGCGAGGCCTTGAGCTCATCAGCTAGTTCGGAATTTGCAACCGCCGCAAACCGAGGTTTCAGTTCCCCGATCTGGGCACGAAGGAGCTCTATATTGCTTCCGGCAGCAAGCGCTATAATTCGGTATTCCTCGGGATTATCCTTGATAACCTCTATCGCGGTATTCCCTATGGAACCGGTGGAGCCAAGAATGCATATGTTTTTCAAGATCTAAAAGTTCCTTTCGTTTGCTCGGTATCGTTATGTTCTCGAAAGTGAGGCGATCATAGCCTCTTATCGCCTGAGATCAAACCGATACGTTTGAACCTACCAGGCTCACATAACTCACGTAAAGGTAAAGGATTGGTATTGAGAAAAGCAGGCTGTCTATCCTGTCGAGCAGCCCGCCGTGCCCAGGTAAAACCGTACCGCTATCCTTGGCCTTCGATATCCTTTTAATCATTGATTCCGCCAGATCGCCGATCTGACCACTGATCCCTAATGCTATAGCTAATACCATGCCGGAGATAACAGATAAAGAGGGAAAGAACAGATACCCACAGATAACGCCTGCCGCGATGTTTGACAGCAGGCCGCCGATGGCCCCTTCCCAGGTTTTACCCGGACTGATCCTGGACAGCTTGTGTTTTCCCAAAGACCTTCCGATATAGAATGAGCCCGTGTCTCCGGCGAAGATCACGGCTAGGATGAACAATACCCACCATTGACCCCGGGGAAGCTCAAAGAGTAACACGAGCAACATCAGAGGAAGACAGATATAAAACGGCCCCATAAGAATACTGCCAATCTTACTCATGGTAGGAGGTCTCCTCCGGTAGCCCGCCATAAGGAGGGCGAGGGGAAGTATGATAAAGAGCGGGATAATTGCGATATGGTATGAACCTTTGAGCAGCAGCGAGCAAAAAAGCACGGCGGTGGAGAGGTAGTTGACAAAGAGGATCGGCTGGCTTGCGCCAGGGCTTGTCAGCGAATAGAATTCATTAAGGCCGAGCAGTGCAATAAAGAGGATAAAGATGGTAAACACCCAGGCCGGAGAGAAATAGATGACCGCAACGAGCAAAGGGATACCTATGACACCGGTGACTATCCTCTTTGCGTGATTCGTCATTGATTTGGTCCATTATCCTTCGGTGTGGCCAGCTATCTGTTACTCGATAGAGCCGAAACGCCTTTCCCGCTTCTGGTAATCGAGAAGGGCCTCAAGGTATCTCTCCTTGTGGAAATCAGGCCAGAGCGTGGGTGTGATGTAGATCTCCGTGTATGCTATCTGCCAGAGAAGGAAGTTGCTTATCCTAAACTCCCCACTTGTCCGTATGAGCAAGTCCGGGTCCGGCATATCAGCTGTGTACAGATATTTACTGAAACGGTCTTCGGTGATCTGTTTTTCCTTTAAGGTGCCCTCTTCAATCTCCCCCAGCATTGTTTTTATTGCACTGAGGATTTCCTGCCTTCCGCCGTAACTCAACGCAAGCGTGAGGGTCATCTGGTTATTGTGGGAGGTCATCTCGATTGTCTGCCAGAGGGTTTTTTGCACCTCAGGTGGAAGTTTTTCAATCTGGCCAATTGAGCTCAGGCGAATGCCGTTGTCGAGCATCTCCTTTCGCTCGCTCTTAAGGAACCGATTCAGGAGGCTCATCAGCGCCTTTATCTCATGTTTCGGCCTCTTCCAATTCTCCTCGCTAAAGGCATAGAGCGTGAGCCAGCGTATGCCAAGCGCCCTGCTCGTCCTGACCACGTCTCGAACGGAATGGATGCCTTTTTGATGTCCTGCTATTCTACTCAGGCCCCTTTTTTTTGCCCATCGGCCATTTCCGTCCATGATAACAGCGACATGACAGGGCAATTTCTCTGGATTTAGTCGTTCCATCTGAAGGACGAACCTAGTTCCATTATTCCATCACATTACAGCAATTACGAGATGCTCATGAGGGCAGAACGAGCATTGAGCATATACGAGACAGAAGTGGCTAAAACTCAAGGATTTCTGTTTCCTTCTGCGTCCTGATCTCATCGATCTTGGCGATAAATTCATCGGTGTTCTTTTGCACCTTTTCTTGGTAGGTGTACATTTCATCCTCTGATATCTCGCCCTCGTTTTTCAGCTCTTTCAACAGCTCGTTGGCCTCACGCCGGTGATTCCGTATGATTATCTTGCTATCCTCGGCCATCTTCCTGGCCATCTTGGCAAGCTCTTTTCTTCTTTCCTCGGTGAGGGGCGGTATGGATATCCTGATTACCTTTCCGTCGTTCATGGGAGTAAGCCCAAGGCCTGATTTCAGTATGCTTTTCTCAATATCTCCAATGATAGTTTGATCCCAAGGCTGGACGAAGAGGAGCCTGCTTTCAGGAATGCTCAAGGAGGCTAATTGATTCAGGCGCATGTGCGCTCCATAGCATTCAACCTTAATTCCCTCGATGAGAGAGGTAGATGCCCTTCCTGTTCTCATCTTCTTGTATTCCTGGTCGAGAACCTCGGCGGCTTTCTTCATCTTCTCTCGCATCTCAGTTATGATTTCATCCTTCATCGCCTTCTCCTGCTATCACGGTTCCTACCTTCTGTCCGGAAAGTATCCGTGCTATATCTCCCCTGTTGCCGATGTTAAAAACAATGATAGGGATATGGTGCTCCATTGCCATGGAAATGGCGGTGAGATCCATTACCCTGAGTTTCTTTTTCAGCACCTGTTCATAGCTGATCCTGGTAAAGAGCCTTGAAGTTGGCTCCTTGGCCGGATCCCGATCATATACTCCATCGACCTGGGTTGCCTTGAGAATCGCTTGGGCCTCGATCTCGATAGCGCGCAAAGCGGCGGCGGTATCAGTGGTAACATAAGGGTTTCCAGTGCCACCCGCAAAAATAACAATCTCTCCCTTCTCAAGTTGTCTGAGTGCGTGTTCCCCGTTGAAGGGCTCTACCACAGTGCCCACCTCGAGCGCGCTCATAATTGCTGCTGAAGAGCCCAATGCCCTGAGGGAGTCCCTCAGGGCAAGTGCATTGATAATAGTGGCCATCATCCCCATGTAATCTGCGGTAACCCTGTGGATAGGAAATCCGGAGGATTGTGTGCCCCTGAAGATATTGCCTCCGCCTATGACAATGGCGATCTGAACTCCCCGCTGGCGGGCTGATTCGATGTCAGTGGCAATCGCATTGAGGGCAGGGGCATGGATGCCGCCCATCCTGTCGCCCATCAGCGATTCCCCGCTTAGCTTCAGCAGGATACGAGTGAATATGGATTTTTTCATGGAGCGACCCATGGATACCGACCATTAGGTATAAAGAGCCAACAGTGCCTGCTCGAAGCCGCATTCCGAAGGGCTTAACCCCCCCTTCCTCTTGAGTAGATCAGGGCTAAACCATTCAAAGAGGTAACTTGATTGTATAGGAATTTCCTTTTTTAAGTCCCGCTTGCGGGACGTTGTATAAAATCGTGAAGCGATTTTATAACTTGATGTAATTTCAGGACTATTCGCTGAGTCAATGTCTTGTAAATACGAAATACTAAGCACGAAATTCGAAACAAATACGAATGACCAAAATTCAGATGTGCTATGCTTCCTCGGTCATCCCGAGCTGGAACCTCACAAACCTGCTTATCACGATGTTTTCACCGGTTTTCACCTTTAGATCATTAAGCAGGTCCTCGATGGTCATCTCCGGATCCCTTATATAGGCTTGATTCAGAAGGCAAACTTCAGAATAAAATTTCTTTAGCTTTCCCTCGGTGATCTTTTCCACTACCTTCTCTGGTTTACCCTCCTGAAGGGCTTGTTCCCGGTATATCTCCTTTTCCTTCTCTACTATCTCGGCAGGCAGCTTGTCGGGTGAGATAGCGATCGGGTTCGTTGCAGCTATCTGCATGGCCAGGTTTTTTGAAAAAGCGGTAAAATCCCCCGTGTTGGCGCTAAAATCGGTCTCGCAGTTCACCTCAACAAGAACGCCGATCTTTCCGCCAGTATGTACATAAGCCTGGATCTGGCCCTCCGATGCAATTCTGCCAACTCTTTTTTGTGCCTTGGCGATTCCCTTTTTCCTCAAGATCTCGAAGGCCTTGTCAAGGTTTCCGTCGGAATCCTTAAGGGCGTTCTTGCATGCCATGATGCCCACACCGGTCTTCTCCCGTAGTTCTTTCACAAGTTCGGCTGATATTTCCAATTTCCATCTCCTCTCTAGCTTTCCGTTTGCATACCCTCTGGGGCCGTGGCCTCAGGCTTTTTACCCTCTTTCTGTCTTTTCGGGAGCACGATAATATCTGGCTCCCCTTCTTTTTTCTCCTCGCTTACCACGATTTCCTCTTCCTTCACTTCTTGCTGGACAGCATCGCGGGCAGCCTCAAGCTCTTGTTCCGCCCTGAGTTTTTCCTCCCTCTGTTCGTGGCCCACGATGCAGGCGTCCGCAATAATAGAGGTCAGTAGCCTGATGGATCGTATGGCGTCGTCATTTCCAGGGATAACGTAATCGATGTCCTCGGGATCTGCGTTTGTATCAACAATAGCGACGGTGGGTATCCCAAGCTTTTTGCCCTCGTTCACCGCAATCCTCTCCTTCTTGGTGTCGACGATGTAGAGGGCAGAGGGGAGCTCATCCATATTCTTTATGCCTCCAAGGCTTTTCTGCAGCTTTACCAGCTCTTTCTCCATTCTCAGCATTTCTTTTTTGGTATAGCGGCCTATTGTTCCATCTCGTTTCATCTCCTCAAGTTCCTTGAGCCGATTGATCCTCTTTTTGATGGTCTCAAAGTTGGTGAGTGTGCCTCCAAGCCACCGATTGCGGATGTGATACATGCCGCATCGCTCCGATTCCTCCAACACGATGTCCTGGGCCTGCCTTTTTGTGCCTACGAAGAGCACGGTGCCTCCCTCGGATACCGTTCTAACGATGAAACCATATGCATCTTTCAGCAATTTGACCGTATTCTGCAAATCTATGATATAGATACCGTTTCTTGCCCCGAAGATGTAAGGCTTCATCTTAGGATTCCATTTCCGGGTCTGATGTCCGAAATGAACCCCAGCCTCCAGTAAATGCTTCATGCTAATTTCAGCCATTCACCTGATCCTCCTTATCATTCGATTGTTCAAAGAGATGGGGTGAGAGCACCCCGCATATCTCAACGCCGTTTAATGCAATCCGTAAGTGAGTGTTTTATGTATCCTTTTTTTCTGCGACTAGCAAGGAAAAAATCTATCCACCCATTACACCCTTTTTGGTGGTGACCGCATACTCGGGGGTATCACGTAGTAAAGAAAAGCCCATATCGGCGGGGGATCGTGATTGGATACAAAGATAATAACCGGGTGGTGGTAAATCAAGGTGTTTGGGATGGCACTAGGGGATTGATCGCTCTTGGTAAGGGAAGACCAAGGACGAACGATGGTAAAATTGACAATCGTCGATCAAAAATCGTTAGAGCCACCTCTTCCTGCGTTTGTAAGACTTCACATCCTTATAGGTCTTGATGGTTCCCGTAGCTGCGACTCCCAGATAGAATTCCTTGACATCGGGATTTTCCCTGAGATCTGCTGCATTGCCCTCGAGTACGATCTTTCCGTTCTCCATCACATAGCCGAAGTGGGCAATCTGGAGGGCCATATTGGCGTTCTGTTCCACGAGCATCAGGGTGGTTCCCCGCTCAGAGTTTATCCGTTTCACGATCTCGAAGATCTCCTTTACCAGCAAGGGAGCCAGACCAAGTGAAGGCTCATCCAAGAGCAGAAGCCTGGGTTGAGCCATCAATGCCCTGCCGATGACCAGCATCTGCAGCTCACCGCCGCTACAGTACCCTGCAAGGCTGTGTTTTCGAGCCACGAGGGGAGCGAAGTAGTGGTAGACTATCTCGAGATCTTTCTTGTAGGGTTTGCCCCACCGCGTTGCAGTACCCACCCTGAGGTTTTCCTCAACGGTAAGGTATTTAAACGGTTGCCTGCCCTCCATAACCTGGATGATGCCAAGCCTGGTGACCATCTCCGGCGCCGAGTTCTGTATGTTGTGGTTTTCAAAGGTGATGGTTCCCTCGGTCACCTTGCCGTTCTCCGGCTTGAGAATCCCGGAGATCGCCTTTAAGGTCGTGGTCTTGCCTGCTCCATTACTCCCGAGCAAGGAGACGATCTGCCCCTTTCTCACGTCCAGGGAAACGGCCTTGAGGATCTGGATGACGTCTGAATAAACGACGCTGATATTGTTAATCCGCAGCAGGAGATTATCTTCCATGGCTACCTTTACCCTAAAGTCGTTTATAGAGTTTGTCGTGCTTATTGTGTTAACTCTATAAACTCAACGAGCCCAACAAACTCAATAAACGCTAATACGAAAACGGCCAGAGCCTGAAGCTCGACCGTACGATTCTCCATACCTCGGCCAGGCCCTTGGGCTCAAAGATGATAAACAGTATGATGGCCAATCCGTAAATGAACTCCCTAAGAGGGGCAATGGTAGTGGCGGCCCCAATCGATGCGCTGATGTTCATGAGATATTGGGTTGTATGACTCAAGACCTCACTCAAGGTGATGATGAACAACGTACCAAACACGGAGCCGGGGATACTGCCCAGGCCCCCGATGATGATCATCGCAATATATTCTATGGAAAGCCAGATGCCAAAGGGCTCCGGGGTTATGCTTATCATGTAAAAGGCAAAGAGTGCTCCTGCAAATCCTGCGTAGAAGGAGCTTATGGCAAAGGCAAGCAGCTTGTAGAGAAAGATAGGGATTCCCATTCCCTCGGCTGCCTGGTCATTATCCCGAATAGCGATAAAGGCCCTGCCGTACCGTGTCCTGGTGATATTCACGGCCATCCATGTCA
>Ga0315545_1003173_pt1 | contig 14222 bp, 19 predicted proteins | sample SalMarSW160210MG_FD_203096 | JGI IMG/M metagenome (GOLD analysis project Ga0315545, IMG submission 203096) | Salt marsh sediment microbial communities from the Plum Island Ecosystem LTER, Massachusetts, United States - Salt Marsh Sediment SW1602-10 ... | reverse complement strand
TGGGTTAAATAGTTTTTATGAAATTTATGATGTTAAAGAGAAATGTAAAAATGTTAAAGATATGGAAGATTGTTATGGAGATTTAATTAATTTTAATGTTAGTGTTATAGAAAAAGAAAAAACTAATGGTGAAAAATATTTTCTTGTTACTTTGGTAAGCAAAAAAAGATTTTTAATTGATGGGAAATTTGATAATCTTCAATTTAGTTTTGTTCCTATGTAAAAACATTTATAAATTATCTAATCATAATTTAAATATGAAAAAGAGGATGGATAAAAAAGGACAACTCGATAAATGGTTTATTCCTTTAATTGTAATGGTAGTTGCTGCTGTTATTATAATTCTTTTTTTCTCTGGTGCTTTTGGAACAATCGGAGAAATTTTTGAAAAGTTTTCTAGTGTAGAGATTGCTGCACAGGCATGTGGAAGTTATGCTTCTCCGGAAGTAAATTTAAAGACTAGTTATTGTGATTTATTTCAGAAAGTTGAAATTTCAGGAACAAAACAATATGCAAATTGTGAATATTTAGAAAATTATGCTGAGTTTGAAAAATTAGGTGAAGAATGTGATTCAATTAAAGTAGATAGGTTGGCAAAGGAACAATGTCAAACTCTTAAAGATGAAGTATTAGTTAATGGAAGACCTTGTTATGTTGATGGACAGGGTGAAGATGAATGGGGGCTTTCAAAAGAAAATCCTTTGCTTATTGCAGAGTAAAAAATAGTTTGTAAATTAAAGAAATATTTATAAATATAAAAGTTTTTGATTTGAAAATGATAAAAAATAAAAAAGGGGCAATATTAGGAATAGCTAAAATATTTCTTATAATTGTTTTAATTATTGTTGGAATAATTATTATACAAAATTTCAAACAAGAAAAAACTTCTTCAATAAAAGATATAGAATATGAACGTTTTGGAGATATAGCAAATGAGAAATGGGAAGGAAATTGGGATGCACTAAATTTTTTTAATTATATTGCTGGAGGAGTTCCTCAATTTTTAATTAATGAAGTGGGATCTATTAGTGCATCAATTGTAATACTTGCTTTATTTGTGATGTTTTGTTTTACCTTTGGAGATATACTTTCTAATTTTGGAATGTTTTCTGAGACAACTGCTTGGGTTATAGGAGTTTCTTTATCAATTGTTGTAGCAAACCTAAAAGTAATAATGTATGTTGCAGTTTGGTCTTTTGGAATTATTGCTGGAGTAGGTGCTTTTTCTGTTATGGTGGGAATTATTGTTCCTTTTATTATCTTTTTAGTGTTAAATATCTTTTTGGCTCAAACATTAGGAGAATGGTCAACTAAAAAAAAGATTAAGAAAAAAGCGCAAGCTGTAAAAAAAGGTGCTGGAGCTGTTGAATCTGCTATTAAGGCCTTTAGAAAAGCATCAAATGCTTTTGGTGGTAAGAATCCATAGTTTCTCAAAATCTTTAAAAACTTCTTTGATATATTTTTTGTATGAAAAAAGCAGGTTTTTTGTTTATTTTTTTATTTGTGTTTTTGTTTTTTTTACAAATATATTTTATAAAAGCTCAAGGTCTTGAAGAAGGTTTAGAAGGAATCGGAGAACAATTAGAAGAAGGTATTGGAAAAGCAGAAGATATAAAAGAAGATATAGAACAAAAAAGATGGGATTATCTTGGTGAAGAATGGAAGAAAATTTTATTAGAGAACAGATTTGTTTCTGCTATGGATTCTTTTCTTAAAAAAATAGATATTGTTTTTGTTGTTTTATTTGGAGAACATTATTCATTATCTTTAGTTTTATTATCTATAATTCTTTTATGGTTTTATCTTTTTTTAAAAATGAGTGAAATTCTTACTGATTATTCTAGTTTTTCTTCTACTACTTCTATGGTTATAGGATTTGTTTTAACAATTATTCTTGCACAATTTAAGATTTTAAGAGCAATCATTGAATTTTTTGCATGGCTTATTTTTTGGAAAGAATCTAATGTGTGGAGATTTGTTATTTTATTTATAATTGTTGTGGGGATGATTGGAATTTATTATTTATCATCTTATATGGGAGAGATTCATAAGAAAAAGAAAGAAGAGGAAGAAAAGCAGCAGGAAAAAATAGACAGGCATTTTCTTAGAAAGATTGCAGAGATGTTTTCAAAAGCTTTTGGAAAAAAGGAGAATCAATGAGAACATTTTTAAAATAAAATAACTTTGTGTGAATATGAATAAAAAGAGGAAAGGAATGAGTGTGGTATTAATTTCAGTAGTTATTGTGTTAGTAATTTTAATATTGGGGTTGGTGATAGGTTGGAATATTTTTGCTTCAAATAATGTTAATACTCTTGTAAATCAATGTGCTACTGCATGTGAAACAAACAGCAAATATGATTATTGTACAAAAGTTAGAACCATAAAAGATGGGCAGACAGAAATTGAAACAAATTGTGCTACCTTTGCAGTTATTTCTGCATATGAAAAATATGGAGTAGAAGAATGTTCTTTAATTGAATGTGGTTTTGAATGTACAAGTATTATGGGTAAAGGAGTTGTAAAGAATGAATGTTCTTCTAATGAAGATGATATAACTTCTATGTCAAATGTTGTTGGAGGACAAAGATGCTGTGTTCCTAAAATTATGTCTTAATTTTTAAAATGTCAGAATATGCCTGTTCTCAAAAAAGAAAAAAGAAAAAAGATAAGAAGAAGGAAAAGAAAAAACATCCTTATAAAAAAGGCGGAAAAAAAAGAACCTGGCAGAGTAATTCTAAAACTTTATTAATATAAAATTATATTTGATTTAATGTATGAGATTATTTTTTTATCAGTGTTGGCAATAGTTTGGATTATTTTTGCTGTTGTTCAGGATTTAAAAAAAAGAGAAGTTGCGAACTGGCTTAATTTTTCTTTAATAATTTTTGCTTTAGGCTTTAGATTTTTTTATTGTTTATTTTCTCAAAATGCAAATGGTTTTGCTTTTTTTTATCAAGGATTGATTGGTCTTGGAATTTTTTTTGTTATTGGGAATCTACTTTATTATGGACGAATGTTTGCAGGAGGGGATGCTAAATTAATGATTGCTTTAGGAACTATTTTACCTTTTTCTGAGAATTTTTTTAATAATGTAAATATTTTTGGATTATTCTTTCTTATTTTCTTCTCTTTCGGTGCTCTTTATAGTTTAATAATTAGTATTTTTTTAAGTATGAAAAATTTTAAAGAATTTAAAAAGGAATTTAATAAACAACTTAAAAATAAAAAGAAAATTATTTATCCTTTTGTATTGGCTGGAATTGCTTTTTTTGTCTTTTGTTTTATATTTTCAGAAGTTTTTTTATTATATTTTGGAATTATATTTTTTATTTTACCTTATTTGTATATTTATGCAAAAGCTGTTGATGAATCTTGTATGGTAAAAAAAATTAAAGCAAATCAATTAACAGAAGGAGATTGGATTTATAGGGATTTAAGGGTTGGAAAAAAACTAATTAAATCAAATTGGGATGGTTTAAGTAAAAAAGATATTAGACAAATTAAAAAAAATTACAAAACTGTTAAGATAAAACAAGGAATCCCTTTTACTCCTGTTTTTTTAATTAGTTTTTTAGTTTTAATATTATTTTATAAATGGATAGATTTATGGAATTCTTTTTGGTAACCATGTATTTTTTTCGTTAATATTTTCTATTTCTTTCTTAGGTTCTTCTTTAATTTCTTTTTTCTTTTTTAGTAATTTATTTTGTAATTCTTCAAGTTCTTCTGGCTGAATCTGTTTTCGTGGAGAATTCATGTTTTCATTTTCATATATTGGGAGAACATTTATTGCTTCATGTCCTAAAATATTAATGGGAGAAATAGAAACTTCTTTTGGATTTAATTTTTCTTTAATTTTTTTTGCAACTTTTTGTGCTAATTCTATTGCTTCTTTTGGAAGTTCTTTTTCAGATTTTATATGTTCTTTTGGAATTATGATTGTATGTCCATAAGAGATTGGTTTTATCTCGAGAATTGCAATTCCTTTTTCATTTTCGTCAATTTTATATGAGGGAATTTTTCCATTAATAATTGAACAGAAGATGCATTGTTGTGGTTCACCTTGTTGATTTTTTATTAACTTATTTTGTTTTAAGAATTCCTCAAGTTGTTCATTACTCATAGATTCAACTTGCTGAATTGCTATTTCCTTTTTGTCTTCTGGAAAATTTGATTCGATTTGATGAATTAATTGTTTTTTTACTTGATTGGCTTGTTCTTTGGATAACATTTTAAATGAGTCTTCTCATATCTATAATTTGAACAGAATTAACATCTTTTATTTTTTTTAATTCACTTTCTAATTCTTCAACTTCATTTTCTTCAGGCCATTCAAAAAAAGTTATTATTGCTTTTAAACCAAATGCAATTGGTTCTTCTTCAAACCTGCAATTTTTTCCGCCCTTTTCTTCAATTAATTTCTGAGATTCTTTTTTTATTTCTTCTAAATTTACTTCTGGAGATAAAGGCATGATTTTTATTTTAATTCCTGCAGTTCCCATATTTTATTTTATTTTAATTGGTTTATAAGTTTTGTTATATAAATACTTAAAAATGTTCGGGAATTTTTTAATTTATGATTCAAGGAAATTATGAAAAAATTTTAGAGAAAATTGCTAATTCTTCTGGGTTAGAAAAAGAGGAAATAGAAAGGAGAATTGAGGCTAAGAAAGCAAAGCTTTCAGGATTAATTAGTAAAGAAGGCGCTGCACAAATAATTGCTGCTGAACTTGGAATTTCTTTTGATAATGAGAAATTAAAAATAAATGAATTGCTTCCTGGTATGAGAAAAGTTAATGTTGTTGGAAAAGTTATTAATTTATCTCCTGTAAGAACATTTACAACAAAAAAAGGTGATGAAGGCAAAGTTACTAATTTGTTTATTGCAGATGATACTTCAAATATTAAAGTTGTTTTGTGGGATACAAATCATATAGCTTTGATAGAAAAAGGAGATATTGTAAAAGATAAAGTTATTGAGATTGTAAATGCAAGTATGAGGGATAATGAATTACATTTAGGAAGTTTTTCTGAATTAAAATTAAGTAGTGAAATTTTGGATAATGTTAAAACAGAAAGAATTGTCAAGGAAAAAAATATTGCTGATTTTAAAGTAAATGATAATGCAAGTGTGAGAGCATTTATTGTCCAAAGTTTTCCTCCAAGATTTTTTGAAGTTAATAAATCAACTGGGAAAAAGATTACAGAAGAGGAAAAAGCACAAGGAATAAGTTTTGAAAAAAAAGCTTTAATTAATATTGTTTTAGATGATGGAACTGAAAGTATTAGAGCAGTATTATTTCATGAAAATCTTCCAAAAATTGGTTTAGCTAATTTAGAGGACCCAGAAAAATTAAGTTTTCAAAGAGAAGATTTACTTGGAAAGGAATTTGTTTTTTCAGGTAGTGTAAGGATGAATAAATTTTTTAATAATCCTGAATTTATTGTGAATAATGCTAAGGAAATTAATTTAGATGATTTGGTTAAGAATTTAGAAAATTAATTGTCAAATTAATTTGACATACTTGTTTATAAAATATGACTTTCTCTTTTTTGTATGCATGAACATAGAGCAAGTATATTAAGAAAATTAATGCATTCTTCTGGTATGAGTTTTAATGAACTTTGGGGCAAAAATGGAAATAGTAATAAGTTTGCATATCATTTAAAAATTTTAGAAGAAGATGAATTAGTTGAGAAGATTGAAGGTAAATATTGTTTGAGTCATAAGGGAAAGAAATATGCTACATATGTTGATGGAATAAGTGGGAATAAAACAAAATTTCCTTTAATTGGAATTATTTGTGTTATATATGATAAAGCGAAAAATAAATATTTAATGAGTAGGAGATTAAAGGAACCTTTTTATGGTTATTATGGGTTTATTGGAGGAAAGTTAGAGTTTTCTCAATATATTTATGAATGTGCAAAAAAAGAAATTAAGGAAGAGACTGGGCTTGAGTGTGATTTAAAGTTAAAAGGAATTTGGTCATCTAAAACTTATAATAATAGTGAGTTAAGTTATAACCACCAAATGTTTATTTTACTTTGTACTAATCCTAGAGGGGAATTTTTAGAGAAGATGAGAGAAGGAGAAAATGTTTGGTTAAGTGAAAAAGAAATGTTTGAGCATAAACTTTTTTCAGACATTCCTCATTTGTTAGATATTGTTAAATCTAAAAAATTTAGGTGGGTTGAGATGGATAGGATACAAAAAGATGATGAATTTATTGATAAAAAAATTTTGAGAGATGTTGAATTTTAATTCTATTTTCTAAACTATCTCTTGTATTTAAATAATCTTTATAAACGAGAGTAATTTTGATTTTTTATGGCAACAAAAAAGGATGCGAATTCTGATAAAGAACCTGAATTAACTGATTTGCCTGGAATTGGTCCGGCTGTTTCTGCTAAATTAGAAAATGCAGGAATTTTAGATTTAATGTCTTTGGCTGTTTCTTCACCTTCTACAATTTCAGATGCTGCTGGAGTTAGTGCTGCTGTTGCAAGAAAAGCAATTCAGGCTGCGAGAAAAATGTTAGATTTAGGTTTTGTTGATGGAATGCAGTATGCAGAAAAAAGAGCGAACGTTATTAATATTACTACGGGGAGTGAAGAGTTGAATAATCTTCTGGGAGGAAAAGGGATAGAGTCTCGAGCAATTACAGAAGCTTTTGGAGCATATGGTTCTGGAAAGACTCAATTTGGTTTGACTTTAGCAGTAAATGTACAACTGCCTTCTGAAAAAGGAGGAGCAAATGGAAAATGTGTTTTTATTGATACAGAAGGAACTTTTAGACCTGCAAGAATAAAACAAATTGCTGAAGGGCTTGGAGCAAATCCTGAAAAAGTTTTGAAAAATATTTTTGTTGCTCGTGCTTTTAATTCTGACCATCAAATGTTATTATTGGAAAAAGTTGGGGAAATGGTTAAGAATGGTGAACCTATTAAATTAATGATTATAGATTCTTTAACTGCACATTTTAGAGCAGAGTTTTCTGGTCGAGGACAACTTGCAGACAGACAACAAAAGTTGAATCGATATATGCATGATTTAATGAAACTTGCAGAGACACACAATCTTGCAATTTATGTGACTAATCAGGTTATGTCAAATCCTGCACAAATGTTTGGAGATCCAACAACTGCAATTGGAGGAAACATTGTTGGACATGCTTCAACTTATAGAATGTATTTACGAAGAGGAAAGCAGGGTTCAAGAGTTGCAAAATTAATTGATTCTCCTAATCTTCCTGATAACGAAGCTGTTTATTGGGTAACTAATGCAGGAATTAAAGATAAAGCTTAAAATTTTATTCGACAATCTCGTCTGGCTTAAACCACATTGCAATTTCTTTTTCTGCATTATCGATGCTGTCAGAACAATGGATTACATTTTCAAAAACATTTGTTTCAGAATGAATTCTTCCATATTTTCCTCGGATAGAGATTGGATGTGCTTTTTCAGGATTAGTTTTTCCTGCAATTTGTCTTACTTTATTTACTGCATCTTTTCCTTTGTATATTAATGCTAAAACTCTATCTGTATGAAATTTTCCTTGAATATAATCTAATGTTGATTCAAAAACTTGAGTTCCTTTTTTTTGCCCAAATTGTTTTATTTTTTTTTCTTTTAATCCTAAATAATGTTTTTCTGCAAGTTTTCTTGATACTTTTACAACTTTTGCACCGACGATTTTTAATTGTGTTGCTGAGAGAGCAGTAATAATATTTCCTGTTAAACTTTTAACAAGTCCATCTGGTTTTATTAAAACTAAAGTTCTTTCTTCCATGTTTGTCGTCATATTTTATTATTTAAAAGATTTATGTTTTTGAAAATTCAAAAAAAAAGATTTATAAACTATTTTTTCTTAAGTTAAATTATTAAAAGAGGTTATGATGGAAAATAAAAATAAATTTTTACTTTATGGAATCTTTATTTTAAGTACTTTAATTATAATTGGTTTAATTATTACAGCTGCTGTTACTCCTGCAGCACCTACTCATGTGATGTTTGGACTTAATACTTCGGATTATTATGATGGAGATGGTATAGTTTCTATTAATTGGACAGCAGGAGATACAGATGCAGGTAATTATACTATTTGGATTAGTGTTGATGGCGGATTAAATTTCTTTAAATCTATAAAAAATGATTCTGTTACAGGGGTTATTTATACTAATAGTACAGATGCAAATTATACTTTTATGGTTCAGAGAGTAAATGCTACTGTTCCTCATTCAAATGCCCTTAATGCAAGTAATATTTCAATAATTATGGATATTTATTCTCCTTCAACAATAACTCTTAATTCATATACAAATTCTTCAGCAACTAATAAAGCATATAAAAATACAGATCAGTTAACATTAAATGTTTCTGTTGCCGATGTTAATTCTACTTCAGCCATATATGAATGTTGGTTTAGTATAAATGGAACAAACCAGTCTGTTTCAGCGAATAATGGTTGGTGTAATAGTACAACTTTGAATTTGACTGGTGCAACAGATGGAATTCATCAGATTATTATTTATGCAAATGATAGTGCTGGTAATTCTCTTCTGAATAAAACAGGAAGATATGTAGAAATAGACACTACTAATCCTGCTATTCAAGCTAGTTGTACAAGTTCAGTTGTTGTTGGAGAAAGTTTTCCTTGTTCATGTACAAGATCAGATGCCACTTCTGGAATAAATACAAGCAAGAATGCTCAATCTTCAACTTCTGATGATGGAACATCTTCTCCTGCTTTAACTGGAACTTTTACCTATACTTGTACGGGATATGATTATGCAGGTAATGTTGCTTCAAATACTGATACTTATACAGTTACAGGTGAATCAAATGTGAAAAAAAGTAGTTCTAGTGGTCCTACTACAAAGACAAATTTATTACCAAAGATAACTCCAGGAGAAGAAATTGTAATTAAAAATGTTGATGGAAATGCAGGAATTAAACAAATTGCAGTTGAGGTTAATAGTGAAGCACAAAATGTTAAAGTAACAGTTTCAAAATATGATACTAAACCTGCAGAGGTTTCTGAAAAGACAGGAGATAACTATAGATATTTGAAGATTGATACACAAAATTTAGAGGATAAATTAGATAAAGCAACAATAACTATTCAAGTTGAGAAAACTTGGGTTTCTAATAATGGACTTGATAAGGATAATATAGCTTTATTTAAATTTGATGAGAGTAATGAAGAATGGAATGAATTGACTACTACTTATACAGATGAAGATGATACTTATTATTACTATGATGTTGAATTAACTTCATTTAGTTATTTTGCTATTAGTTCAAAAGCAATGGAAGAAGGGGAAGAGGGACAACCATCTGAGACAGGAGAACCTGGAGAGGGGGCAGAAAAAACAAATTTGACTTGGTTATGGATTATTATTGGAGTAGTTGTTCTAGCTGCTATTATAGGTGGTGGAATTGCTATGAAGAAAAAACCCCAACAATAAATATTTATAGTATTTTATTTCTAGATTATTATGGAAAATAAATCAGATTGGATGATTGCTGATTTACATATTCATTCACGATTTTCAAGAGCATGTAGTTCTAGATTGAATATTGAGAATTTAGTTAAATGGGCTAAAATAAAAGGATTGAATTTGCTTGGAACAGGAGATTTTTCTCATCCTATTTGGTTAAAAGAAATTAAAGAGAAGTTGAAATCCAATGGAAAAGGTCTTTATTTTTATGAGGATTTTCCTTTTATTATAACAGGAGAAATTTCTTTTATTTATACTCAAGGAAGAGGAAGAAAAGTTCATTTGGTTTTGCTTTTACCTTCTATAGAGATTGCTGAAAAGATTAATGCTTATCTTGATACTAAAGGAAGAAGAGATTATGATGGAAGACCTATTTTTGGAATCCCATGTGAGCAATTTGTTTTAGATATGATGAATATTTCTAAAGATATTGAAATTATTCCTGCACATATTTGGACGCCTTATTTTGGGGTTTTTGGTTCTATGAGTGGATTTGACTCTTTAAAGGAGGCATTTGGTTCACAGGTTGAAAATATTCATGCTATTGAAACTGGAATAAGTTCTGATCCTGAAATGAACTGGAAGATAAAAGAATTAGAAAACAAATCAATTGTTAGTTTTAGTGATAGCCATTCTTTTTGGCCTTGGAGATTAGGAAGAGAAGCGACTATTTTTAAGAAGACAGATTCTTATGAAGAACTTATTAGGCAGATTAGAAATAATGATTTTATTGGAACTATTGAAACCGAACCTGCTTATGGAAAATATCATTGGGATGGACATAGAAATTGTGGTTTTTCATGTTCTCCTTTGGAATCTGAAAAATTGAATGGAATTTGTCCTAAGTGTGGGAAAAAATTAACTATTGGTGTTGAAAACAGAGTTGAAGAATTATCTTCAAGTGATAAAAGTGATGGAAAAATGTTTGTAAAGATGCTGCCTTTACATGAAGTAATTTCAATGTATAAAGGAATTGGAATTAATAGTAAAGGAGTTTGGACAATTTATAATTCTTTAATTGAAAATTTTGGAAATGAATTCAATATTTTGCTGAATGTTTCAAGAGAAGATTTAATTGAGAAAAGTTTTGATGAAGAATTAGTTGATTTAATTATTAAGAACAGAGAGCAAAAAATAAAAGTTAAACCTGGTTATGATGGTGTTTATGGACAGGCAATTCTTGAAGGAAAGATAGAGAAACAAAAGAAATTAATTTAATAATCCATTTGGCATTTAGGGATGCCTATACTTTCACCATATTTTTTTACTTCCTCTTTTTTTATTTTGTCTTCTTTTTTGTACTCAAATATTTTATTTTTAAAAATAACTATTTCTTTATCTGGTGTTCCAATGTTTAGATACCATTTTGGTTTAATAGCTTCACTCAACTTTTTTGATATCTCTTTAATGTATTTTACATCTCCTTCAAAAGTTACAGCAGTCCAAATTTTAGGTTGAAAATTTGCTAATCTTTTTTCTGGAATATCCCACTTTTCTTGTTTAATTATTTTTACTAATTTTAGAACTTCTGGATTTTGTAAACTTTCTTTTAATAATAGCCCTTTAAATTTTTTCATTTTTCTTTAACAGAAAAGTCTATTCCTAATTTTTTTGTTTGTTTTTCTAAATCTTTGAAAATTTCTTTTAATCTTTTATCAGCTGTTTTCATGTCTTCTGCTTGTGTTTCAATCCAATATCTTCCTGCAGAGATATATTTTATATTAACATCTTTAATTTTTTCAAGGATTTTTTTTATTAGATTTACTCCTTCTGGTTTTGTTGTAGTAAGATGCATTTCTCTTTTAATAACTGCTTTTTTCTTTTTTTGTGTTTTTAATATTTCTAAAATTTTATCTGCATTCTTTTTCCCTGTTACTTTTTCTAGATTTTTTGAATTTTCTTTTGCTTCTTCTAAGAAACCATATAAATTTTCTTTTTTTTCTATTTCTTTAATTATTTTGTCAGATTCTTCCCCTAAAATTTTTTTGATTATTGCTTTGTAACTTCTTTCTTTTTTATCTTGTTCTAAAATTTCTTTTCGCTCTTTTTGTGTTACTCTTCTTAGTGAAAGGTCAATTCTGTTTCTTGAAATTCTTAATACTTTACACACTATTCTTTTTTTTGGAACAACATAATTTCTTATATTTCTTATTCTTCCAGGAGCAACTTCGCTCATTATTATACTTCCTTGTCCATTTCCTTTTATATTCACAAATACAATTGTTCTGGTGACTTTTTCTACTGTACATAAAACAATATCTCCAACTTCTAGATTTTCCATGATTTAAGAAGAAAAAAAGATATTTTAAAGGTTGTGATGAAAGATAGAAATCGTTAAGAATATTTCTTTTTAATATTGATTATGTCTTCCTGTGTTTTGTGTGAATTAAATGAAGAAAATCCGACATTCATTAAAGATTTTGAATTCTGGACACTTTTAGTGAATTATATGCAACCAACACTTGGAAGCAATTTAATCGTTTTAAACAGGCATGTTTCTAATTTATCTGATTTAACTGAAAAAGAGTCTTTGGAACATCTAAAAATTGTTAAAGAGTTAGAAGAAGTTCTTCGGAATTCCTTTAATCCAGAAAAGATTGATTATCTTATGTTAGCAAATGTTGTTGAACATATACATTATCATGTTGTGCCTCGTTATAGAAAACCTAAATTTTTTCAAGGATATAAATGGGAAGATAAAAACTATGGACATATTCCAAAATTGTCTTCGGATAAGAAATCCCAACAAATTTTAGATAATATAATTTTTGAAATTCAGAAAGGATTTGATAAATTTAAATTTTAATCATTTCAATTTCTAAATTTTTTTTGAGTAATTCAATGAATTCTTGTTCTTTTTCTTGTTTTAGCATACATCCTGCTGCACATTTGTGGCCTCCAACTTCTCCACCTATTTCTTTTATAACTTTGTCTAAAATTTCTCTTACATTTCTTCCACTTTTGCCGACATTTCTTGAGGATACTTTTATTTTGTCGTCGTAATAAGCCATTGTAGTTATTACTGTTCCTTCTTCATAAATAGATGAATTGGAAAGTATACTAGCTATTGTTCCTATTATTGTATCTTTTATGTTTTCCCTTGCATTTATTATTACAAAACCTTTACCTTGTATTTTTTCTGATTTGGATACATATTTTAATCCTGAAATAATAAATTGCTTATATCTAGTGTGTATTAATTCTGCTCTTTTTTTTGCTTGAGATAATTCCATGCAGTATTTTATTGCTGTTTCACTTTCTCCTAATCTGGAGCATGCATTAATTATTGTGCTTAATTCTCTTGCATCTTCAAGTTTATTAAATAGTTTTATTAAAAAAATATCTCCTATTATTTCTTTGTCTTTCACTTTTGGATTTCTTAACATAACTGATGTAATCAATTTTTGCATTTCTTTTTCATTTAATTCTATTAAGCTTTTGTATTTTCCATTTATTGGTTTTAATCCTATTTCTCTTAGTAATTCAATAACTCCTTCTGTATTTCCTGTAACTCCTGGGATATAAGGTTCTGAAGAATATTCAAGTGTTCTGTTTAAAGGTCTTGTCGAGGGATAAATTAAAAGTCCTCTTTTCTTTTTTACTTCTCCATCATTTAAAATCCCATTATTTAATTTATCTACACTTTTTTCCATTAAGTCTCCAATCATTCCTAAAATAGCTAATTTTGCAAATTCTTTGTTTTGAGAATTTATTTGTTTGCAAAAGAGATAAGTTAATCCTGAAGCACTTATTTTTTGTTTATTGCTAAGTTCTGGGTTTATTATATCAATGTTCTCTGGAATCTCTTGAGTTACTTCATGATGGTCAATTATAAAAATCTCTTTTAATCCTGCTTCTGCAATGTGGTGTAAACTTCCTGATGCTAAATCTATAAATAAAATTGGTTTATCTTTTGGTAAATCATAAATAAATTGTTTTTCTAACCTTTTCACAATTTTTATTGAAAACTTTTTATCTAGTTTTTTTAATGCTTGTATTATTATTGCAGCTGAAGTAATTCCATCTGTATCAAAGTGACTTATTATTTGAACTTCTTTATTTTTAGTTTTGTTTAGAAATTTCTCGCTTATAGTTTTAATTTCTCTTTCTAGCAAATTTTCCTCTTTTTCCATTTGATAAAGTTATTTAGAATTACTCAAAATATTTTTTTATCTTCCTAAGTTGTGCAAATATCCTGTCTTTTTCTCTCATTGCTCTTTTATCTTGTTTGTTTTTCTCATAATGTTTTTTGACTCTTTCTAATTTTGCTTCAATATTTTTTATATCTGGATTAATATATTTTTCTCCTAATATTTTGGATATTTTTTTAGAAAAATCTTTTGGATGAATATTTTGCTGTCTTAGTTCTTCTCCTATTTTCTCACTAGTAAGTCCTTTTTTAGCTAATTCTAAGACTTTTTTTTCAAATTCTGCTTGAGAAACCTTTTTAGGTTTCTTTTTTTCTATTTTTTCTTCTTCTTCCTTTTTGGGCATTTTATTAAATTGTAATTATGTTTTTTAAAGGTTGCTGTATAAAAATATTTAAATCAGTTTTTACTAACATATTTATGGGGAAAACTTTTGGTGTTGTAAGTCTTAAAGGTGGTGTTGGAAAGACTTCTGTTGTGGCTGCTTTAGGTGCTGCAATTGCAGGTTTTAATAAAAAGGTTTTATTGGTTGATGGTAATTTTTCAGCTCCTAATCTTGGTTTGCAT
>Ga0315545_1003164_pt1 | contig 14244 bp, 9 predicted proteins | sample SalMarSW160210MG_FD_203096 | JGI IMG/M metagenome (GOLD analysis project Ga0315545, IMG submission 203096) | Salt marsh sediment microbial communities from the Plum Island Ecosystem LTER, Massachusetts, United States - Salt Marsh Sediment SW1602-10 ... | reverse complement strand
TAAAGAAACTACTCCCAACAAAATCATCAGCATATGAACCGCAAGCGTAGGGAAAAAATAGCGGCCTTGAATGCCAAAACTAAAACCCTTGCTGGTGCGGAAAAAATAATCCCAGCTAATAATGGAAAAATAATAAAAAAAGGCGGCCATTAAAAGGAACCATATTTTTAGATTAGTCCGATCTAATATTTTTTTTAATTTAAGCTGTTTTAAAAAGTAAACTCCCATGCCTAAAGCGCTTAAAATTAAAAGCCTGGCTTGAATTTGATTAACCCAGCGGGGCAGAGTTACTCCCAACCAATTGAAAACTCCCCAATACCAAGGTATCGTTTCTGCCACGGTATGTCTGAGGTGCCAAAAAATATACTGGAAAAATGATTCCGTTAATTTAGAAGGAGTTTGAGGTTCATACTCAGGAATACGGCCAAACTTCTTCATGGCTAAAAAACTTAAAATTAACACTAGTAAGGTTAAGGCCAAAAATTGTCTTCTCCTTTTTTTACTCTTCACTAAGACAAAAGAGATTAAAAAGGCCAGGAATATTATAGGAAGGCTAACGATAATCTGTGGCTTGGTATAAAAACCAACGGCTAAAACCAAAATTAATGACAACCAGAATAAAATTTTGTCTTTAGAAAAAGGGTTCCCTTTTTGACTAAAAAATACTTTTAAACAGATATATAAAATGGCCGTAAAAATCAGATTAAAGAGATTGTCACTATTAACGCCGGCTGAAACAAAAGAAAACATTGGTTGAAAAGCGACTAAAAAAACTAAAGTTAATCTTAAAATTTCGGTTTTAAAAACTTCCTTGGCGATCAAATAAACTACAACCATCATCAAGGCCGATAAAATGACAGAAACAAGACGGCTGGCAAAAACTCTGGCAAAGAGGTCAGCCTGATTAAACAGTTTATAAACTCTAGCGGTCAACCAATAATAAATCGGTCCGTAACGGGCTGCTTCTCTTTTAACCATGGTCTGCCGATTCTCCAAAGTGTTTAAGGCCTTGATTTCTTCTTCATAAAGACCGATTTTACTTTTAGTATAAGGAATTCGGTATTCTGGATGATAAGTAAACTGATTAACTCCTCTGTCGTCTCTTTTCGTTCCCAGCAATTCTGAAGATGAATCAATTTCTCGATTAACATCAAAGTTGACTTCCTTTTGGGGAGAAAAGCCTTTCTCGCTATAAAAAGCTACGTGAGCAAAATGCTGTTCCTCGTCGGGAAAATGCCATAAAGGAATAAAGGCTAGCCAAACTAATTGTTTTAATAAAAAAACAGTGAGTAAAAACAAAAAGATAAGTGTTTTTTTCATTACATTCAATTATAATATTTTTAATGTTAAAGCTAAAGCGTCCTGTCTTAACTACTTTTCTAATTAGTGGTTTTTGGGGCGCTTTACTAGGATTACTTCATGCCCAATATCAATGGGCAATTGAACCAAGCCAAATTGTGGCTGGCCTAGTTAAATATCCTCGTTATAATCCATTCTATATTATCAGCACTAAAACCTGGAATATTATTCACCAAATATCAGCTGTTGCTTTATCATTGGGTATCTCGGAAAGGGTTCTTTCTTTTCTAATAAGTATTCTTATTGGAAGCCTTGCTTTTCAAGCTTTAGCGATTTTTACGATTGCCTTAACTCATAATTCTTTACTTTCAATACTCATGCCTTTCTTTGTCTTCTATCTCCATGGTACTGCTTTTCCCGGGCCAGTTTATCCTATAATGATTCTAGGCAGTGATTCAACCTATGGAATGATGGGCCTCTCTTTTTGTATTTTAGCTATTTCTCTTTTAAGTCTTAAAAAATACAAATTGGGGGGGTTTTTATTGGGTCTTGCTCCAAGTTTCCATGCCACTCAAGCTTTTTGGTTTAATTTAGTCATTTTGTTTGTTTTTTTAACTAACCCTCTTAATTTCAAAAAAATCTTGAGAAGAAACTATCTTTTCTTTTTGCTTGGCTATTTTATCAGCCTCCTAAGTTTAACCTACCATTTCTTAAACATTTATGATGTTCCTAAGTTGAGCCCACAGCTTTTATCCCCTTACTACCAAGCGATAATCCTTCACTGGTCAGACCATTATCATAAATTTTCTCTGCTTAACGGAAATGGACTACGTATTGCTGTCAGTTTAATCTTAAGCATCTTAGGATTAAGGCTTTTTAAAAAAAATGCCTCTCAGTCATTTATTTTTAAAACTTTTATCATTGCTTTTCTCTTAGCCACTTTCTTTTCTCCCATCTATTGGTTTCCTCTTGATAAGGCTTCTCTTTACTTTAATATATTAATATTATTTCCCGCCAGACTTTTTAATTATCATATCTTGGGTTCATTATTGCTTTTAGTGGCTTTAATGTGGCAGATGAAACTCCAGCTAAGTCTTTCCTTATTTATCTCTTCTTTGGTTTTATATAGATTTTTATATTTTGATCTTCACCAGCCTTCATGGCTCCCGTTCTCTTTCAGCGGCTTTATGGGATTAATAATTTTTTTATTCTGCTTCATCTTCCTTTTCTATTATGCCTGTTTAAAGAAACAACTTTTTTCTTTGAAAATTAAGGAATTAATAAGAATAAAAAGAAAGTCAAATCATATTTTTTTAAAAATTACCTATGCTTTATTTATTTTAATTATAAATTTAACTTTTGTTAGAGCTTTTAAGGTTTGGCGTGATAATCAAAAAAATTATTTCCAAGACAGCACTAATAATTCATTTTTCCAAAAAGTATCCCAAAGAAAAGGAATGATAATCCCCGGTCCCAAAATTACTTACCTCATGTTGAAAACCAGACGGCCAGTACTATTTAACGGCGGCCCAGGAATTTTAAATTATGCGCCTGAAGGAAGTTTAGAGATGGAAAGAATTTTTCGGCAAGTGTATGGAATTGATTTTTTTAACCCACCTCCGGAAATAGTTGAATACGGCAAGGATTTGCCTCCTTTTAAAGTTAAACCTTTATGGGAAAATAGAAGCTTAAGTGAGTGGCAGGAGATAAAAAAAGAATTCTCCACTACTGACATTATTACTGAAGCTGATTGGCAATTGCAATTACCCGTAGTAACCCATAATAACAATCTTATTCTATATACCATTCCTGACTGATATGTTTACTTTTTTCCAGGACGATTGGTACCATCTTTATCAAGTTTATAACAAAAACTTTCTGGAGATTTTAAATTATTTTAACCTTTGGCAAAAAGGAACTCTTGACCTCAATAATTTTTACCGGCCTTTTTCTACTAAACTTTTTTATTTTGTCATCTATAAGTTTTTTGGCTTGAAGGCTAACTTTTATTTTCTAGCGGCTTTTATTTTATTCTGCCTTAACGCCTTGGTTTTTTATTCATTAATCCGAACCCTTTTTAAAAAAAATGCTCTCTGGGTTTTATTTTTTTATGTTTTTTCTCTAGCTAATTTTACTTACTTTACCTATATTACGAGTATCGATAATCTTTTTTTCAGCTTTTTCCTTTGGCTCAGTCTGCTTTTTTGGTTTAAAAATAAAAAAATCATGGCCTGGTTATGCTTTGTCTTGTCTTTAATGTCTAGAGAAAGCGCGATCGTTGCTCCTGTTTTACTCATCTTGTATTATTTAACTTTAAAAAAACAAAGTCTCAAAGAAAGCTTAAAAATTTTAGTTGGCTGGTTTTTGATTACTAGTATTTACCTTTTTTGCCTCACCTTTATTTACGGCTGGCCCCAAAGAGGAACTATTTATCATTTCAAATTTATAGGTTTCCATATATTTAAGAATATTCTTAAATATCTCCAGTGGAACCTAAACATTACTGGCTTAATCACTCAAAATAACTTTTTAGCTTATCTTAATTTCATCCCTTTAATGCTTTTTTCTTTTATTCTTTTTTCTGCTGTTTTAAAAAAAATAAAAACAAAAAAGGACCTAAAAATCATTAAATTTGGGCTTGCTTGGTGGCTGGTTTTTCTGCTTCCGGTACTATTTTTCCCCAACCATGCTGACCCTTGGAACTTAATTATTAGTGGTGGCGGTATGGCTTTGGTTCTAAACCAACTATTTCAAATTCTGGCTAAAAAAATAAAATTAATTTTTTTAACCAGTTATCTGCTGCTTTTTTCCCTTGGCCTGTTTTTCTACTGCCAAAATCATTGGACCATTCTCAGGGCTAAAAAAGTAGCAACAACTATTAAGCAGGTCAAATCTCAATGTCAGGGTCAGACAGTTATTTTAACTGCTGATTCTGAAGCTGAATTAAAAGAACTGGAATATTCATGGTATTATCAGCTTGGACCTAAAGTCCTCTGTCAAAATGAAGATATAGAAGTTACTTATCAATTAATCAATGAATAAAAAATTAGCCATTGTTTTAACTGTCTTTACTCTCTTTGTTTCTTTCTGGCTTAAATTTACCCCCTACCTTCCCTTTTTTGGGCAAAAATTTAATTTCCAAGCTATTGATCATCTTTATAAACATTCCCAATTTGCCGCCAATCCTGACGATCGCCAACTGGTTATTCTTGACTGGGATCTTTATCCTTATGCCGGATTAATTTACCTTAAAACCGGAAAAATTGATCAGATCAATATTGAGCATCCGCCTTTGGGTAAATATCTCTTTGGTTTAAGTCTCATTTTATTTAAAAACTCTACTATTATCCAAATTCCCCTGGCTTTACTTTTTCTATATTTATCTTTTTTTCTCGGCTTAAAATTATTAAAAAACCCGTGGTGGGCCTTTTTGGTTCCCTTAGCCATGCTGAACGAGGTCTTATTTACTCAACACACGATCCACAGCACTTTGGATCTTTTTCAAAGCACCACAATCCTCCTTTTTGTTTACCTTGCTGGTTTGGATAAATTAAATAAAAAAACACCCTTTATTCTGGGAGTTGTCTTAGGTATAGTGGCGAGCATCAAGTTTCCTGCCAGCGCTTTAATTTTAGCTCTCAGCTGTACTATTTTTTATCTAGCGGCAAATAAAGACAAGAAAATCAAATCGCTGCTAATTGTTTTCTCTATCGCCCTCTTGTTTTACCTTCTTAATTATTTACCTCTTTTTATAAAATCAAAAAGTTTCGGCCAGGGATTTTCCGACTTTGTCTCTTTACAAATTAGAGCCTTAAAAATTCATTTATCTCATCTGCCGGAATATAAACCTTTGGCGCCTCTAAAAGTGATGTTTTTAAACCAATGGCCTTCATGGTGGGATAAAGCTAATCCTGTAGTTCAGGTGGAGGAATGGAGTTATCGTTGGCCCATCCTGGCCCTAAGCATGTTCCTTAGTCCCTGGCTTTATTATTACTCAGTTATTAAAAAGAAAAAGAAAAACCTCCAGTTGATTTTCTTCTTTGCTTGGCTTTATTTTATTTTTATCAACTCCCGTCTCTTTTTCCCCAGCTATTTACTGCCTCTTTTGCCCTTTTTATATCTTTTTCTGGTGGCCATGATTAAATATTTAGCTTCGGTTCTAGTTAAAATCACCAAAGTAAGTAAACTAATTAAATTGGCTAATTTTTCTAAAAAAGTTTCTCCTAAATAAACTCTGTAATTATGTATGCCGGGAAGGACTTCAAGTTTTAACCAACCATCTTCTGAGGGAAATAGAAATTCTTTCTTCTTTTTGCCATCTATCTTAACTTGCCAGCTGGGAAAATAGTTTTGGGGAATAAATAGATGACCATTCTGATTACTTTGATTGTTGATTCTTAAAACATACTCAAAAGTTTTATCTGATTGAACGTCAACTATTAACTGGTCTGAGCTTAATTTAATCTCAGATCCAAATCTTCTCGTTCCTTTAACCCATTGGGGTAATATTTCTCTTCTATTGGTAGTTGTAGTCGTATGTTGGTTAATAATCAATTCCTGCTTAATTTGATCCTGATTCAAAGATAACATTGGTCTTTTGTAATGGCGTGTATTATATAAAGCCAAACTTAAAAGAAAAAAGATTAGTAAAAAAGAGGGTTTAATATTTTTCTGATAACAATATTCAAACACCTCAAAAGCGATCAAAGGAGTTAAAAAAGTAGTTAAAAACAAAAAGCGGTAAGGAAAATGAGCGAAACTCAACCAAGGAAAAAAAGACAATAAAAAACCTGATTGAGGCGTAATCAGAAAAACCGCAGCCATAAAAGTAACAAGATAAATTAAAAGTTCTTTTTTGGGTTTAATCAAACTAATTATCAGGCCAAGAATCACGACTAAAATATTGCTGATGCCTAATTGAAAAGACATTTGCTCTTCGCTTTTAATGGCCGAAAAACCAAAACCCCACTTGCTATAAATAAGGCTTTTTAAACTGACCGCTTTGCTTTGATAATCATAAGAAGCCTGTTGATTGACAATGCTGGTCAAATATCTGCTTTCTCCAATCATGGGGATTAAAAAGAAAGCGGCTAAGCCAAAAGAAAAAAGTAAAGAAGAAATAGTCTCTTTTCTTAACTTTTTGTTAATGACCAAGTAAACCAGTAAAAATATCAGAAAAAAAATACTTAAAAAATTATGAAACAAAAAAAGTAAAAATAAAGGCAAAGGATGATACCAACGCAGTTTTGTTTTATTAACCAAATTCTGAAAAGCTAACCAAGTCCAAGGCATTATTCCTATGGCTAATATTTCTCCCAGGGCAGCGCGAACAAAAATATTAAGAAAATGATAAGGAACCAGCAGGTATAGAAGGGCAGAAACTAAAGCTAAGTATTTATGTCTTTTTTTAAAAATTAAGAAAATACCTAGTCCTCCTAAAAAATAGGAAGAAATAATTAAAGCTTTTATGCCTGACCATTCTGAAAAACCAAAAAATTGAAGTAAAACGCTCAGGTAATAAGGTCCGGGATAAATAAAATTAAAAAGAGGTAAACCAAAATTATTATCCAAATGAAAGGCCCAGCGCACGGGAAAATAACCAAGTTTTAAAGCATAAAAAAACTCTTGGGCCCTAATTAAATGAAAAATACCATCATGACTGACATACCAAGAAGATAAAAATAATGACTTAAGTTGGTATAAAGCAAAAACTAAAATAATAAAAATTAAAAAAAACATATTCTCAAGTATAATTAGTATATAATAAAAAAGATTATGTTTAAATTAAGTTTGGCCTTAGAAAAAATTAATAAAAACTTAGACTTATTCATATTTTTAGGCTTATTTATCTTCGTTCTCCTTTTTTATAGAGATGTTTTTTCTCATTATTTTTATCAAGACGATTTTTTTCACTTTTACATCTCCAAGGCAGAAAATCTTAAGGATTTTTTAAACTTTTTCTCACCTGTTAATAAGTTCGATTACCAAGTATACAGGCCTTTAGCAACTCAAACTTTATTCTTTATTTATCGAAAACTTTTTGGTTTAAACCATAATGTTTTCCAGTTAATCAATCTCCTTTTATTGACTCTTAACTCTTTTTTATTATTCAAGTTATTAAAAAAATATACTAAGACTGTTTTTTCTCTTCTTTTCACTCTCTTTTATATTGTTCACCACCAAAACATAGGAATTGTCTACTATTTGTCAACCATCCAAATAAGCTTAGCGGTCATGTTTCTGCTTTTAGGACTGTTAACCATTCTAGAAGCTAAAAAATATTGGCAAACAAAAACTATTATTTTTTATTCTCTATCGCTGCTTTGTCAAGAACTGGCTATTTTTACTTCATTAATATTCATTATTTTTATGATCTTAAACAAAAAAGAGACTATCCATAAACTAAAAAAAATTATCATTATTTTACTTTCAATTACCGTATCTTTTGTCACTTTTAGGTTTTACTTTTCCAATAAACTCCTCTTCCAAAACACTCATTACTATTTTTCTTTCTCTCCTATGACCCTTTTTAATAACCTCATGTGGTACACTCTCTGGACGCTATCAGTTCCTGAGTATGTTATTAGTTTTATTGGTAATAACTTCCAATTATTACCTCCTTTAATTACTGTCTTTAGAAAGAAAACGATTTTATCTTCATTCATATTATTCACCAACTTTATCATTTTCTTAATTTTTTTTATCAAGCATAAAAATAAAAAGGAAGTTTTTCTATATCTTATCTGTTTTCTTTCCTCTTTACTGCCGGTTTTATTCTTCCCATGGCATAAATATGTTTATCATCTACCTTTATCTTTCATTTTTATTCTTGTTATTCTTGCTTCATCCATTAAATACTTCAAAAAAAATTATTTAATCTTTATCATGCTATTCTTCCTATTAATAGGGGCAATAACAGCCAACTTCATTGATCGACAAACAAGTCCTAACTATAAAAGAGGGGGAACGGCAGCTATGATAAAAAATAATTTCGCTTTTGAAAAAATAGCCAATGGAGAAAAAAGAGTCCTAATTAAAAATGACCCAACATTTGAAGTTTTCTCAAAGGAATGGGGTTCTACCAGTACCCAGGCAAAGATTATCTTAAGTGATCAAGTTGGTTTAGGCTTAATGAGTGGCAATGATAAGCTAAAAATTTTCTATGAAGATGAACTAGCTCATAAAGAAGTGAACTTTGATTATGAATTTGTAATTAAAAAAGAGTGGTAAATCTATGGCTGAATAATTTTACCGTATTGAAAAACTGGGCCACAACCCCAAGCGTGCGAATGACTCTCATATTTATCGGGCTTTATCACTCCTGGTTTGTATACCTCAAATATACTACTGGCTCCTTCTTTCACCATCCCTCCCCAATACTTTCTTATTACTGAAAGGGCCAAATCTTTTTTTCCTGAGGTTAGCAGCCAGTCGATTACCCAGGTTTGCGAAAAGGGTGTTTCTGTCAAAAGGTTGTTGTTAAAATAAGTAATTGCCTTATCATTGGCCTCTTGACTGGGAAACATCTTTAGCCTTCCCGCTAAAGCATTGGTTATAAGACTAATGCCACCTGCCTGTTGATGATCAAAACTGGCATAAAAAATATTTTTATCAGCATCAAAGGCTAAATTAAGTAATACCTTTCTTAGTTTTGCTGCCTTATTTTTATATTTATCTGTTTCCTCTTCTACCGTATTGGCGATGTTGATGGCCGCTTCAAGGCTTTGAAGATACCAAAGCTGAAGCGGAGTAAGGTAAGTGTATTGATAATGAATCGGGGTCCAATCTATAAAACCTCCCCATTCTGGCTCCTGAAATTTATTGTAAAACAAGCCCTCGTCAGATTCTCTCGCTTCTGCCCACCTCATTAATTTAAGCAGGTGGGGCCACATTTGCTGGGCAAATTCTTTATCTCCTGTTTTTTGAAGATACATTTCCAAAAAAACTGGCCACTGCAAAGAATAAGAGGTAATCGACTGGCTGCTGCCAGAGGGGGCCATTGAAGGAAAAGAGCCGTTTTCATTTTGTCTTTGGCTAAATTGAGTAATGGCTTGCTTAACCAGTTTTTCATTGCCATCAGCTGCAAGCAGGCATCGAGAAACTGCCAAAGCATCACCCAGATACATAGCCCTTTCTCTTTCCACCGAATCTTCAAAATGATCCTGAACATTATTGCTTAAAGAGTTTAGGCTCATGCTAAAAATATCTTCATCAAGTTGGTTTAGCCCCGCTGGTTTTGGTGGCTGAACAAAATCATTAAAAACCCGAGTAAAAGAAACCTCAATCTTATCTGTTTGGCAATCACCTCTAAAACCAACATACCTGCCGGACCTTCTGGAAAACTGTTCCCAATTAGTCTCACCTGCCGGTAATAAAATCGTGTCTACCTGGTCCATATATGCAACTGGGAACCCATTTTTATCCAAAATTGCTCCCCAAACTAATTCTAACTGACAACTGTCTTGCAATTTAGTTTGTAATTTAAGGTAGCCCGTGGAAAATTTACCCAAATCAAAGACTGTTGGCGATATTTTTTCAACTACTTGATTAGCATATTGCAAAAGAGGTAAAGGTCTGGGTAAAACCAAGTAATCCGGATTTATCTTACTGGGAACGCCGACCAGATTTTCAGTTTTGGTCAAGTCATATGATTCTATCCAGCCGGCATTAAATAAGCGCCTTATTGGTTGCAGGGTTCGCATGGCTGAATATTGCCAAAGTCTACGATCTGCCAGATTATGACTAAACCAGCTGTCTTTGATTTTGCCTCCCACCAACAAACCAGGGCTTGGATACTGAGGATATTCATGGGTCACGCCTTCTATATAGCTACAGATAATCTCGATGGTATTATCTCCTGGACGAATAAAACTAGCAATGTCTAAGGTATCGTAATAAACCTGAGGTAAAACGGCAAAACTTGGGCCATGATAAATTCGCCTACCATTAACAGAAATTTTATAATGCCCCAAGCAGGAAACTACCGCCCTGGCTTCTGAAGTTGTCTGCTCTTGAGTCCAAGAATAATCATATTTAGTATAAGAAACAGGCGGGTGACTAACACCATTCATCCAAATATATTTTTTTGACCAAGGAAGCCATAAATCAAAATGATGCTTAATCACAAACTTATCCCAATTGCTAATAATAATGTCCTCCATGGGGAGTAACCAAATAAGAAAAATAATGGTTAAAAAAAGAAAATAATTAAGCTTTACTTTGGTTAAGCTCCAAGCAAGTAAAAAAATAAAAGGTAAGGTTAAAAGCAGTTGGATAGAATTTTGCTGCCACCATAAAGTTCTGATTAGCGAAGGAAAATATGGAATACTATTATCTAAAAAGGCTAAAAGAGAATCTATTGACTTTAACGCTCCCTGATCATGCTTTTGTTGCCACTGCTGGGATAGTTTGAAAAACAAACTTTTCTCAGGGTAGAAATTGATTGATAATAAAACAGCCGTGGAAAAAAAGAACGTGATGAGAATAAATTTGAACCAATCCTTAATCTTCATGCTTTAAAGACTTCAAACTCTCTAATAATTGTTATATAATTCATTATATAGTCTGTTAAATAAAATGCCAAAAGCGGAAATTGTCAAGTCACAAAATAAAGTCATTGCTATTATTGTTAAAAAGAAAACAAAAGTTAAAGAAATTGAATTTTTTACTCCTAGATCTTATCCTTTTCAAATTGGCCTCCATCACCGTAAAAAAGGAACTGTTTTAAAACCTCATCTGCATCCCTTATGTTGCTTTTATATTAAATCTTCTCAGGAGGTCCTTTATGTTCTCGAAGGAAAAATTAAGATTGAGCTTTTTGGCAATAATAAAAAGTTCCTTGAAAATAAAATCTTAAAAACAGGAGATAGTATTCTTTTTGTCAGCGGCGGCCACGGAGTTAAGTTTTTGAAAAATTCCAGAGTTTTTGAGGTGAAACAAGGACCTTATCGAGGTAAAGAAAAATCTAAAATCTTTATTTAAATTTAACTATATTTTTCTCCAACAATAAAACAAGCGAGTCCACAAGGCAGGGAAAAAAGATTTTCAAAATAAGAAAATTTTTTGTGTATTTGTGAAAAAAAGGCAAATTGTCTTTCAGGAAGAATTCTTCTTTTTAAAACACAAGAATTAAACCACCAGCCCCAAAGACCGAAAAAATTTAAATATTCACTTTTCTCTATTTTAAAACCCATCCTTTTTAACTTTTTTTCTAAAGGTCCTATTTTGTAACGTCGGTAGTGACCTCCCTAAGGTCTGGTCTAATCTGCCATAAGTGAAAGGAAAAGCAGGCACCATTAAAATCAATTTTCCCTTGTTAATTAAAACCTTTTTCATTAACGATAAAGCCCTGCAATCTCTAGCAATATGCTCTAAAACATTTAAGCAAATAACGGTATCGATTTTATCGCTTAATAATGTCCTTTTGGAATTTTGATTTAAATCAAAATTAATTATCTTAATATTTTTATGGCCAGAAAATTTCTTTTTAAGATATCCTAACCAATGGGAAGAAATATCGCTTAATATTAATCTCCTTTTTCTTCCAATATTCTTAAACTAAATAGGCAGAAATGTTTCCGTTCCCTGAACCAACCTCTAAGACCACTTTTCCTAAAAAAGGCTCTATTTTTTTACAAATCCAAAAATTACAATCTTTACCGGCCCGATTAATTATCTCAAGTGTTTGCTGACCAATATCTTTTTTATTCTTCATAATAATTAATTATCATAACATAGGTAGAGTAATATAATAAGGCTAAATTGTGTGTTATAATGACTCCATGAAAAAAGTTCTTATCACTGGGGGGGCTGGTTTTATTGGCTCTCATCTTGGTGAAAAATTCCTTGACCTTAATTATAAAGTCATCTGTGTTGATAATCTGATTACTGGCCAGAAAAAAAACATTAACCACTTCATCAAAAATCCTAACTTCAAATTTATTCAGGCTGATGTGACTAAAAAATCAAGCTACTCTCTACTTCCTACTGGCTACTCCCTAATATTACACTTTGCTTCTCCGGCTGGTCCTAACCCTTATTCTACCAAATCATATATGCAGTATCCGATTAAAACTTATTTAGTTAACTCTATTGGCACTCATTGCCTTTTAGAACTGGCGAAACAAAATAAGGCTGAATTTGTTTTTGCTTCCAGTTCAGAAATTTACGGTGATCCCAAAGAACATCCTCAAAAGGAAACCTACGTGGGACACGTTAACAATCTGGGGCCTCGGGCCTGCTATGATGAATCAAAACGCTTTGGCGAAATGGCCACAATGACCTTTGCCAAAAAATATAATTTAAAAGCAAAAATCATCAGAATTTTTAATACTTACGGACCAAGAATGAATCCGGATGACGGCCGGGTCATTCCTCAGTTTATTCTTCAATCTTTAAAAAAGCAGCCGCTGACTATTCATGGCAAAGGTCAACAAACGAGAAGTTTTTGCTATATTGATGACCTGATTAAAGGTATTATTAAAATAGTTGATAAAGGCAAATCTTGTGAGGTATATAATCTGGGCAATGACCAAGAGTTGACTATTTTAAAATTGGCGGAAAAAATTAAACAATTGACTCAATCAAAATCAAGATTAGTTTTCAAGCCTCTCCCCTTAGATGATCCGGAAAAAAGAAAGCCGGATTTAAGCAAAATTAAAAAAGAGCTTCATTGGCAGCCAGAAACTTCATTAGAAGAGGGTCTGAAAAAAACCATTTCCTATTTCAAAAATGTCTAATCATCTTTGACAATCAAAACTTCTATCTTTCCAAACTGCTTTTGATCAATGGCTTTATTTTTATAGATATTGTATCTTTGGTAAAAAGCCTCATCCTCTTGTTCGGTTGGGCTGACCATAACCACGCCTAATCCAGGCGCTTGATTTTGTGATAAGGGATAAAGCCAGTCGGCATAAAGATTATCAACATAGGAATGACTGGGAGCCTGACCGTAAAACCAGTAAAGATAGCGGTAGCCACCATAGCCATAACATTCCCCTAAAGAATCCAAATAAAAATCTTTCTTCTCTACTTGGTTAAGAGCATATTTAACTGCTTTTTCTTTAATCGATAAACCAGTAGGATTATATAAAGAAAAAAAAGTTTTAATATTGGTTAATAAAAAAAAGCCTAGAAAGATGACGGTGATGAATCTTTGCCTTTTCCAGAGATAAGTAAAAAAATAACCTGCTATTAAAAAGAAGGTGGGGAAAAAAATAGCCAATAACCATTCGTGAAAATAGCCGGGCATAAAAATCCGGTAAAACATCAAACCTATCAGCATACTGACTAAATGGAACCCTACAATTTTTTTTATTATTAATTTTTTTTGCCAAATCTTAGTAAAGAAAAAAAACATCATCAATAGACAAAAAACTAATAGGAAAGGATTAAAAATTAGTCTTGTTTGTTGAATGCAATACTCGCAAGGTAAAATTTGGCAAGACAAATTAGGATCTCCTGTTAAAACAAAAATTCTGGAAAAAACCTTACCTATGTCTAACCAAAGATTAATAACTTCTTTACCCGACTCTAGAATATTAAAGCCTGTGTTTGGTTGGATAGAAAAAAAAGTTTTCACTTTACCCCAAAGCACAAAATTGTGGCGCAAATCAAAAACCACCAGAGATAAAAACGAGGCTAAAAAGGGAATAAAAACTTTTAAAGCTTTTACTTTTTTATTAGGAAAGCGACAAAAAATAAAGAAAAGAACAGCCAGTAAAACTAAAGAAAAACCCGTCCCCTCACTATGAGTCCCTAAAATTAAAGCAAAAGATAGTAGGTAATCATAATTTTTTTTATTTTTACTTATTTGAAATAATGAATAATAAGCTAAAATGGCCGCTAACATACTGTATGTTAAAGAATTATAAATGCGATTATAAACAATCATTAGGCAAGAAAAGGTATAAAAAATTGCTGTCAACCAAGCTGTTTTTGAGGAAG
>Ga0315545_1003161_pt1 | contig 14252 bp, 13 predicted proteins | sample SalMarSW160210MG_FD_203096 | JGI IMG/M metagenome (GOLD analysis project Ga0315545, IMG submission 203096) | Salt marsh sediment microbial communities from the Plum Island Ecosystem LTER, Massachusetts, United States - Salt Marsh Sediment SW1602-10 ... | reverse complement strand
CACGGTTCTATACGCCGCCTCGGGGAAATCCTTTCTATGCCGCTATATCGATTGGCTACTCGATCTTAGCACCCTTTATATGATCACCGCCGCAAAGTTTATCAACCAGCGACTTAAGGAATCCAATAAGGAGCACGTTCAAATCATCCATGCCTGTGAGGAGAGGAACCCTGAGCTGGCCCAAGGCCTTATCGAGGAGCACCTGGGGAAATCGGCTGTGCTACTGGTGGAGTATGTACGCAGCGAAACATACGGACGTCAGCAACAATGATTTTCATCTCATATTCACTCGAGAAGGCAAGTTTGAACGGCTTCATAGCGAAATGTACAACTCGCAGCTCAAGCGGGTTGTTTAGATTCGATATGGCGGGCAACCAGCGGGAAACGGCACCTGGTCTTTTTTTGCCACTTTTCGTCAGTAATCCTCCCCGTCCCGTGTGGCGGTGCCGCCGTAATCGGGGTCCTGGTTGCCGAACGATACTCTAGGCTTAAAAGAGGAAAGCAAGAAACTTTTGAGATAATGGCTGGGTGGAAGATCTATAGAGGAGATCAAAGAAGTAGGAACTGAAGAATGGTTATTAACAACAAAATAGGGCAAATAGACCGAGTAGTAATTACGACCCTGTTGGAAGATTACGCCGGCTATAGCACCAGCTTCTGGGGCCAACACGGTGTATCCTTCCTGATAGATGTCACATTGGGAAACACCACCAAGAGAATTTTGTTCGACACCGGACAATCTTCGGAACCGATTATCCACAACATGAAGATATTGGGAATTGATCCTGTCACAATAGACATGATAGCTATTTCTCACTGCCATTTCGATCATACAGGTGGCCTGGTAGGAATGCTGAAGGAGATAAAAAAACAGGATGTGCCAGTGCTGGCCCATCCTGGCTTGTTCAGACCACACTTCATCATAGGCATGCCTGATCCAAAATATTGGCTCATGAGCGAACGTGGGATGATCGAGGAGAACACCGAGGAGAATCTAAGAAAAAATGGTGGGTATTTGACCTTGGTAGCCAAGCCGTTTGAACTAATGCCAGGAGTGCTCTGGACCGGAGAGGTGGAGAGGGTGACCGATTTCGAAAAGACGGTCACCCTTGCCACCCGTACCATCAGAGAAGGAGAGGTCGTGGAGGATCAAATCTTGGATGACGTCTCACTGGCCATAAATGTCAAAGGTGAAGGACTGTTCGTGATATCCGGCTGTTCTCACGCCGGGATAGTGAACATAGCCAAGCAGTCTATGAAAATAAGCCAGGTGGAAAAGGTTAGAGCTGTAATAGGTGGCTTTCATCTGACAGATGCCAGCGAGGACAGGATCGGAAAGACAGCAAAAGCTTTGAAGGATTTAGGAGTGGAGAAAGTATACACAGGGCACTGCACTGGATTCAAAGCAGAAATGGCAATCTATGATGAGTTCAAAGAGAGCTTTGAAAAACTTCACTGTGGAAAAGTAATAGACTCTGTTGGAGTAGTCTGAGCATGTCAAAGGTCACAGGACATAATGCACGATGAAGGAGGTGCTGCCTATTAAACAAAGGGCGCTCAGGAAAAAGTGAGGAGGAAACTTGAGACAGGAGTTTTAGATGAGAAATGAAATGTTGATGTTCGTGCTTTTACCTTACTTTTACTCTGCGAACGAGATTAATCATTCACCAAGGGAAAACGTTAAGTTATTAGATGAGAATGTAGAAAGGTAGAAAGGGGGATTATTATGGCAGCTAACAAAAATGAGATCACAATGTGTGCTGTAGGAGATATAGTTGTGGATCGGGAAGAGCCGGAGTCCATGTATGCTTTCGCAGCCCCTATTTTGCGTCAAGCTGACATCACGTTTGGTCAACTCGAATCAACTATCACTGATAAACCGGGTTTCTTGATGTGTGGCGGGTGGGGTCCTCGACGGTGTGCCCCTGAGAATATCAAAGCGCTTACGTCGGCAGGGTTTAATGTGATTTCGTTTGCCAGCAATAATTGCATGGACTGGGGTCCTGAGTGTTTCTTGGATACTATCGACCGCTTGAGACAAAACGGGGTTGATGTTATAGGAGCTGGGAAAGACATTGCCGCGGCTAGGAAACCAGCTATTTTGAATGTAAAGGGGAATCGGGTTGGTTTCTTGGGTTATAACTCGATTGTGATTAAGGGATACGAGGCGGGCCCCAAAAAGCCTGGTTGTGCTCCAGTAAGGGCATGGACTCACTACGACCAAGTTGACGCTGAACAGCCGGGGACACCCCCCGTGATTATCTCGAGACCGTATGTCGAGGATTTAGAGGCAATGGTGCAAGATATCAAAAAGCTGAAATCACAGGTTGACGTGGTGGCTGTTTCATTTCACTGGGGAATTCACTTCGCCCCAAAAACAATAGCCATGTACCAGCCAGAACTGGCTCACGCTGCAATTGATGCCGGCGCTGATATAATCCTTGGCCACCATCCCCATATTTTGAAGGGAGTCGAGGTTTACAAAGGTAAAGTGATCTTATATAGCATGAATATGTTTGGCTTTGATGTCGTGGATTTTCCTGACGTTGAACGTCTTGCAGCATCACAAAAGCTTTACAATTATGAACCTGATCCAGAGTATCCCTTGTATCCTTTCCATCCAGAGGCAAAGATGACAATTTTAGTTAAGTGCCTTATCTCGGGTAAGCAGATACAAAAGGTTTCCTTCTTGCCGGCTTTGATTAACAAACAGAACCAGCCGGAGATCGTCACTAAAGAGCGTAAAGATTTCGGTAAGATAGTTGGATACATAGAGGAGATCACAAAGGATCAAGCACTTAATGCAAAGTTTATTGTAGAGGGTGATGAGGTGGTTATTGCAGCACAATAAGAGCGAATTAGGCATATGATGGAGGGATAAGATGAAAATTACGAAAATAGAAGCTATACCGCTTAGTATACCGAAACGTAAGTGGGTGAAAACGTCTCGTGGTTTGTGGGGGAATACCATCACGGTTGTCCGGATAACAACTGACGAAGGAATAGTAGGCATAGGGGATGGCGGACATGCAATGCCAATCCATTACCATGAGAGTCAGGGTACCATAATGGACCTCGTTCACAACTGGTTTGGCCCTATGCTTCTTGGAGAAAATCCATTCAATATAGAGAAGATAATTCACAAAATGGATCGTCTTGTAGGACGGAATTGGATTGCTAAAACCGGGATAGACTATGCCCTTTACGATATAAAAGGCAAGGCCTTGGGTGTTCCCGTCTACGAATTACTTGGAGGCCGAACTAGAGAGAAAGCGGAACTGGGCTGGATGATGTTTGCTCTACAAGATCTCAATGATACCGAAGAGGTCGAAGCGTATCTTAGAGAAGCGACTGATGCAGTAGCGGCAGGATATCACGCCATCAAGATAAAAGTTGGCCTTAGTAAACCTGAGGATGATGTAGAGCGTGTCAGGTTAATTCGAGAGGCTGTTGGGCCGAAGGTGCCTATGCATGTAGATGCAAATCAGGCTTGGACACCGAATGTAGCTATAAAGACTATTCAAAAACTAGAGAAGTATGATCTTTACGGAGCGGAGTCTCCGGTACCAGATTGGGACATATCGGGATTGGCAAAGGTTCATCGGGCGGTTGATGTTCCTATCATTGCTGATGAGGTGGCTCGATCGACAGAAGGTGCAATAAACGTCATCAGGGCAGACGCAGCTGATATGTTCGTGCTGCACCTCTCCAAGGCTGGTGGGCTGTTCAAGTCTCAAGAGTATGTTGCCATAGCTGAAGCAGCGAACATGCCTGTTATATTGGGACTTATGTTAACAGGCGGGATTGAGCATGCAGCTAATGCACATCTTGCTATGGCCATGGACTGGTTAGACAGGATTCCACATGGCTGTTTAGGGCCCATGCTGATTTTCGGTGGATTTGATACGCACAAAATTGAAGATGAACATCTCGATTGTGTAGAAGGATATGCCAGGGTTGAGAATGGCTTTCTATATCCACCTGAGGGGCCAGGACTCGGGGTAGAGTTAGACGAAGAAAAAGTGAACGAATGGTTAACCCCAGGTAAGCAGATACTAGTGTGTGAGAAGAAGTGAATACGCGGCACAGAAGTATACAAGTTTAAACGGGTTCACAAGACTATGGTTGCCTTCGTCTAAACGAGGGCGGTTGAGAAAGGAGGTGCAATTATGGCTGAAAGTTGAATGGTGTCTCGCAAAATGTATATTAAATTAATGAAAGGAGGTACGAACCATGATTAAAAGATGGCAAGTTGTGTTGATTTTGTGTGTAGCGGTTACTTTTTTGGTTTCGTTGGTCGGTGTGGGCTGTGCACCGGTTACCCCACCGTCAGAAGAAGTTGCGCCTCCACCGACGTTTGAACCGGTTACCCTTAAGCTTGCTAGTTATGTAGCAGCCGGTGAGCACCCGATATCGAAAACTGTGAATAGATATGCTGCTTTGATAAGCGAGCGAACAGGTGGCCGCATCACGATCGAGCTTTACGAGGGCGAGTCACTATGTAAAGCTAAGGAGTCGTTCGAGCTTGTTTCTTCAGGGGAGATCGACATGTCAATGGTGTGGGTGGCCTACGGTGCAGGCCTGTTACCCTTCGCCGCTGACTGCTGCATGCTGCCCTTCGCCTGGGAATATCCTGACGACCACTTAGAGGCGCTCCACGAGCAGGGCCTTTATGAGCTACTGGCGGAAGAGTATCGTGCTTTCAACTTGGAGCCACTTTGGAATATCACAAGCTACGGCCAGGAGTGGTTTTTCAGCAAGCCCGTTAAGACTTTGGAGGATATGAGGGGTCTGAAGTGTCGGAGTACTGGCGGCTCTATGGACAGGATAATACCGATGCTAGGCATGGTGCCCGTGGCACTGGTCACCCCGGAGATATACATGGCTGCCCAAAGAGGGTTAATTGATGCCATCAGCCACTCTTGGGGGTCATACTTTGCGTATAAAGAGTATGAGGTGGCGCCTTACGCGGTAGTTGCCGACACCTGGAGCCAGACGAGCTTCTCTATCATGAACCTAGACCTGTGGAATAGCCTGCCCTCGGACCTACAGCAGATCATCACGGCGGTAAACAGAGAGATCGAGTGGTGGTGCCTTGACCTCGACAAGGACACGTCCTGGGAGACAATCAAAGAATTTCAGGACAAGGGCCTCTTGGACTTATACGTCCTACCTGATGACGAAAAGGCCCGCTGGGTGGCTACTGTGGCCCCATTTTGGGATGACTTCATGAAGAACTGGGGCGATAAGGGCAAGGAGGTCGTAAAGATAGTCAACTATTTCTATGAGAGGTACGGCTACTCGCCGATACCCATACCCAGCTCATAGGTGACAGTATCGTGAGTCGCTGGATGAGGCTTGAAGAGGGGGAGATGTTGGTTCCAACCTCATCGTGGATCTTCCCCCCCAGCAAGCCCTGGAGTATTCTCTCTAGATTCCGATAAAGGCTTTGGTCATTTTTGGTCAGCTTAATGCGAGACGGAGGCCAAGTATTGAAGAAGGCGATGGCTTATCTCGAGGGCACAATTAGATCTGTAAGTAGTATGCTAGGCATGCTAATGGGCTCATTGGTATTCCTAATGGCGACAATTACTAGTTATGAAGTGGTTATGAGATATGCCTTTGATCACCCCTCCGTTTGGGTACTGGAATATAGCAAGTTCATGTTGTTATTGGTTGTCTTCCTAGGGGCAGCCTATACCCAATTCCAAAGGGGGCATGTCAGGGTCGATATACTTTATAACTTTCTAGGACAAAAAGCTGGAGCTGCCCTTAACCTTGCTACCTCCCTCCTCGCTCTGGTTTTCTGTGTCTTTCTTACTTGGGCAACTTGGCATGAAGCCTTGCTCATGTTCAAGGGGGACTTCAGGAGCGATACCATCTTAAAAACGCCACTGGGGCCAATCCAGACCGCACTTGCCATAGGGGTGAGCCTTCTTTGCCTAGTAATCATAATTCACATAATCCAATACATTGTAGCCTTATCCACGCGGGTCGCAGAAGCGAAGCCCAGCCAAAAGGGTTTGGAAGGACTCTAAGCGATGGAATGGTATGTGCTAAGCATACTTCTTGTTAGCACCCTATTGGCGGTATTGATAATTGGGGTGCCTCTATATGCCGGCATAGGGCTCGTCAGTTTTTCGGTAATCCTCTATTTCGAAGGTTTGTCGGGAGCGATCAACACGCTGAGCGTGTTCACTTTCAGCAAGATATTCAACTATCTCTTTGTTACCGTGCCGCTATTTGTATTTATGGCCGAGGTTATTATGTTCAGCGGGATCGGCGCCGACCTATATGAGATGATGCACAAGTGGCTCTGCAGTGTTCGTGGTGGATTGGCTATGGCTAGCACGAGCGCTTGTGCCGTTTTCGGTGCCATGTGTGGCTCAACTTCGCCCACGGTTGCTGCCATTGGACTCGTTGCTATCCCAGAGATGCTGAAGCGAGGCTACGACAAGAGACTCGCCACAGGTTGTGTCGCCACGGCTGGAGGATTGGCCACTCTCATCCCTCCCAGCATAATTATGATCCTATATGCCTTTGTTGCCGAGCAATCAGTAGGTCAGATGTTTATAGCCGGGATAATACCTGGGATAATTCTAACCGCGATGCTGATGGGTTCCATCTGGATACGTGTGAAGTTGAATCCAGCCTTGGCTGCCGTGATGCCAGCGGCACCCTGGAAAGAGCGGCTGTTCATATTAAGAAGAGTCTGGCCTATACTAATACTCATTTTCTTATGCTTGGCTTCAATTTACCTCGGGTTTGCTACCCCCACGGAGGCAGCCGGGCTTGGCGCCTTTGGCGCTGTCTGCCTAGGTGTGATCATGAGGAGGTTCACTATCGCCAACGCACGTGTGGCCTTGCTGAGGACGGTGCAGGTCACGAGTTTCATTTTTATGGTGATCCTTAGCGCCTTACTTTTTGGCTATGTGGCGAGCTACCTTGGAGTCACCGCGGGACTGACCGAGTGGATGATAAACCTGCCAGTATCTCCATACGCAGTATTGGCGCTCTTGCAGCTTATGTATTTGTTGTTGGGCACTATGCTGGAGCAGGGGTCTATCGTATTGATTACGACGCCAGTAGTAATGCCCATCGTTAGAGCCTTTGGGTTTGACCCTATTTGGTACGGAATTTTGCTTGTGGTCAATATGGAGATGGCGGGGCTTACACCGCCAGTCGGATTCAACCTTTATGTTGTGAAGAGCATTGTCCCAGAAGACGTGACGCTGGCAGACATTATTCGAGGTGCAATACCCTTCGTTGTTGTGGAGCTTGTTTTCTTGATCATTTTGGTAATCTTTCCTCAGTTAGCTTTGTGGTTGCCTCATAAAGTGATGAAGCCTCGTTTGTTATAACGTGCGGGAGGACTTTCTGTGCCGAATTAAGCCGTGGCCGGGGCTTTTATGCAGGGAGCTCATTTGTACCAATTTGCCTTGAGAGTTGTGGCTTGGCGAGAAACAAGATTGAAGTGTCAAAGGAGGTTCTAAATGACATTAGCCGAGAAAGTTTTGGCCGCTCATAGCGACAGGAGGAAGGTCAGTCCTGGTGAATTCATAAGTGTCAGAGTTGATTCAGTTTTCGCTCACGATGTTACGGGCCCCCTAGCTATAAAGGAATTTCAACGGCTTGGCTTAGATAAGGTATTTGATGCTAAGAAAGTGGTCATGGTGCCTGACCACTTTTGTCCTAATAAGGATATACAGTCTGCTGAGCAGGCGAAGTTGCTACGTAAGTTTGCTGAGGAACAAGGGCTGGTCTATTTCGAAGTGGGTCGGATGGGAATAGGACATGTGCTCTTACCTGAGCAAGGTCTTGCCTTGCCTGGGCAAGTTATCGTTGGAGCTGATTCACATACCTGTACTTATGGAGCTTTAGGAGCTTTTGCTACGGGCATGGGCTCAACTGATATTGCCGTAGCTATGGCTACAGGTGAAATATGGATGAAGGTACCGCCAACTATTAAGTTCATCTATCACGGCAAGTTGCCTAAATGGGTTGGTGGAAAGGACCTTATCCTTTATACCATTGGAGACATTGGTGTTGATGGAGCACTTTACTCGGTTATGGAATTTGATGGCGAGGTGATTGCTGAGTTAAGTATGGATGGACGTTTTACGATGGCAAATATGGCTGTTGAAGCTGGTGCCAAAGCAGGAATCTTCAGTGTGGATGATAAGACCAAGGAATACGTGACAACTCATGGCAACGAGTCTTACTCAGCATACCAGCCAGACGGAGATGCTGAATATTCGAAGATCGTGGAATACGATGTGTCGAAAATTGAGCCGCAGGTGGCCTTTCCCTATCTTCCCTCTAACGTTAAGTCTGTAAGCCAGGTAGGTGAGGTAAAATTGGACCAGGTAGTGATTGGTGGCTGCACCAACGGTCGTCTTGATGATTTAAGGGTAGCAGCTGAAGTATTAAAGGGGAGGCGAATTCATCCCGAGGTAAGATGCATCATCATCCCAGGCTCGCAGCAAGTTTACCTTGAGGCACTAAGAGAGGGCCTAATAGAGACATTCGTAGAGGCTGGAGCTGCAGTAAGCACTCCCACCTGCGGTCCTTGCTGTGGCGGGCACATGGGGGTTTTAGCTGCAGGTGAGCGCTGCTTATCTACCACCAACCGGAATTTTGTCGGAAGAATGGGAAGCCCTGAGTCAGAAGTTTACCTAGCGAGTCCAGCAGTGGCGGCGGCTAGCGCCATACTGGACCGAATCGCAAGTCCTAAGGAGGTTATAACATGAGGCTAAAAGGCAAAGCACATAAATACGGTGCCAATGTTAATACTGATGTTATTATGCCTGCTCGCTATTTGAATGTCTCCGACCTTGATGGGCTGGCCAAACATTGCATGGAGGACATAGATAGCGAGTTTGTCAGCCGAGCGCACACTGGAGATTTCATTGTAGCTACCACCAATTTTGGCTGTGGCTCCTCACGGGAGCAGGCTCCGCTTGTCATCAAGCACTCTGGCACCTCCTGTGTTATCGCCTCTAGCTTCGCCCGTATCTTCTTCCGCAATGCCATAAATATTGGCCTGCCTGTTTTGGAGTGTGCTGAGGCTGCTGAAGTCACGGAAATGGGGGATGAGCTTGAGGTGGAATTGACCACCGGGGAGATAGTCAATTTGACCAAGAGCAGGAAGTTCTATGCTAGGCCATACCCAGAGTTTATGCTGGAGATAACAAAGAAGGGAGGTCTCATCGAATATACCAAGGAACGCATCAGAGCAAAGAAACGTTGAAACTGGGTAAGAGCCCCTTTTGATGTTGGCAGGTAGAAGTTGTTGAAGTGTGAAAGGGCGGAAGATATAACGCTTGGGAAAGACAAATCTCAATATTGAAGGTTAATGTGAGATTCTTAGAAGGAGTAAAAATTGTCGATTTGACTTCGGCCATTGCTGGGGCGCTTGGCACTATGGTATTAGGTGATATGGGTGCTGACGTGATAAAGATTGAGCCGCCTAGAGGGGAGCATTACCGCCACGCCTTCGACGGTGCCATACTACTAGCTACGAATCGCAATAAGCGAGGCATAGCGTTGGATTTAAGAACGAAGGAGGGTCAGGAAATAGCCCTGAAATTGGCCAGCAAAGCCGATGTTCTTATAGAGAATTTTGTGCCTGGCACTGCGGATAGACTCGGTCTGGGCTATGATAAGGTAAGTCAGGTGAATCCCAGAATAATATATTGTTCGGTTTCTGGGTTCGGGCAAAGCGGACCCTATAGCCAGCGCCCAGCTTATGATCCCGTAGCCCAGGCGATGTCAGGCATTATGATAGCCACGGGAGAACCCGATGGTAAACCATGTAGACAGGTTACCTCTCTTATTGATATGACTGCCAGCCTATACGCTGTTATTGGCATCTTAGGAAGCCTATTGGACCGGAAGAAGACAGGTAAGGGGCAGAGGATAGATGTCTCCTTGCTAGATACTGCTGTTCTCGCGATGAACTACTATGTTACGCACCATTCGTTTACTGGTAAGCTTCCTTCGCGTTTAGGATCAGGTGCTGCAGCATGGGTACCCTACCAGGCTTTTGATACCAAGGACGGCTCCATCTGGATTGGGGTCTCTACAGACAAATTCTGGGCGGCTTTCTGCCAGGCGCTTGATTTGGACGAACTTGGCAGCGACCCTCGCTATTCTAAGGATGGGGGGAGGCGTGAACACCGTGATGAATTGCTAGCCGAGGTGAGCAAGATTTGTAAACAGTACAGCAGCGCTGAGTTAGAATCCAGGCTAGTGGCAGGGGGTGTTCCATGTGGGCGGCTGCTGAATGTGGGCGAAGTCAGCCAGGACCCCCAAGTGCAACTACGGCAGCTAATTGAGGAGTGGGATTACCCAGGTATAGGGCAGGTAAAGACAGTTCGGACTCCGATGATGATTTCAGGAGAGCTTCCTCAGACGAGGATGCAAACCCCCCAACTTGGTGAGCACACCAGTCAGGTTTTGGCAGAGCTGGGATATAGTGAGGAGGAAATCCAGCAGTTCATAGAGAAGGGCATTGCGGTACAGTATAAGCCTCAAGATTAGAAGAGGAAAAGGAGAATGCTGATGAGTCTGCCTAAGCAAGTAACCGTTGTTGAAGTTGGCCCCAGAGATGGGTTTCAGAACGAGGCTGGCTTTATTCCCACACAACAAAAAATCAAGATTATTGACCGGTTATCGGAGACTGGTCTGCGGAGAATTGAAGCAACTTCGTTTGTCCATCCTAAGGCTATTCCCCAGCTGGCTGATGCTGCTGAGGTCATGGCTGGTATTAGGAAGAAAGACGGGGTTAGATACATGGCCCTGATTCCAAATGTGAAGGGCGTGGAGAGGGCGTTGCAGGCCGGAGTCAAGGAAATCAACCTGGTTGTCTCGGCTAGTGAAGGCCATAACAAGAATAACCTAAATATGTCCGTTGCCGAGTCCTTGGAGGCGCTCAAACAGGTAGCTCGGATAGCGCTGGGCAACGGTATGAGGATCAGAGGAAGCATCGCCACCACTTTTGGTTGTCCTTTTGAGGGATGGGTGCCACCAGAAAAAGTGGACGCGATAGCCCAAGAGTATCTCGCTATGGGAGTGCACGAGGTCTGCTTGGCGGATACCGTGGGCATGGCTGATCCCTCGCAGGTAAGTGAGATGGTCAGCAGGTTCAGGGATAAGCTGAAAGATGTCGAGTTTTCTCTCCATTTTCATAATACCAGAGGAGCTGGCATGGCTAATGTATTGGCAGCCATGCTTGAAGGAGCCAACATATTCGATGCCTCTATATGTGGCTTGGGAGGTTGTCCTTATGCACCCGGGGCTACTGGGAATATTCCCACTGCGGATATGGCGCACATGCTAGAAAGCATGGGGATTGATATTGGGATTGACCTCTCCAAGTTGATTGAGTGCGCCAGGATGGTTCGGGACTTGCTGGGTAGGGAGCTACCTGGGCAGGTAATGAAGGCGGGACCTGTCCCCTGGGCTACCGGAAAACAAGCAGGTCGCTAACGAACTACAAAAGCCAGCTTCAGTTATCAGCGGAGGAGGTGGGATTCGAACCCACGTTCGCTAGAAGCGAAAACGGTTTTCAAGACCGTCACCATAAGCCGCTCGGTCACCCCTCCAGTATCACAGTATAAGAATTGAGCTACTGCCAGTCAAACTCCTTGGAGAGAAGGGAAATTGGTTCAGTTATAGCAGGCGGCGTGGCTAGCATCGCCGGCCTGGAGCCTTTTCCTTCAGCTATGAACCATGTTTTTGTAAGTGCTGCAATGCTACCAGGAACAGGTAAATAATGAAATCGCTCAAGAAAGGAAGTGTAAATGTTTGAAATTTCTCTTGACCAAATAAGGCAGGCTCGAGAAAGGATTAAGGACAAAGTCAATAGAACCCCTTGTATCTATTCTTTGCCCCTGAGTCGAATGACAGGGCAAGAGGTATTCTTGAAATTGGAAAACCTACAGGTTACGCAAGCCTTTAAGGCTCGTGGCAATGCCAATAAAATTGCCCTGTTGAACAAAGAGCAGAAAGAAAGAGGGGTTATCACTGCCTCTTCAGGAAACCATGGGCAGGGCCTTTCTCTAGCTGCCCTGCGTAACGGGGTGAAGGCAATAGTAGTTTTACCCGAGGCTGCTCCACTAAACAAAAGGGAAAAGATTAAAGAAAACAGAGCTGAGGTCATCATAGAAGGCAAGACCTATGATGATGCTGCCCTTTACGCCCATTCTCTGGCTGAGGATAAGGGATACACCTACATACCCAGCTTCGACGATGCCGACATAATAGCCGGGAATGGAAGTATAGGCCTGGAAATTCTGGAGGATGTCCCTCAAGCGCAAATAATAGTCTTTCCTATCGGAGGAGGTGGAGGTATTTCAGGAGTCTGCTTGGCCGCCAAGCAAATTAAGACAGGTATCCAGATTATTGGTGTCGAGGCGGCAGGAGCTGCCGCCATGCTGGAATCCGTCAAAGCCGATAAGCTGGTGGAACTGCCATCAATAAACACTTTTGCCGATGGAATCGCTGTCAGAAAGCCAGGGGAACTCAATTTCAAAATTGTAAAGCACTGTGTGGATAATATCGTTACTGTCTCGGACGAGGAGATGAAGTCGGCTATTGTCACGCTGGCTAGAGGAGCCAAAATCATAGCTGAAGGGGCCGGCGCAGCTTCAGTGGCTAGCTTGCTGTTTGAGAAGTTTCCTATCAAAGACGGCAGCAACGTTGTATGTGTTATCAGTGGCGGCAACATCGACATGGACTTATTCAGGGAGATACTGCAAGCTGCCAATACTCATGGATAGGCTTTCGGCTCCTATTTTTCTTGTTTGCTGCCGCTTTTTATCGCTGCCTGCCCGTATTTTCTCCGAATTTGGTCTATGGCCCTGTTTAAATTCTCCGTCCTCTTTGCTTCGGAATCGAACATATCAAGCTGTTTTTCCCTGCCAGCCAGATTTGACACTTTGACGCCTATCAGGCGGACCAGTCTCCCATCCTGGGCCAGGACTCTGTTCAGCAACTGTGAAGCCGTGGCAAAGATAGCCTGGTCGCTGTTGCTGGCCACTTTCAAGGCAGTTTGACGGGTGATTGTCTTGAAGTCAGCGTATCGCAACTTCAGAGTCACACAGCTTGCCTGCTTATGTCGACAGCGCAACTCAGCGCCAACTTCCTGGCACATGTGACGAAGGTTAGCTTCAAGAAAATGGCGGTCCAGCGTATCCTGGGCAAAAGTGACTTCCTGGCTAATGGACTTGGATTCCCCAGGTGCTTCTACCTGCCGCTCATCTATCCCTTTGGCGTAGCGATGAACTGCTATCCCGAACTTTCCGAAATGTTCTTTGACTACCTCCGAAGGAAGCGAGGCCAGTTCACCTGCGGTGTTTATGCCCATATGCTTTAATGCCTGCTCTGTTTTCTTGCCCACCCCAGGCAGTTTGGCCACAGGAAGGGGATTAAGGAAATCCTGTTCCTTCCCGGGGGCTATTTCCAGTAGTCCGTCTGGCTTACATGAATCGGAGGCGATCTTGGCTATTACCTTGCAGGTAGCGATGCCTACTGAGGCAGTGACATTGAGCTCTTCGTATATTCGTTCCTTTATGGCAAGAGCTAGTTTTCGAGGGGAGCCATAAGGCTGCTCATATCCAGTAACGTCAAGGTATGCTTCGTCAATTCCTAAAGGCTCAATGGAGGGAGAGAAATCAGCCAGGATTTGCATAAATCTGGCTGAGGCATCTCTGTAGTGAGAGAAATTGGCCTGTATAAAAGTGGCTCGAGGACAAAGGCGGCGGGCCTGGGATAAAGGCATGCCGGCGTGAATACCGAACTCTCGCGCTTCGTAGGAGGCGGAAGATACCACACCGCGGCGCTCAGGGTCTCCGCCAACAATCACCGGCTTCGCCTTTAGCTCTGGGTTAAGCGCTTGCTCAACAGAGACAAAGAAAGCATCCAGATCAATGTGAAAAATGCAGCGAGCCATGCTTCAATTATAGATTAGCTATAGGCAGCTAACAATGGCAGAATGTTATTGTTAGCTCCTCTGGCCATTTAATAAAGGCAATTTCACTAGAACAGTGGTGAGGCACACAGCCCCAAAAGTGGCAAGAATGGCGAGAGTTGAAATCCGAAGTTGCCCCTGGATTGTCTGCCTGGAGTTTTAGAAATGGCTATTCGTAGGTATTTCATAGGGTGGCAGTTGGCACGAGTTTATCAACATTGAAGAAAGGCAGTATAGCCGAGATTCGGATAGAATGCAGTCGCGATTATGTAATATGCCT
>Ga0315545_1003160_pt1 | contig 14252 bp, 13 predicted proteins | sample SalMarSW160210MG_FD_203096 | JGI IMG/M metagenome (GOLD analysis project Ga0315545, IMG submission 203096) | Salt marsh sediment microbial communities from the Plum Island Ecosystem LTER, Massachusetts, United States - Salt Marsh Sediment SW1602-10 ... | reverse complement strand
GAGCAAAACTGTTAGAACATTTCTTTCACGGCAAGGAATTGTCCCGGGTTCTACCTGGGCCCTTGGATGGGATACCCCATCAAAAAATAATTCCAGCTCAGGTAATTGCTTTAGCTCTAACAGTATAGGCCATACTGGATTTACAGGCACCTCCATATGGATAGATTTAGAAAAAAATATAACAGTAATATTTCTGACAAACCGGATTCATCCAAGCAGATCAAATGAAAAGATAAAAGAATTCCGCCCCGAACTTCACAATCTCATTATGCGGGACTTGGTGTGAGGCGACGGCATTGTCAGGGCATGGGGTTCGTTATTATTTGAGACCTTTGAAAAACCTGACAGTTTCTGCCATCTTAAGAAAGAGGATGGGCTTTTATGAAGTGACTGGTGTAAGGGCGCTGTTTTTTCGCAATGTATCTATGGGGGAAACCGCAGGCCCCGAAAAGTCGGGGCAATGCGGAGGGGGCAAAACTCCCCCGTAGATATGTTGCTGAAAAAACCAGCCCGGGAGCCTTGGAACTGAAGAAAAGCCGATCCTCGATATAAAGATATTGGTTATGCAAAGATCTCTATTTATGGGAATTACTTATGGATTATAATACCCACATTTTGCCACAAAATGCCCACATTCATTTAATGGGTATCTGCGGTGTAGGGATGAGCTCCTTAGCAGGGATGCTAAAGGAGAAAGGCTATACCGTCACGGGTTCTGATCAAAACACCTATCCGCCCATAAGTACGTTCTTGGAGAGCCTCTCCATACCCGTTAAAAAGGGTTACTCCCCTTCCAACCTTCACCCCCTGCCTGATCTCGTTATCGTAGGAAACGTAATCACCAGAAATAATCCTGAATCAGAAGAATTGCTCAAACTCGATATACCGTATCTCTCCATGCCACAGGCACTCAAAAAGTTTGCCATGGAAGGAAAGAAATCCATTGTCATTGCCGGAACCCATGGAAAGACAACGGTATCTGCTTTAACTGCATGGATTCTGGAGGTAGCCGGCTTGAATCCATCATTTATGATCGGAGGAATTGCTAAAAATTTCAACCGTAATTTCAAAGTATCCAATGGCGTATATTTTGTGATCGAAGGCGATGAATATGATACAGCCTTTTTCGACAAGGGACCTAAATTCCTGCACTATAATCCTTACCTGGCTGCCATCACCAGTATCGAGTTCGACCATGCAGATATCTATAAGGGAATCGAGGAAATAACAAATTCCTTCACAAGGTTTATTGAAATAGTACCGAAAGAAGGAACGGTGTGTGTAAACAGTGATGATCCACTCGCAGCAGATGTAATCAAAGGAGCCCAATGCCCCATTGTGAGTTTTGCAATTCGAAGCGACGGGGACCTCACTGTTAGGGATGTGACATCTCAGGATGCTAAGACAAGATTCACTATACTCAAAAAAAACATGGAGTTTGCAAGGGTTACCACTGATCTTTTCGGAAACTACAACATATCGAATATCCTTGCTGCAACTGCAATCTCTTCTGTAATAGGAATACCCCATGAAACCATTGTTAGAGCCATCGCGACCTTTCAAGGAGTAAAACGAAGGCTTGAGGTTCTTGGAGAGTATAGCAACGTAATGGTAATAGATGATTTCGCCCACCACCCAACTGCAGTGAGCAAAACGATACAAGCAGTCAAGAGCCATTACCAAAACCGCCGCCTTGTTGCCGTTTTTGAACCACGATCAAATTCAAGTCGAAGGAATATCTTTCAAAATGCTTACGCCGACTCCTTTACTGATGCTGATGTAGTTATCCTTCCGGAACCTCCAATGATGGATAAAATTCCATTCAATGAAAGGTTCTCTTCTCCCAAACTAGTCGCTGACATAAAAAAGAGAGGTATTGAAGCTCACTACTTTCCGGATAACCACGCCCTTCTTGATGGACTCCTTGCCTATATAAAACCAGGCGATATAATCCTTGTAATGTCCAACGGGGCCTTTGATAATATTCAAGGGCGTCTTGTCGATTACCTCAAGGAAAAAACCTGATTTTTAAAACTAAATGCGATTATCAATCTAACCCTGTAATCCTCTTGATTTTTTCATTACTTCATTCTATCAATAGTATACTTGTATATATTTATTTGTTACTACCCAGGTTGTCAGGTTCAAGGTTCATCAAATAACCATTGAACCCCGCCTGCCGTCCGGCGGGCAGGCGTGAACCCGGAACTTTGAACCTGTGTAATTACTTTTTATTAAACTCTATGCACAACAACTCCAACAATGCAATCGGTGTATTTGATTCGGGCGTAGGCGGGCTTACTGTAGTCAAGGCCATCATAAAACAGCTCCCTTTCGAGAACATCATCTATTTCGGGGACACTGCCAGGGTACCCTATGGGGTAAAATCGGTTGAAACGATCAACCGGTATGCGATGCAGATTACAGAATTCTTGCTTGACCAAAAGGTTAAACTACTCATCATTGCATGTAACACTATGTCAGCTGTAGCCTATCAGGCCATAAAGGAGCTCTCCCCTGTTGCGGTATTGGATGTTGTTGATGCAGGTGCCCGGAGTGCAGTAGCTGAAACACATAATAAATGTGTCGGTGTGATTGGGACGCCAACAACTATCAACAGTAACGCCTATCAAAAAGCAATAAAAAAGTTTGATCCGGATATCAGGGTTGTCTCTCAAGCGTGCCCCTTGTTTGTACCACTGGTTGAAGAAGGCTGGCTGGATCATCAGGTAACGAAACTCACCGCCCAGGAGTATCTTAAGCCGGTAATGGCCCAAAATATTGATACTCTCGTTCTTGGGTGTACTCACTATCCCCTGCTAAAACCCCTCCTTCAGGAGATTATGGGAACTCACATCACTCTGGTAGACTCTGCCCAGGCAATAACAGAAAAAGCAGGTGAATTGCTCAAAAAAAATAATCTTATAAACATGCAACAAAAATCTCCTGAATACCGATTTTATGTCACGGATGTACCCATCAGATTTACGAGCATTGGGGAGCGGATTTTAGGAAGAACGCTTTCCAATGTTATCGTGGTCAAGTGGTAAAAGGCTTTGCATTTCTTAGTTCACCGTATTATTTCAGTATATCAGTAAAGGTTAAGATAGCAAAGCCATACCTCTGTTACGCTCCCTTGCATGGGGTCTGCTAAAGGAAGAATTTAACATGGCCAATATCAGAAATGGTGATGTAAATGGGAAAAAAAGAGAAATTATTTTGAATTATTTTAATTGTATGATAATTACCAGACTGTTTAGATTTTTGCGTTGCGTATCATCTTGTAAGGGTATGCGGCTACCTTGGCTTTACTTTACCCGGCTCCAGCTGAGGGCAATACATAAGGAGGGAGGTGATAAGTTCTTTATTTTTATTTTAGGAAATAGGTGTCAAATATAAATCTTAATAAGGGGAGGGAAAGATATGTTAGCTCCAAGTTTCAGAAAAGCATTTGTAAGCGTATTAGTATTTACATTTATTGCTTTTACAGCCACATCAGCGATTGCAGGTCCGATAATCCTGAAGTTTGGCTGGACTACAGCGGCTGGGGAGACTGACCCATATGCTATTACAGCAAGGCAATTCAAAAAGGCACTTGAGGAGGTAGCACCGGGTCAATTTGACGTTCAATTCTTTCCAAGCCGACAGCTCGGCGATGAGAAGGAAATGCTTGAGGGACTTAGCTTCGGGACTCTTGACTCAGCAGTTATTACTAACTCGCCAATCTCCAGAATTGCTCTTCAGTTTCAGATAAATGATATGCCATTTATCTACGCTAACAAGGGACAGGCCTACAAGGTGTTAGACGGCCCCAACGGCCAAAAACTTATGAAGATCTTAGAGGCAAAGAATATTATCGGCTTTGGCTTTGCCGAAGGCGGCTACCGCCAAATGATAAATAATGCACGCCCAGTTTTTTCTCCTGAGGATGTGGCTGGTATTAAGTGGCGCGTGATGCCAAATCCGGTGTACATAGGGATGTTCCGGGCCCTTGGAGGCAATGCTGTGCCAATGGCCTGGGGTGAGGTCTTCACGGCGATGCAACAGGGAACTATAGACGGTTTAGAGATACCTATTGCCGTGATTTATAATAACCATTATTTTGAGGTTGCAAAGCATCTATCGCTTACTAACCATACTTACTCGGCTCTTGGGCTCCTCATGTCCAAACGCAGGTATAATAGCCTTACACCGGATCAGCAAAGAGCTGTCAGAAAAGCTGCACGTAAGGCAATCAATGAAGAGCGCCGCATGAACACAGAGAATGTAAAAATTCTACTTGAAAAGATCAAAGAGAAAGGCATGAAAGTTAACCAGGTAAGAAATCCTAAGGAATTCCGTGCCAAGGTAGGGCCAGTATACGAAAAGTTCAGATCCAGTATTGGGAGTGAGCTGTTTGATAGTGTCCTTGCCGAAGTAAAATAATAACCTTATTACCCTTATATGCCTGGCCTCGCAAGTAAACCGGGGACCAGGCATATATTATCTAAAAAAATCCTCATGGGTGCAATTATTGAGTGGGCAAGCAAATGGTGTGGGCGTGTCACCACTGTTGTGGTGATAGCAATTGCTGTGCTGCTTGTATTGTGTCTATTAGTTTCTATTTTTTTTCGTTATGTCATCGGTTATGCGCTATCCTTTCCCGAAGAGTTGTCAATGCTTCTTTTTGCATGGCTCGTCCTCTTAGCAGGCAGCTTGGGCGTACGGGAAAGGTTCCATGTTCGTCTCACCATTGTAACCAATACCTTACCGTCCACTATACGCAAAGTACTTGCTCGTCTCGTAACCTTGGGAATTATGGTGTTCGGTGGCGTCTTGCTTTATAGTGGCCAAGATCTTGTTGTGCGCACGGCTGGCGATCTCTCTGCAACCATTCGCTATCCAATAGAAATCCTCTACTATCCTGCCCCCATCTGTGGGGCACTTATCATCCTGCACAGCTTGTCCCATCTATTCAACCTGAAGGAGGAGGGTTAATTTTGTGAGTGAGGCATCCTGGGTTTTGACTGTGGGCTTTGCCATCCTCCTTATTCTGGGTGTGCCTATCGTATTTGCCATCGGCATCTCGTCAGCTTTAGCACTATGGATCCTTAACATTGACATAGTAGTGCTCGCCCAGACACTCATAGCAGGTACACAGAAATTTCCCCTTCTTGCCATTCCAGGCTTTGTCCTGGCTGGCGATCTTATGACCGCTGGTGGAATATCATTGCACTTGATGAAAGTGGCCAATGGCATGGTTCGCCACGTTACCGGCGGCATGGGGATGGTGTCGGTACTATCCTCTATGTTCTTCGCCTGCATCACAGGCTCGGCCCCAGCGACAACTGCAACCATTGGTAATATCATGATTCCAGAGTTGGAGAAGCGCGGCTACACCCGGCGGTTCGCTACCTCTCTGGCTGTTAGTGTAGGACCACTCGGTCAAATAATTCCACCATCCATTCCTTTTATCGTGTGGGGTGTTATTGCTGAACAATCCATCACCCGTCTATTCCTCTCTGGTGTCGTGCCAGGTATTCTGGATGGCATGGCTTATATGGCAGTATGTTATTTCATTGCCAAAAAGGCAGGTATCTCCAAAGAATCCCGTGCATCTTTGCGTGAGTTATTGCGAGCGGTATATGAAGGCAAATGGGCATTGCTGGCGCCGGTGATTATTCTGGGCGGCATCTATGGAGGTATTTTCACGCCTACCGAAGCGTCAATGATTGGCGTTGCCTATGGCTTCTTTATAGGGTTGTTCGTCTACCGAGGTATCCACTTTTCAGACCTCATACCGTTGATCTTACGCTCCATGCGCACAACAACCGTAGTAATGTTCATCATCGGTATGGCAGCAGCGTTTGGCTGGCTTCTTGCTTATGAACAGGTGCCCGCTAAAATGGTTAACCTAATGCTCAGCGTATCCGACAATAAGATAGTAATTTTACTGCTTCTTAATCTAATGCTTTTGTTAATAGGTGCTGTCATGGATAACTTAGCCGCCATGGTCATCCTTGGGGGCCTTCTGATCAGCCTGGGTAACCAACTCGGCATTGATCCAATACAGTTAGGCCCTATTATAGTGATAAACTTTGCTGTGGGAATGGAAACTCCACCCCTTGGCTACTCCCTTTTTGTTGGTTCATCTATTAGCGGTCTCTCCATAGAGGAGATCTCCCGCGGTATGTGGCCGTTCTTTCTGGTAGATGTTGGCATGCTTATGATCGTCACATTCGTGCCCTGGGCAACCTTGACACTCCCTAAACTCATCTTGGGATAAAATCGAAGTGTGACTATTATTGGAGAAAATGATATGAAAATACAGCGTTTATTAGAGGGGGCTTACGATATCCATGTTCATGCCTCACCGGATGTAGTTCCAAGGGCCATGGATGTAATAAAGATTGCTCAAGCAGCCCTCGAACAAAAAATGGATGGATTGCTGATTAAAGATCATACCACCGCCACAACAGGTCGTGTCTATGTGCTTAACCATTTATTAAAAGGTTCATGCCGTTTTTTTAGCTCTTTGGCACTTAATTCTCCTGTTGGGTTTGTTAATGTGTCAGCGGTTGAATCTGCATTAAGATCCGGGACCGATCTTATCTTTTTTCCAACATACGGGGCCGAAAATCACATCAAAAAATGGGGTTTGGGTAAGCCACCTACTGCATTCCCCATTTCGGGTTACCATAAAAAAGGATTTAGTCTTCTGAATGAGAAGGGTAAAGTAAAACATAACATAAACGCCATCATGAAACTTATTGCCAAACATGATGCAGCTCTGGGAACAGGCCATCTTTCACCTGTTGAATCCCTTGAACTAATCAAAGTGGCCAAAGAAGCCGGTGTAAAAAGGATTGTGTTAACCCATGCATCAGAATCTGTGGTGGATATGGAACCTGATCAACAAAAAGAGGCAGCTAATATGGGTGCCATGATAGAACACTGCTTTTTCGCAGTCACCGATAGCTGCCCTGGTAAAATTCCACTTGAAAAAATAAAGGATCAGATCCGCTACGTTGGAATATCTTCATCTATCTTGTCTACCGATTTCGGACAGGTTACAAACAGCCCCCCTGTTGAAGGATTTTCATATTATTTAGATAAAATGCGGACTCTTGGTTTTTCAGAGGATGAACTTCATGTCATGATTCACGATAATCCCAAGAAGCTGCTAGATAAAAATAAGGATTCGACATAATTGGTAAGGTTTTAAAATGCATGAGATTACCTCTGAGATAGTTCCCCCTGTAGATTTTAAAGGGATTCGCTGCATAAAAGATTACAGCGAAATATGCCAGGATTATAGTCCTTATCTCTGTGATGAGTCAAAACTTGCTCACCAAGGAGCCCAATACCTTTTTTTTCCAACCAACGAGGGCGACCTCTCAGCCATCTTTAAAGAAATGAACGAAAAAAATGTCACTGTAACGTTATCCGGTGCCAGAACCGGTTTAGTCGGTGGGGCAGTTCCTTATGGAGGGGCAATAGTATCACTTGAAAGGTTCGATAAGATTTTAGGACTCAGATATGATACTCAATCAAAAGAATGGCTTGTGAGGGCCCAATGTGGTGTGACGATACGGGATCTTAACAACTGGGCAATGAAAAAGGACTTCCCTGGGCTTTCCAAAAGTGGTTCTGCTGACACGAAGGCATTTCTCAAAAAATACAGGGAAAGTGACATTACCTATTTTTATCCCCCTGATCCAACAGAGATGGGGGCAGCTCTGGGTGGAACCGTCTCTACCAATGCATCTGGCGCCAGAACCTATAAATATGGGGCCACACGAAACTGGGTGAGACGGATAAGAATCATGTTAGCCTCGGGGGAGGTCCTCGAAATACCCAGAGGTAAATACTTCGCAACACCTGCTGGTGAGTTTACAATCATCAATAGTGCAGGAAACAAAACAATAGTAAAAATCCCAAAGTATGCCATGCCCCATACAAAAAATGCTGCGGGTATCTTCTCAGCCCCTAATATGGATCTGATTGATCTATTCATAGGCAGTGAAGGTATTCTTGGGGCAATTACTGAGATTGAGGTAGCACTCCAAAAGTGGAATAATCCTATTTCAATTGTTCAATTCTTACCATCAGATGATAAGGCGATTGATTTTGTCATTACACTCCGTAAGGAAAAAAGCATTCGTCCAGAGTTTATTGAGTTTTATAGCTCTCATGCCCTTAATCTTCTTAGAGAGAAACAGAAGGAAGACCCTAAAGGAGTAGGAATGCCTCCAATACCGGATTATGCAACATCTGCGGTCTTCTTTGATCTACAGTTCGATCCTGAATGCAAAGATAATGACTATGCTCAACTGGAAAAAATAGTTTATAGGTGTGGATCAACGCTTACAATGTCATGGGCAGGATATGAACAAAGAGATCTTGAACGATTTAAAAATTTCAGGCATGTCCTTCCTGAGACTATCAATACTATCATAGCTGAGAGAAAAAAGAAAATACCCGAACTTTATAAGCTTTCAACTGACCTCGCTGTTCCAGATCATGCCCTCGAAGAAATCTGGGCATTTTATACATCCATATTAGAAGGTGCTGGACTTGAATGGGTTGCATTTGGGCATATTGGTAATAATCATATACACATCAACATCATTCCAAGGTCCCTGAAAGAAATGAAAGAAGGCCTTTTGATATACCGAGAATTTGCGAAAAAGGCAGTCAACCTTGGAGGAACAATATCTGCTGAACACGGCATTGGAAAGATTAAAAAGGAATTCTTTTCCATCATGTTCTCAGATAAGGAACTCAAAGAAATGAAGGCAGTGAAAAATGCCCTTGATCCGGGCCTTATGTTAAACGCAGGAAATATTTTCGATATAGCCACAGATTCACACAAATGAACACAGATAGATTCAAACACAAAGAAACGACAGATATTATTCTTAAAAGCTTTTATGAAGTATACCCTGTTAAATAGCCCAGACATTTTACTAAGGTCTATAACTATCATTGCCTGATTAAGAAACATTATTCAAATAGAATAAAAACTCATTTAACAGGGTGAATAATGAGCTTGGTGATGGATTTCTGGAATCTGTCTATGAAAATGCCTTATATATTGTCTTAACCGGGTATGGAGTATATGTAGAAAGGCAGAAAGATATTTCTGTATTTTTTCGAGGTACTATAATCGGAGATTTTAAGGCAGACTTGATTGTAGACGAGAAAGTCATCATTGAACTAAAAGCAGTTCGTGCTCTTGATTCTGCACATGAGGCTCAATTAATCAATTACTTGAAGGCCCGCCCGCCTCGCCTGAGCGACTCGCGATGGCGGGCAGGCAACAAATATTGAGGTTGGCTTATTGTTGAATTTTGGCAGAAAACCAGAATTCAAGAGATTTGTATATGATAATAAAAGAAAAAAAATCAGCGGTAATCAGCGTAAACCTGCCCGCCGTCTGGCAGGCGGGTCTGCGGCCGAATAGTTAATAAAAATGAAGATACTCATTTGTGTAAAACAAGTTCCAGAAATTACAGATGTAACAATAAATCCTGAAACAGGGACCCTTATGAGAGAAGGGGTAGACTCAATCCTCAATCCATTCTGTGAATATGCTGTAGAGATGGGCTTAGACCTTAAAAGGCGTTATAGTGATATAGAGACAGTAGCTATCTCCATGGGGCCTCCTCAGGCAAGGACAGCGTTGATGAGGTGCCTTGAGATGGGTATTGACAGAGCAATTCTTTTGGCAGATATGAAATTTGCAGGATCTGACACATGGGCTACAGCCTTCACTCTTGCCGAGACTATACGAACAATGGAAAATGACTTTGACCTGATTCTCGTTGGAAAGCAGGCAATAGATGGTGATACAGCCCAGGTAGGGCCAGAGCTTTCAGAAATTCTTGGTATCCCTCAAATAATGTATGCAGTAGGAGTTGACCTTATTGGTAATAAAAAAAAGGTCAGGGTAAAAAGAGAGATAGAAACAGGTAATGAAATTGTAGAGGTGAAACTTCCAGGCCTTATTTCTTTGAGTAAAGGACCCATGATACGGAGTGTATCATCTTTTAAAGAAATTCTTAATGCACGGAAAAAAGAGCTCCGGGTTGTTACTGCCTCTGAGCTTAACATTGACGAGAACGAACTTGGTCTGAAAGGCTCATTTACTCAGGTTGTAAAGATATTTCCGCCACAGGTAAAAAAAACGGGGATGGTTATCGACGGCAGTGAACCACAGGGAGCAGCAAAGAAATTGATCGAATTCCTTAAAGAAAGGAAGTTTGTTTGAAGGTAAAAGTTCACCGTTTTCCGTTCAATGATAAGCATAGTTTGACAGTGAACGGTTACATTTGAAGAATATAATGCTTACTATCAATACTGAAAAATGCACTGGGTGCAAAATATGCGAGAAAGTGTGCCCTTTCGGTGCTATTGTTGTTATTGATACAATAGCCCAGGTGCAAGACAATTGCACCCTTTGCGGGGCATGTGTAAATAGTTGCCCAGTAGAGGCTCTTTCAATTGAAAGGAAACCAGTTCCAAAAGAAGAGCTGGATACATTTTCAGGTATCTTTATCTGGGGAGAATGTGAAGAAAAAGATAAAGGAATTGCCCCAAAAAAAGTGGTGAGAGAGCTTCTTGCCAAGGGACGAAAGCTTGCCGATAGTCTTGACCAAGCCCTCACAGTAGTAGTTTTAGGTGATGATAAACTACAAGGTCTTGAGACACTCATTACCTATGGCGCAGACAGGGTAATGAGGTGTCAACATAAACTTCTCGGCAGCTTCACAACCGACAGCTTCACCAATGTGATATCTGCCATTATCTCTAAGGAGAAACCCTCTGTTTTTCTCTTTGGTGCAACACCACATGGAAGGGAACTTGCCCCTCGGGTTGCTGCGAGATTACATCTTGGACTTACTGCGGATTGTACTGGTCTGGAAATAAATGAAAAGAGAGAACTCATCCAGACAAGACCTGCCTTTGGTGGAAACATCATGGCATCAATAGTCTCACCCTACACAAGACCCCAGATGGCAACTGTGAGACCAAATGTCTTTTCTTTTGAAGATCCTGACAACTCAAGAAAGGGTGAAATCGTCAACTTTAACGTAGTGCTTTCCCCAGCTGCAATCAAAACAAAGGTAGTGGCTATTGAAAGGCTCAGGAATGAAAAGGAAGTTGGTATTGAAGATGCTGACATCATTGTATCAGCAGGCAGAGGATGCCAAAAAAAAGAAAATCTGAAACTTATCCAAGAGTTGGCAGACACCCTTGGAGGTGTAATGGCCGGCTCAAGGGCTATTGTTGAACTCGACTGGATACCTCACACCAAGCAGGTAGGACAATCAGGCCTTACTGTGGGACCGCAACTCTACATGGCTGTTGGAATCAGTGGGGCTATTCAACACCTTGTTGGAATGAATTCGGCAAAAACCATCATTGCAATCAATAAAGATCCAGATGCACCCATATTCAAGGTTGCAGACCTTGGTATTGTTGGCAATGCAATGGAGATCCTGCCGGTCCTCATCAGGGAACTTAAGAAATCCAAATAACTATACAGTAACTTATGAAAATTCTTACAGTGAGCGATAGGGTAGAACGATCTTTTTTCAAAGAGAATCTTCTCAGAGAAAAATGTCAGGGAATCCATTTGATCCTTGCCTGCGGTGACCTGCCTCCTTATTATCTTGAATACCTGGTGACGAGCCTTAATGTTCCCCTTTACTATGTACCGGGAAATCATGATGAACAGCCTTACCAGCCTTGCTCAACAAAAGAGCCGTTTGCTAAAGGATGTATAAATATTGACCAGAGGGTAATAGTTTTTAAGAACCTTCTTATAGGAGGGCTGGCAGGGGCATCACGGTATAAAGCTGGAACCTATCTATATACCGAAGCGCAAATGCATCGAAAGGTTTTCAGCATGACTCCCCGCCTTTTAGTTAATAAGATCAAATACAAACGATATATTGACATCTTGATAACCCATGCGCCCCCTTTTGGCATAAATGATGAGAAAGATTTAGCTCATCGAGGATTTAAAGAATTTTTAACGTTTATGAAAACGTATAGGCCTACCTATCTCATTCATGGCCATACTCCCCGTCAGGGAGGAAAAGAGAGAGCAATGAATTGCTACCACTCCACATGGGTCATAAATACCAATCCATATAGAATTTTGGAAATAGATGATGTCTCTATTCGACGACAGCAAAACCAAAAGGGCAGAAAAGAAACATCGACTTGATGTAGATTTCAGTCAGGCAATGCAAAAAGCCTTCTGGGAGGAGCTAAAAGGATTCATCCTGCGAAGGTCTACTAGGCTTCTCCCCTTTGAGAAGGTGAAGGATAAACTGGAGATCTGGTTTGTTCGAGACTTAGGAATACAGATTGTTTCCATCGATAGTATTGTGGGAAGTGAGAGCCGATATCGAAGCTTTAACAGGTATTTTTTGCCTCTAGAGGAAGACTTGCGAGACCGTTGGAAAAAGGTGGACCAGGCTCATTATTCCAGGCTGAATCTACCTCCGGTGGAATTGTATAAGGTTCGGGACGCCTATTTTGTTAAGGATGGTCATCACAGGATCTCAGTAGCTCTGGCAAAAGGGGTGAGAAATATTGAAGCCCGGGTCTACGAATATGAGTGTGATGTTCCCCTGGATAAGGGAATAGACCTGGAAAAGCTGGCCATCCAGGAGACATATCATCAGTTTCTCAAGGACACCCAACTAAGCAAGAACCGTCCCCATCTAAAGCTCCAGTTGACGCTTTTGGGCGGGTACCCCATCCTAATGGATCATATTCAGGTCCATAAATATTATCTGGAAAAAGAAAAAGGGAAAGAAATACCCCTCTCCGATGCTGCCTGTTCCTGGTACGATACAGTGTATACACCGTTAGCATCAATCATTCGGAAAAATCGCATTATGAGACAGTTCCCCCATAGGACAGAGACGGATTTCTATCTCTGGATGATCCAGCATAGGCGCCAATTAATCAATGAACATGGGTGGAAAGTGGAGCCTGAAAGCATAGTAGAGGCTTATACCAAGAAATACGGCGGACTTTTTCGAAAGGTTTTAGGGGCCTTCAGGCGATTTTTTGGGTTGGTTCGATATTGATGAAAAGTGCCTAAAGTGTTTACCTTGGCTCACTTTAGGCACTTAGGCACTTCGTTAATGTTCTATTTTTTCTTCTTAATCACAAGTCCTACGCCGTTGAGCCAGCTCTTTGCAACCCAAGCCGGTTTTTCTCCATTGACGTTTACCCTGTAATTAAGCCTGGTCATAGTGGCAGTATCAAGTGATTCCCCAATCTCGCTCAAGATAAATTTAATCTCCGGATACTGATCCAAAACAGCCTTCCGAATCACAGGGGCAGGGTTGTATATCGGAAAATAGCTTTTATCGTCTCCTAAGACCACCTGATCATAGGCCTTGATTTCCCCATCAGTCGCAAAGGCCATGCCGCATAAAGCCTGTCCGTCTCGTACGGCCTTTTTGCAAAGAGGGGTTTCCATCTTTTTAACATCGGCGTCAGGGATGTCTTCCCCAAATGTGAGCCCGTAATATCCCATCATCCCTTTGAAACCATCAGCTCTTGAGTAAAATTCGGCATTTACCGCCACCGTCATCTCGCCAGGGTTCTTTTTTATCCATGCAGCCCAATCTGATAAAGTCTTAATCCCGTATTTATCCGCTTTCTTTGCCTGCATCACAATGGCATAGGTGTTATTGAATTTGGCCGGCGTAAGCCATACCAGACCTTTGTTCGCGTCAATGGCTTTGACTTTCTCATAGAGCCCCATGGGATCTCGAACCATCTCTTTTTTCTTGAAAAAAGTCATCCATGCAGTTCCCGTATATTCCATGTATACATCGATCTGGCCCTGTTCCAGGGCTTCTCGGTTGACGTTGGTCCCTCCAAGAGAGGTGCGGTCTTTGACCGGTATTCCTCTATCTTTTAGAAGATTAACCATGATTTTTCCCAGGATAACCTGCTCTGTAAAATCTTTAGATGCGACATTGACCGGGCCGCCAGCAAACACAGTTGATGGTAAAGTCAAGAAACATACTGCCACCAGTGAAACGATAAGCCTTTTCATTATAAATCCCTCCTTATGTAATAGTTATTAAGAATAAAAAACAGACATCGGATAACCGATACTATAGCCATATCAAGCAGTCTGGTATTCCTTGATTTGAATGCCTTTACTGACAACAATTTTCTCTAACTTGGCGAGCAGCGCATCAAATAACATAGCAATTATTGCCACAGGAACT
>Ga0315545_1003158_pt1 | contig 14260 bp, 13 predicted proteins | sample SalMarSW160210MG_FD_203096 | JGI IMG/M metagenome (GOLD analysis project Ga0315545, IMG submission 203096) | Salt marsh sediment microbial communities from the Plum Island Ecosystem LTER, Massachusetts, United States - Salt Marsh Sediment SW1602-10 ... | reverse complement strand
CTGGAGCAGTTTGAGGTGGCCCGCTGCGTCCTCCTCCGGTGAGGCCAGAAACAGAATGATACTAAAGGCCTTCCCATGGTGGCGGATACCGCTGGGTGATATACCCAGTGCTATCTCCGGGTGTTCCAGGCCCGCCTGGCGCAAGTGCGGCAGGGCGACGCGTTCGTCGGGTATCAGCATGGTAGCGCCCGAGGCTTGCAGGAACGGTTCGACGGCGGTCGGCACCTCCGCGCCGGACGGAATCAACGCAATCAAGCGCCGCAGGGCCTGCTCGAAGCTGCCTCGCAGGTCGAGACGAATGTATTCTGGACGGATGAGTTCGTGGATCATAGGTCACGCTTCGGTCGCCGGTCCCTGCCGGCCAGCTTGCCGCACAGATGCGCGGCGCAAGCAAATAGTGCGAGCAGTAGGATCGCTACCGGGGCTGGATCGGCTTGGCCGGAGGCCTTGAACAGGATGGCGAGGCAGGTAAGCAGCGCCAGGTGTTTGGCCAGTTTTTCAAGCCAGGCCGCGGTCATAATTGTTTTCATGGGACACCTTTTGAACTTATAGGCTGGTGAAACCGCGGGCTGCACCGTTCCTGGGGCAGTAACCCCGGACGGCCGCCCGGAAGACGCTCCCAGCCGGTTAATTCTACCATGTCATGAAGCTCCAGAAAAGGATGCTCCATTGCACCGTCTTGGGGGTTCGGATCGTGTGCCGCCAGATGATGGCATCCCTTAATGTCACTTCAACCAGCTCAGTGCTGTAAGCCTTGTCAATAGCCGTTATCCTACCTTCATGGTATCGCGCTATTCAGCTGGCCTACTTGAACTGGCCGATTCTTGGCCACTCTCCTCCCTCAGCTCTTGGCTCACATCTTGATCAGGAGGGGAGAAAGGATAAGGGAGATCACAGACATCAGCTTGATTAGGATGTTCATCGTAGGCCCGGAGGTATCCTTAAAAGGATCGCCCACCGTATCGCCGATAACAGCCGCTTTATGAGCATTTGAGCCCTTTCCCCCAAGATTTCCCTGCTCAATGAATTTCTTGGCGTTGTCCCAGGCGCCCCCAGAGTTGGACATGAACAGGGCTAGGAGCACGCCCACGACATTGGCCCCCACCAGGAAGCCACCCAGGGCCTCCTTGCCAATGACGAACCCCACGGCTACCGGTGAAAGCACCCCGAACAGTCCGGGCACAATCATGTGCTTAAGCGCTGATCTCGTAGCGATGTCCACGCATGTTGCGGGGTCAGGCTCGGCATTACCCTCCAGGAGCCCCTTAATCTCGCGGAATTGACGGCGAATCTCCTCCACGATGCTGAAGGCCGCCTTCCCTACAGCGGTCAAGGTGAAGGCGGCGATCATGAAAGGCACGATGGAGCCCAGGAAAATCCCAATGACGGTATAGGGGTCGGTGATGTCAATTCGCTCAACCATGGCGGATTGGCGGTAGGCGACGAAAAGGCTGAGCGCCGTAAGAGCGGCGGAGCCGATGGCGAAACCCTTTCCGATGGCCGCGGTGGTGTTGCCCAGAGCGTCCAGAGAGTCAGTGATCTTGCGAGTCCCAGGCCCGAGGCCGCACATCTCTGAGATGCCCCCTGCGTTGTCAGCCGTTGGACCATAAGCGTCCACGGTCATAGTCACACCCACGGTCGCCAACATGCCAACGGCCGAGATCCCGATGCCGTACATCCCCGCGGATACATAGGCGGTGTACATGGCGAGGCAGATCCCGCAGACCGGAAGCGCCGTGCTCTTCAGGCCTACGGCCATCCCCGAGATGATCACTGTTGAGGCCCCCGTCTGGGAGGCATAGGCAATCTCCCGCACCGGCGTGCCCGAGGTATAGTACTCAGCCAGGAGCCCGATGAGTATACCTAGGATGAGGCCGCTCACCACGGCCCAGAAGACCCCCATGGGGAGGTGCAGGCTCTTATTGATGATCAGAGTGAGGATTACGAGCATGGCCCCGGCGACGAAGGTAGAGTACCTCAGGGCACTCTGAGGACCGAAGACCTGGAGGATCTTGATCGAGAAGACTCCCAGGAGGGAGGAGACCAGCCCTGCCATAACCACCAGGATGGGCATGGCCATGTACGTGTATTTGATGGCCCATTCGTTGGTCCCGGCTGGGAAATGTTTGAGGATATCATTCCCAAGGGTCATTGTGGCCGCTATGGCTATGGTGGCGATGACGGCACCTACGTAAGACTCGAATATATCGGCCCCCATTCCGGCGATATCACCCACATTGTCCCCAACGAGGTCGGCGATGACACCCGGATTTCTCGGGTCATCCTCGGGGATTCCTGCCTCTACCTTTCCCACGAGGTCGGAGCCCACATCAGCGGCCTTGGTGTAGATTCCCCCGCCCATACGGGCGAACAGAGCGATGGAGCTGGCACCCATGGCGTAGCCGTTGATATACATGGCCGTCTCAGGATTTCCACCCCAGATCCAGAACCAGATTCCCACGCCCAGGAGGCCCAGGCTTGCCACCGATAGGCCCATGACCGAGCCGCTCAGGTAGGAGACGATGAGCGCCTTGCTCATGCCTTCTTGGTTTGCCGCCCACGCTGTGCGTGAGTTTCCCTTTGTGGAGGCCTGCATCCCCAAAAAACCCGCGAGCATGGAGGATAGGGCCCCAGTCACGAAGCACAGGGCAGTGTAGAAACTGATGCCAATTGTCAGCAGGACGAAGACAGCGGCTACGAAGATGGCGAGCGTCGAGTACTGCCGTTTCAGGAAGGCCATGGCCCCTGTATAGATGTAGCCTGCGATCTTCCTCATGAGCTCCGTACCGTCAGGTTGTTTTGCTATCCACGCGTAAATGAACAGCGCTACCAGTAGCCCCAGCATCCCAAAGAACGGTGACAAGTTGGTGATAGCCAGCATGCTCCCCTCACCTCCTTAGTAAATAATCTCCCTCTTGTATCGACAAAGGCAGAACCAGGGCCTTACTTCAACATGCTCAAGAACATCCCCGCTGCTATGGCTGTCCCCATCACACCTGCCACATTCGGCCCCATGGCATGCATGAGGAGGAAGTTCTTGGGGTCATACTCCGCACCGACCTTCTGCGATACCCTTGCGGCCATAGGGACAGCAGAAACACCTGCTGAGCCGATAAGGGGGTTTATCTTCTCCTTGAGAAAGGGGTTCATAATCTTCACAAGGAGCACGCCGCCTGCTGTTGAGAAGGCAAAGGCTACAAGACCCAAAAGGAAAATGAAGATTGGCTGCGGTCTCAAGAAGTTCTCCGCCTGCATGGTTGAACCAACGGCCAAGCCGAGAAAGATTGTAACAATGTTCAATAACTCATCCTGTGATGCCTTTAGAAGTCTTTCCACAACCCCACATTCCTTAAAGAGATTTCCCATCATGAAAAGACCCATGAGTGGCGCTACGGGCGGTACGATCAGGCAAATAAGGGCCGTTGCTACGAGTGGGAACAGGATTCTTTCAAGCTTTGACACGCGTCTGAGCTGCTTCATCCGGATCTTTCTTTCTTTATCTGTGGTCAGGAGCCTCATAATGGGTGGCTGGATGAGCGGTACCATGGACATATACGAATAGGCAGCTACTGCATTGGAGCCGAGGAGATGCGGTGCGAGCATCTGGGTCAGGTAAATTGTCGTAGGTCCATCCGCCCCACCGATGATCCCGATCGTCGCTGCTTCCCGGATATTGAAACCTAATAGTATCGCACCGAAATATGCCACATAGACACCCAATTGGGCACTTGCCCCGAGGATGAGGGTCTTGGGGTTCGCAATCATGGGACCAAAATCGGTGAGGGCCCCTATCCCGAGGAATATGAGACAAGGAATGACCTCCCACTCGAGCCCGTAGTGGTAGAAGAGATTAATGAGGTCACCTTTCCCCGTAAGCGGTGCAAGGGGCATATTCACCAGGAATATGCTGAAACCGATGGGAATAAGCAGCAATGGCTCAAAACCCTTTCTAAGGGCAAGATATATAAAGAAAAGACCGATAAACCACATGATCACATGGCCTATCGTGAGATTGAGAAAACCCGTCTTTACGATTATCGACTGCAAGAATTCAAGGTCATGCATGATCTGCCCCCTTTTCTCTGTTTTCCTTTTCCCCCAGTTTGCAGAAAAGGCTCATAATTTTCAGGCCCATTGTAAGCATCAATAAGCCTGCGAACACAACAAAAAACCCGACTATTGCGACCCTAATTGTTTCTCCCCACATATGTTAACCCTCCCCTGAATTATTTTCGGAATATCGTACCAAAGCATTGCAGATCAGTACACTAATCTTAGTGATGCATGAAAAACCCATGATCCAAAGCAGATGATGTTGGCCTATAAGCGGGCAGGCAGGAAGGGGGCACAACAAGTGCTTCCTCCAAGGAAATACTAGTTTGGCTTTTGACCTCAGGAACCAGGAAATGCTAGTCCAAACTTGTAGCCTGCCACAATCTTCAAATCGAAGAAAACTTCGATTTCGACTGCTAATCAAAACAGCTACCGCCCTTTCTTTATTTGCTAAAACGGGCGGTGCTCTTCTCGCGCAGAGAGACGAAGCGCTTTCTTGAAAAGAGGAAACACAAGCAAGAAGTAACGGTTCAGGGGCGTTGTTTCCAGTTCTGAGCACTCAGGGTAGAGGGGATTGGGGCAGAAATGAAAGGTTGTCTCCCTCGTTACTTTGTTGTCGCGGCGGCATATTTCCCCAACACCTGTTTCAATTCGTTTGCGGCGGCAGGCAACTCTGTGTCGCTGTTGGTGAAGATATCAGTAGGTGTTATGCCTTCTTTGCCATAGAAGGCCAGGTTGGATTTATGGTCGATCTGTAAAGCGGCCCCTTCCAGGGCAACTCCGGCGAATAAGCCCCGGCTTCGCGAATACGAGTAAATCTCTGCCTTGAGTTGCAAGTCGGTAGCTGCTTCGGCCTGACGACCCATCGCACCTGCTGCTATGGCTGCATCGACCCCGAGCGTAAACTTACCCGTAATGATTCCGTCTATGCTCTTCGTGCTCTTGAATACCAGAATGACATCGGTTGACTGGGCTCCAATCTGATAGCCAACGCTGCCGCCGGTAAGGGAAACAAAGCATGGGTTGCTCCATCCACCCTCTTTTTCGCGCACAACCAAGACGCCCCACCCATAGCGACCTCCAACCACGAAGCTGGCCTTGACAACTGCCGGAATCACAGCCACTCCGTAAGCATTGTGCAACAGGGACGGCGCAATGCCCTTTTCCGGGATGGCCATGAGCTCGGTGAGCACTTCGGTAGCCGCCTCCACTTTTGCCAGTTCCTTGCTTCCCGCTTCAACTGAGCTCCATCCCAAACACGCGAGAAGGAAGCCTGCCAGTATAATTACCATTGATCGTAGTTTCATTGCTGCTATCCTCCTTATCTCAAGTGTGACCTTGCTCAGTATTTCAATGCCTTGGCCTTTGCCCTGTCTACCCGGCTGTCGAATTCGAGCTGCACCATGGCGTGTCCATATCTGTCGAAACCCACCAAGGCATCCTTGAGATGGGCGCGGGTGAGCAGCGCTGTCTTCCCCACCAGCAGCGATTCCCGGCTGGCCGAATCCGCGGGCTTTACATGTTCGTATCCTTCGGGAAGATTACCCTCACTTTCCATTTCGGGACCTTCGGCCACAAGCTTAAACTCCGGATGGGCTGTTTTGGCGACGACGCTTAGGGCGCGCTGACGATCGGTTACCCCCGGCAGCTGAACGACCACCCGATTTTTTCCTTGCCTCGAGATCATCGGCTCCCGCACACCGAACTCATCGATTCGGCTCCGCACAATTTCGGTGACGCGATCCACGAGATCGCTGCCGGAATCAGCAAAAATTTTTTCGGTTTCGACCTGGAGCACAAGCTGGATGCCGCCCTGCAAATCGAGCCCCAGAAGAAGCTTCTCGCTGGGCGGATAGGCTTGCCAGATCGCAACGGCCACGACCGCGATGACCGCAAGCGCCCTAAGTCTGTGTTGCCGATTCATACTTCCCTCCCTGCAGGCTTTCGCCGCGCCCCGATAGACCTCCCAGGATCGCGATTACCGTCATATCTCCTCTTGCCGATGCCCGGCCTAAAAATAGCAGAAATAGTGTTTCTGTCAATCCGCGACTTCGCAAAAGTACTTGCTTTGAAGCGCATGCGGTCTCTGTTCCACAGATGAAGAAAAACCCCTCCTCAAGGGGGAGGGGTTTTTTGTTCTTCGGTAGCAACCCGTGAGACTCAGACCTACTCGGTTTTCGGAGCTTCCTTCTCGGCGGGAGCTTCCTTCTCGGCGGGAGCTTCAGCCGGTTTAATCGACTTCAGCGTTTTCCCACTCTTTTCGATGGTGACCTTCTCACCGACGGTGATTCCGGCGAGCATTTGCGGTTCCGCCTTCAGGGTTTGATCCTTGCCGTTGATTTTGATTACAAGATTTCCCTTCTTGACATCAACCTTGACGACTTCGCCGGTCAGCATCTCCAACTTGGCGGCCTTTTTTGCCGCCAGCGAAACACCGGCTGTGAAGGCAACCAACATCACTACCGACATCAGAATCGCAAGCTTTTTCATGTGTACTCACCTCCTTTCTTCTCATGAAACTTTAGCAACTTTCGCACTCCTAATATGCGAAACTGATGCCAGATAAGGGCAGTAGGAAAAATAAATCTTATCAACTAAAAACGATTAATTTTCAATAAGTTACATTTCTGGTGTGATGGAGGGTATTCATCATCGAAAGAGGTGCCGGAGGTGTGGTTCAACGTTTTGGTTTATGGCTTTCACCATTTCGTTGATTGCCCTTGAAAATGCCGTATTTTTTTACCCGATACTCAACCGTCCGGTATGTTGTGTTGAGAAGTTTTGCAGCTCCGGCAATACAGCCTCCGGATTTTTCCATTGCCTTGAAGATAACCTGCCTTTCAATCTCTTCAAGCGGAAAACCATCTGGAGGGAATTCAAAATTAAGGGTGCCGCCGGAAGCATTTGCTTGCGGTTTGGGGATATCTACGTCGGTGGGAGACAACACCTCACCGCCTGCTACCAGTACCGCTCTTTCGATGATGGCGTCTAGCTGCCGCACGTTGCCCGGCCAGGGGTAGCCCATCAGCATTTTCAGCGCTTCGCTGCTGATGCCCCGGATCGATCGGTTGAAAATAAGATTGTATTTCTCTATGAAGTATTCCGCCAGGAGGTAGACGTCTGATGACCGCTCCCGCAAAGGAGGCAATTCGATGACAAACCCTCTGAACCGGTAAAAAAGGTCTTCCCTGAAACGCCCTTTTTTTATCTCCTCGTCCAGCTTTTTGTTGGTGGCTGCGATCAGTCGGACATCGATGGGAATCTCTTCATTACCGCCGATCCGTCTTATCTTTTTGTCTTCCAAAAACCTTAAAAGCTTCGACTGGGGACCGACGGGAAGCTCCCCAATCTCATCCAGAAACAGCGTCCCGGCTTCGGAGCTCTCAATCAGCCCATGTCTCTGTGAGAATGCGCCGGTAAAGGCGCCTTTTTCATAACCGAAAAGCTCGCTTTCAAGAAGGCTTTCGGGCATCGACGCGCAGTTAACGGCCTGAAAGGATTTGTTTTTCCTGGGGCTGTGGGAGTGAATGCCCCGTGCAACCAGCTCCTTACCGGTCCCGGTTTCGCCGGTAATCAACACGGTCACGTTGAGCGGGCCGACTAATTTGATGAAATCCAGAACCTTAGACATTTTCGGATGCTTTCCGATGATACCCTCGATGACAAACGGCCGCAGAAGTTGTTTTTTAAGCTGCAGGTTTTCCCTGATGAGCGCAAGGCGTTCGCATGCCCGATGGGTCGTCATAATGAGCTTTTCCCGCTCGACCGGTTTTGTAATGTAGTCGAAGGCACCCCTTTTGATGGCACTAACGGCTGACTCTATGGTTCCGTGGGCCGTGAAAATAATGAATTCGTGTTTGTGAGGACCGGATGTGATGAGCCGTTCCATGATCTGGGTTCCTTCCATATCGGGCAGTTTTAAATCGCAAAGCACGACGTCCGGATTGAACCGGTGGTAAATTTCGATGGCTTGTTCCCCGTTCGCGGCACATGTCACGGCGAATCCCTCGGCTTCCAGGATCACACTGAGAATCTCCCGCTGGTATGGCTCATCCTCTACAATGAGTATTTTCCACTTCTCCATTATTGTCTCCGGGGAGCAGGAGGAAGTGAAACCCTGACACAGGTTCCCCTTCCGGGTGTACTGCTGATATCAATGCTGCCCTTATGGGATTCGATAACCCGCTTCGCAATGGCCAGACCGAGCCCAATGCCCCTATTTTTTGTCGTAAAATACGGCGCGAATAGTTTTGGGAGGTTATCCGGCTGAATCCCTTCTCCGCTGTCCTCGAATGCCAGATTGACCGATCCGCCACTTTCCATGATGGATATCCGCAGGATTCCGCCGTTGGGCATAGCGTCCGCCGCGTTGGCAACCAAATTCTGGAAACACGATTTCATCTTGTCAATATCAATTTCAACGATCGGTACCGGATCGCAATAATCCCGTTCTACTGAAATGCCCAGATCCCTGAGACGTTGGCTGTTGAGCCCCAGAGCCTCCTCCACTGCAAGGTTGGCCTTCAGGAGCACCGGGTGGAGAACGAATTCCCGGCCAAGGTCGAGGAAATTCGTCACCATCTGGTTTACACGCTGGATTTCGGCTTTTATTTTTCTGATGAGGTCCCCCGGTCCGCTTTCACCGTCGGCGGTTTCAAGGGATTTCAGATTGCTCAGGTGATCGACGGAAAGACTGATAAAATTCAGCGGATTGCGGATCTCATGGGCAATGCCGGAGGCGAGCTGGGCCAGAATCGCCTGGTGCTCGGATCGCTTGAGTTTTTCTTCTAATTTCTTTTGCGCGGCGAGCATTTTGGACATGGCGTTGAGCGAGTCGGAAAGGCCACTGATGTCGGCATGCAGATTCGTGGGAAGGCGGGGCAGATTTCCCTGGGAAATAGAATGGATCGCCCCAATCAACGCGGGGATTGGCTTTGTGTACCAGTACGATATGAGAATGCACAGTATCAGGCCGATTACAACAACCGGAACCGCCCAGACTATTCTTTCCAAGAGTATCTCGCGGCTCAGCCTTTCAAGATCCTCGAAGTACATGCTGATATGAATATAACCTTGCAGCTGTCCCCTCGATATGATCGGAACAAATGCGCTGTAACGTTTTTTAGGTTTTAGGTCCCCATCGTCGCCGATTTTTTGCTGGATGAGAAACTCATTTTTCGAAACACTCAGCCTGCTGCCGATCAGCCGGGGGTTTGAGCTTAGGATTACTTCCTGCTGCTTGCCTAAAATTGAGACTTCCTCGATTCCCCGCGTCTGCAGTTGGTCGATAAAATTTTTCAGCCGGGCTTCGTCGCTTGATCCTGGGGCGTGGATCTGCTCAATACTGATTTCGATGGCTTTCATCATGCCGTTGATCTCGTCCTGGATCAGATCGAGCACTTTTTCCTCGGCGACTTGTTGAAGGTAGACAAAGCTTCCGGCAAACAGGACCATCATGGAAAGCATGACGATGATGAGCTGGGTGCGTAGCTTGAAACGGAGAAGATGCTTCAGCATTGTGATCGGGCTCTTTCAACTCACACCCCACGTTGATGTGGTATGAGCGTCAGGTAACTAACAATGAATAAAATATCGATTCTGAATGTGAGAAGAATATGCACATTGCGATTAGATGTCAATATTGGAAGGGTCTAAGAGGCAAAATTGGCTGTGAAATTAGCGATGGTCTCGAAAATTTTAACGATACGGATCGGATGGCAGTTTGAAAAAAACAGTTTCTTAATTCTCTATTAAAGGGTCCGTTTGAAAGTCAGAACTGCCGTGCTCATCATGATCACCGTAAAGGCGGACAGAAAGCGATGTCGCCTAAAATATCTCCCAAAGCGACCCCTTGAAAAGAACCGACTTTAATGCATGCACAGCGTTGGCCTCGGGGTCAATTTTGGCAAACATCTTTGGCCACAACGGAAAACTCGCGATGGGATACACCGCACCGCTGGAGAAGAAAAGGATGATGTTCATGAAACTGCTGACGATGCCGACGACTCTCGGATGCCGCAGTCTGCCGAGGAGCACGAACATGAGGCTCAACAGGCTGGTGGTGGTCAGCAGCAGGATCACCAGCAGCGATGCGAAATGCATCAGCGTTTTCGAAAAGGCGATACCGGTGATAATAAGCTTACGGAGAGAATCACGACGGCGATCAGCATGGTAATCGACAACCCGCTGATGACCAGGCCGGCGACAATATCCAATTTGGCAAGCGGGGTCAGCAGATAACTTTCATCAACCCCGAGAAACCGGTCCATAACCAAATTAAACGCTCCCGTCGTCAGAGTCCCTAAAAATATGGCCATAATAACAACAGCGGGGACCAGGGATTGGTTATAGTCGACTTTCTGGTAAAGGCTGATGTCTCTGTGAGCAGGACTTCCCCCCGTTTTTTCTCTCACGGGCACATACTCCAGCCGAGTTGCCTGAAGAGCCCCGAGTACTGTATTTCTGATCGTCTCTGAAGATATAACATGCTCCTGTCCAAAGGTAAAATCACTCAAGCTCCCATCAACATGCTTCTATCCTGGCGCCATTCGGGCTTCAATGTTTTTCGTGGACCAAGAATCCATCCCAGGGAGGAAGATGCTATGGAAAACCTCGCTCGCTATACTTGTCTGCCTATATTTGTGGCGGATTATCCGTGCCTCCTTCTCACAAGAGCGGATGACCTACATCGGAGAGGAATCTAAAGTCATATAGAAATCAAAGGACGGGAGGCAACAGAAGGCCTTTGATGCCCTAGAATGGCTGGCTGCTATGTCTTCTCATATACCTAATAAAGGAGAGCAAATGGTCCGCTATTATGGCTCCTACAGTAATGTCTGCCGTGGGAGACGGCACAAGGAAGACCAGGATGGGTTGATACCTTATATTATTGAACAAGAAGAGGATTCAAAAGAATATCGGAGGAATTGGGCACGGCTTATTCGGAAGATATATGAGGTTGATCGTCTCACCTGCCCTAAGTGCCAGGGAACCATGAAGGTTGTCAGCTTTATTGAGGATAAAGGGTCATAGAGAAGATTCTGAAACACTGAGGGATCTGGTTAGTCAAAAAGAGACCCTCAGCCAGGGCCAACGCTCCACCAGTAAATATCTGCTTAGATTACTCAGCCTGCCCTGGTGCGACTCGTTTACTTATCGTAGGCTTAGACTTGCACTATTCCAAACCTGACTTTTTGAGTATATAGAGCGGGTGATCGGTCTGGGCCAGGGATTCTCAGATCCCACCGAGTGATGATCACCTCTGTAAAGATCCTGATTATCCGATTGAGACGTATACCTCCTCATTTCAAAGACGGCCAGGGGAGTCAACAGAAGGCCTTTAACCAGATTTAGCCAAAAAAGACGCAACACCCAATACATTCCGTCGTTGAAGAGATATACCTCCCTGCCCTTGACACCCCCCAAAGCCCTCCCGCCATGGCCTATCCCAATAACGGCATATGTTGTAGACGCTTTCCCGTTGACATACAAGGCCACTCCACCTATACTTTCCCCCCAACAAAGGGAGTTTTTATCACTTCACTACTTGGTCCTAGCCCCCAAATCCTCAAAGCCCTTCTCACAGGACGAATTTGGTCCCCACACTATTGAGCTTGAAGGTAGAAGGAAACTCTTCTGCAAACCGATTGATGGCCTCCAATCCTGTGCAGTGCATGGGTACGAGTATCTGCGGCGCAAGCTTCTTGAACTCATCCACGGTCTCTTCGACAATCGGTTCGAAATCGGCTCCTGTGAGATGGAATCCTCCGAGAACCGCATGGACGCGTGACTGACCGGTCAACCTCTTGGCTTGGAGCACGGTGTTGACAATGCCGGCATGGGCGCAACCGGAAATGACCACTAAGCCAAGGTCGCGGAGGTTTAACTCTACGGACTGATCGTCCAGGATAGGGTCGGGCTCCGCTTGGCCATCCCGTTCGATTATGGCATTGGGCATTCCTTTCTCAAAGCGTGTCATTCGGCGTACTTCGCCGGTCACCATGATGGTGTCTTCGGCGAGAAGTGTCGGTCTCACTGTTTAGACCATTTCCAGGCCCGGACGCTCTAGATCGATTTCGTTTAGAGGTACAGGAAAATGGACTCGACTGCCATCGGGCAAGACAATGAAGCGCGAAGACAGAAACGCGCTGGGATGTAAGAAAATCTTAATCCTGCCTTGAATGTTGTCAACGACCTTTTCCAGCGCGCCGGTGTGGTCCACGTGCCCGTGGCTCAGAACGATAGCCTCAAGGTCGTTAGGGTCCAAACTCAGCAGTTCCAGATTGTGACGTACGCCCGTCCAGCTGTAGCCGGTGTCTATGAGGACATTGTGCTTATCCTGGCCTCTATAGGCGCTCAGCCAGAGGGAGAGTCCGTGTTCGGCCAGCAAGGTGTCCCGATTGATGATGCCGTCGCAACCCAAGGCCGGCCGCACGACCCGGTCGTCGCCGGATAGAAGAAGGTCGATGTAGTTATCCATGACCGTTACTATCTCTACCCGGTCAACCGTTTTTAGAGGAAAAGGAGCACCTGACATTGCGGAATCTCGGGATCTGCCGTGGGCACAAGGGTCCATAAAATGCCTACTCCCCTGCGCCTAGCCTACCTTTACTAATATGTTGAGGTAATAGTTTATCTCCTTAAAAGCGTACCTACCCGTGCCAAATTGTCACCTAGCGAACCCTAATAACCGCGGCACGAACATAGTTATCGAGGGAATGTAGACCACCAGTGATGGCCATGGCCACGAATAGGCATACACCAAGAGGTTGGGTCATCAGGGCTAAGCTCAAGTTCATGCACATCATGATTCCGAAACGCAAATAATTACTTATTCTAACTGCCAGATTTTGAAACCTAACAGAAACCTGCCTGATGATAACAAAACACACAAGGGCAGAAGACAGGTGCTCCTTTCTAGAGAGGGAGAGGGAATCTCGGGGCTTCACCAAATCAGGCGGGCTCAAGAGGTCAAGATGTTGTGGCATCTGTCAGCACCTTCAGGCTAAAGGGTGATTGCCAGAGTTCCTATCTGAACATCGCCTGATTTCACCAGGGATTACGGAATCAAATGTGAAATATCAAGCAGGTATCGATTTCTTAGAGAAACCGTAATCTTTGAAAGCCTCTTTCCTGGGCGTATCTTTCTGCTCTAGCCCGGACTATTCATGAGCCCAGGTTAAGTCCATGAACAATGCGCCCTTCGGCAGGCTCAGAGTAAACCATTCGGGCTTCGATGCAGGCTAGGGTTTGGGATAACGAGAGCATACCAGCAAGAAAAAGGAAAAATAATGAAAAGTGGGCATGATATTCAAACCTGTTTTGCAGGTCTTTGCCGGCAAAAAAGAAATGTACAAAGCAAGTATTCTTAGAACCCACGCCTTTACTTTTATGGGATGTGCTTTTGTCAAGGCATGGGAATGGCTTTTCGAAAAACTGACAATCCAAGACCCCTTCCAAAATCCTGAAAGGCATTAGAGAGATTAATCCGGACCTGTTTTGTCGGTGGAAAAACCTCAATTTGGCATTAAATCAAGATGTATAAATATTATAGAAGCGTTATACTAATCATGTAGGTGTCTCCATGGAACTCATAAAACCGGGAACAAATATTGATTTTGTCGGCAAGAGGAGAATTGCATACAGCCTTTCCCTTTCCATGATTGCTGCAACCGTTTTCACTCTTATATGGCGAGGTGGGCCTAACTATGGCATAGATTTCGCCGGTGGCTTGGTCATTCAGGTCAAACTTGAGGAAAAACAAGCCCCTTATTCTATTAGAGAAGCTCTCAAAAGTCTCCAGCTGGAGGATAGTATCATTCAGGAGTTTGAGGGCAAATCGGAGTATCTGATAAGGATCACGAAGACAGACATTGAGATGGCGCAATTAGGTGAGAGGGTAAAACAGGCCCTGGTGGCTAAATTTGGAGAAGGCATTGACCTTAGGCGTGTGGAGATGGTAGGGCCTCAAGCCAGTGAAGATCTGAGGCAAAAGGCCCTTTTCGCCATCTATTACTCTATCCTTTTTATGGCAGTTTATATTTCAGGGCGATTTGAGATGAAATGGACCTTAGGCATCATAATGGCCTTAGCTCTTTGCGGCGTTACCTATGTTGCATCTACATTTGGCGTCAACGTTAGCTGGCTGATTATCATTGCTCTTCTGGTTACCCTTGGGCTGTGCTGGGTTCTGAAATTAAAATATGCT
>Ga0315545_1003157_pt1 | contig 14262 bp, 7 predicted proteins | sample SalMarSW160210MG_FD_203096 | JGI IMG/M metagenome (GOLD analysis project Ga0315545, IMG submission 203096) | Salt marsh sediment microbial communities from the Plum Island Ecosystem LTER, Massachusetts, United States - Salt Marsh Sediment SW1602-10 ... | reverse complement strand
GGCCAACTTTTTTTGGGCCTCTATAATCAATGCCTGTTGTCCTGCGAGCTCCTTCAGCCGGCGGTTCTCGTCTAGCAATGGATTATGACCTATCCTGGTCCGTTTATCGGTAAGGGCATTGCGCCCACCTTCCAGAAACCGGTCGAGCCACCTGTAAACCTGTGTCGCACTCACCCCATGCCGAGTACATATCGATGCCGCCGATTCATCTCCACGCAGCATCTCCAGTACAATTGATACCTTCTCTTCATTGGACCACAGCTTCCTATTCATGCCGACTCCTCCATTCCCTGTGGCCTAACTATAGCTTATTCCTCAGTCCAGTTCTAACGGGGTGCGTTCCATTATCATCAACAAGCTAATTATTAGAGTTAAGATTGCTATATATTCTGCTATATTCCTATACATCTTCATAGGTTATACCTACCATTTGTTCTCGAGGTAATTTAATTATATTTTGACCTCCTAATCCATAAATTGTATCGCTAGTAGCGGGGCGTCGAACTTACCACAAAATAGAGTCCAGCCGATGTAGACTAGTGATTTCGGCGTCCTTGTTTCACATGTTAGGACTTGAGTTTAGTCATTAGTAATAGGATTGTCAATATCCCGAAACAACATACTAAAAAATAGAGTTGCTCTCCCGTCCTTGTGAAGGCTTAAGGTCTAGTGCTACAATTATTTAGTAAGGGGAAAGGTGGAACTGTGCCGTTAGATGCCATAGTTGTCAAGGGGGCTAGGGAGCATAACCTAAAAAATATAGATGTAACTATCCCCCGTGATAAGCTGGTGGTTATTACCGGTGTCTCCGGCTCGGGCAAGAGTTCACTGGCGTTTGATACCATCTATGCTGAGGGTCAGCGCCGCTATGTGGAATCTCTGTCGGCTTATGCTCGCCAGTTCCTTGGTAGGATGGAAAAGCCCGATGTTGATTATATAGAAGGGTTGAGCCCAGCTATCTCTATTGACCAGAAGGGTCCTAGCAAGAATCCACGGTCTACAGTGGGTACTGTAACTGAGGTCTATGACTACCTTAGGCTGCTTTTTGCTCGGGTTGGTCACCCCCATTGCCCCAAGTGTGGACGAGAAATTACTATGCAGACGGTGCAGCAGATTGTGGATGCTATTCAAAACATCCCCAGTGGTAGTCGTACTATGATTCTGGCACCGTTGATTAGAGGACGTAAGGGTGAGTATCAGGCGGTATTTGATGATTTGCGTAAGGCAGGTTATGTCCGGGTTCGGGTTGATGGGCGCATCTATGACCTATCTGAGGAGTTAAAACTGGATAAGAATAAGAAACATACCATTGAGGCGGTGGTGGACAGATTGGTAACCGGGCAAAGCGAACAAAGCCGGATTGCTGATTCTGTAGAAACTGCTCTCAAGCTGGGAGCAGGAGTAGTGTTAGTGTCTATTACTGATGGTGAGGAGTTACTGTTCTCGGAGCACTTTGCCTGTGTGCACTGTGGAATTAGCCTGGGTGAGATTGCTCCCAGAACATTTAGCTTTAATAGCCCCCACGGTGCCTGCCCAGCCTGCACCGGCTTGGGGGTTAAGCTGGAGATAGACCCTGAGATGGTCATTCCCAATAAGGAACTTACTATTGCTCAAGGGGCGATACGTCCTGGGTGGTACGCATACTCAACCTGGTATTTCGACCAGTTCGAGTCATTAGCCCGTCGCCATAACTTTTCTCTAAATACACCAGTAAAAGATTTGAGTGAGCGCCATCTCAGACTGATACTCTATGGGGATGGGAGTGAGCCTTACCGGTATCGGAACCGCTTTGGGCGGGTTAGAGAATATTATTATGATTTTGAAGGGGTTATTAAGCGCATGGAGCGGCTATACCGAGATACAGAATCTGAGCACTCCCGAGCTGAGATTGAGCGCTACATGGTATCAAGACCGTGCCAAGTTTGTCAGGGCAAGCGGCTTAAACCAGAGTCCTTGGCAGTGACCATTGACGGTAAAAGTATTATCGAGGTTAGCTCAATGTCGGTAATACAAGCATTGGGGTGGGTAGCTACTATTGGAGGTACACTTAATGAGCGTGAGCAAATAATCGCTGGCGAAATCCTGAAGGAGATTCAAGCCCGACTGACCTTCCTCAAGGATGTTGGTCTGGACTACCTCACCATTGACCGTCCATCAGCTACCCTAAGTGGTGGTGAGGCACAGCGAATTCGCCTGGCAACCCAAATTGGCAGCGGACTTATGGGTGTGCTTTATATTTGTGATGAGCCGACGGTGGGTTTGCATGCCGCCGATGACTTTCGTTTGATTGCGACCTTGAAGAGATTGAGGGACTTAGGTAATACGATACTGGTTGTGGAGCATGATGAAGCCATGATGCGAGCGGCCGACCACATTATTGATATGGGACCCGGGGCTGGGGAGCATGGTGGCTGGATTGTTGCCACTGGAATACTAAATGATATTATGAACTCAAAGGAGTCAATAACCGGTCAGTACCTTAGTGGTGTGAGGCAAATTCCTTTGCCACAAAAGCGTCGCCTTGGCTCAGGCGAGGAGATAGTAATAAAGGGGGCCAGGCAGAACAACCTTAAAAATATAGATGTCCATATCCCTCTGGGTAAGTTTGTTTGTATTACCGGCGTTTCTGGTAGTGGCAAGAGCACCCTTATTGATGAGATTATGTATAAGAAACTGGCACAGTTATTTTACCGGTCAAGGGAGAGACCTGGCGACTGTGATAGCATCATTGGTGTGGAGTATATAGACAAGGTAATCAATATTGACCAGTCACCTATTGGGCGCACCCCTCGCAGTAATCCAGCTACCTATACCGGTACCTTTACCCCTATTCGTGAACTTTTTGCCACTGTTCCTGAAGCTAGAATGAGAGGTTATGCTCCAGGTCGATTCTCGTTTAATGTTAAGGGTGGGCGTTGTGAAGCCTGTCGTGGTGAGGGATTTATTCAGATTGAGATGCAATTCTTGCCTGATGTAACTGTTCCCTGCGAAGTTTGTAAGGGTCAGCGCTATAACCGTGAGGCACTGGAGATTAGATTTAAGGACAAGAACATAGCTGAGGTATTAGATATGACTGTGGAGCAATCCCTAGCTTTATTTGATAATTTCCCCAGAATAAGGAGTAAGCTGGAAACATTGCGAGATGTGGGGCTAGGCTATATTCGGTTAGGTCAGCCGGCGCCTACCCTATCTGGGGGAGAGGCGCAGAGGGTGAAGCTTGCCACTGAATTATCGCGGAGGTCAACGGGTAGAACATTATATATTCTTGACGAACCGACTACTGGTCTCTCCTTCGATGATGTGGCGGCACTACTCCGGGTGCTACAGCGGCTGGTTGACACTGGCAATACGGTGATTGTTATTGAGCATCACCTGGATGTGATAAAGAATGCCGATTGGATTATTGACCTCGGACCAGGAGCTGGTGACAATGGTGGCTATATTGTAGCTACAGGTATACCTGAGGAGATAGTTCAGGAGAGTTCTTCAGCCACTGGTCAGTATTTAGGTAGGGTGTTGCATAAAGATGAAGATATGGAGTATGCTTTGACCGGTTGACCATTTCTGCTTGCCAGTAAAGGAGAGGAGAATGACCCGAGAAGAAGCTCTCGAATCTATTAAAGCTAATGTGGAGAATAAAAATCTGATAAAGCATATGCTGGCTACTGAAGCCATTATGCGGGCTCTAGCCAGGCACCTTGGTCAGGATGAGGAGGAGTGGGGGCTTACTGGGCTGTTGCATGATATTGATATGGAACTTACCGAGGGAGATATGAACATACATAGTAAGCTGGGGGCTGACCTGGCTAGGGAGATGGGAGCTAGTGAAGCTATGGCTCATGCTATTTTGTGTCATAATGAGAAGCATGGAATTCCCAGGGAGACGATGCTGGATAAGGCTCTATTTTGTGCTGACCCGCTAACTGGCTTAATTACTTCTGCTGCCTTGGTTCGCCCCGATAAAAAATTGGCTGGTCTTGTGGCTAAGTCGGTGAGGAAGAAGTTCAAGGAGAAGAGCTTTGCCGCCGGGGTGAGTAGGGAGCAAATCTCCCTGTGTAGTGAAATTGGGTTTGAGCTTGACGAGTTTATCGAGCTAGGATTAGTGGCAATGCAAGGGATTGCTGCCGAACTGGGTTTATGAATTATCTCACTTCAACCGTTGAGCCTTGGGCGGTTTTGATTACGTCAATACGGGTGGGGAAGGCGTCCCTAACCTCCTCAATATGGGTGATAACCAGTATCTTGTTAAAGTCATCTTGAATAGAATTTATCGCCTCTTTAAGTTTCTCTATGCCGACACTATCTTGAGTGCCAAAGCCTTCATCAATGACTAAGGTTGGCAGTGGTGCCCCAGCCCGCCTGGCTAGTAGCTTGGACAGGGCAATCCGGATAGTAAAGTTAATGCGGAAGGCTTCACCACCACTGAACATTTCGTATTTTCGCGTTCCCAGCTCATCAGAGATATTGATATCCAGGGTTTCTAGTAGGTCTCCTTTTTTCGTTTCCCGCTGTGTTTCAATTTTTACATGCATTCTGTTATCGGTCATCCTGCTTAGTAGCCTGTTGGTTTCAGCTTCAATCTCGGGGAGTGCCATTTCAATAAGCCAAGCCTGAATCCCCTTTTTACCGAAGGCTTGGGCTAAGTCTCTATAAATTTTCTCCTGCTTTGAGACTTGAGCCAATAGCCTTTCCTTTTTCTTCTTTTTTATCTCCAACTCGGAGCAGCGCTGTAATCTTTCATTTACACTCCACTTCACCTGCTGGGCTTGCTTATATTGTGCCGATAACGCCTCGTGTTCAGTTTCAGCCTGGGTTAAATCACTGAGTAATTGTGGCAGTAAATTGAGTTCTTGGCTCAAGTCCTGCCTTTTTTGATTATCAATCTCCAGATTGTGGCGCAGTTCCTGAATGGCTTCCTCAGCTCTAAAAGCAGCCTCTTTTTGCTGAATAATGAGCCTATCGGCTTCTTCCAGCTTCCGCTTTAAACCTTCATATTGTTCTAGCTCAGATAAGTGCTGGCGTACCTGTTCGTGCTGCTGTGAATCATAGTCAAGCCTAGTAAGTTCCCCTTCAAGCTCCCCGAGTGCTTCTTGCTCAGCAATGGCAAAATCTTTGCTAGCGAGGTGCTGTTCAATATCAGCCACTGTTTTCCTTTCCTCATTTAGCCGGTTAGCCGCCTCTTCGGCTTCGGTTATCTGTTGGCTACGGACACTGGCTTTACTTTGTGCTGAAGCTTTATCCTGATTAAGCCTTGCTTCTAGCTGGAACACTTCACTTTCTAGCGTCCCAAGATTCGCTTTCTCGTCAGCTAGCTCGGCTTGATTTGACTTTAGGGAGTCAGATTTGACCTGCTTATCTTTTGCGTATTTTGTTTCAATTCGCTGACGTCCTTCTGTACCCAACTCTGTCTCACAGAGGGGGCATTTAGCATCACTCTGGGTTAACAGGAGGTTGAGCTTCTCTTCTATCGCCTCCATTTCCTGTCCTAGCTGAGTTTGGTTGGATTCCAGATAATGGACCTTGGTTCGAAGCTCTTGGCTTTGTTGTCTTTTCCGGTGTAGCATTTCTTCTTCTTCGGCTAACTGGTTTTGTTGAACCAGTATTTGCTGTAATTCATTTTTAAGCCGAGGTAGCTTTTGTGACTTCATTTCTAGTTCCCTGATTCTGCTTTGAGCTACGGCATGGTCATTGAGTAGGGCTTCCCCAGCCTGGACAATGGTCATCTCTAGATGATGCTTACGCTCGTTTAGAGTGGTAACTAGTCTAAACTTATGGTCAAGTTCGTCCCTCAATTTCTTGGCTAAACTAAACTGAGCATAGCTTTTTTCGATGGTGGAACGCTGGGCTATTAGCTCTTCATATTCCTTAAGCTTGGAGTGATGTTGTTCGAGCTGGTGGTCCCAGCGCTCTAGGTCTCTCAATGTTTTGGTTATACGCTCCTCTAGCTCAATTAATTGACGCTTTTTATTTTCCAGGGATTCCTTTTCCCTCCTGAGGTCGTTAAGTCTGGATTCTTGCTCATTGGTTACTTTCTCTATGCGAGATAGTTCACTCTGTGCTTGTTCAAACTCAGCTTCATAGGCTGGCTTTTGGACGAGTTCATCAATGATGTCTTTGATAGCACTCTGGAGTTGTGCCTTTTCCGCTTCTTGCTGATTAGCCCTCTCTTTAGCCTGCCCCTCAAGTTCATCATAAATATCCAGACCGAGAATATCAGCTAGAACTTGCTTGCGCTCGGTTGGACGCTTGATAGTAAACTCATCAGCATGACCCTGTAGCAGGAAGGCACTGTTAATGAAAGTAGGGTAGTCCATATGTAGAATACTGATAATTCTCTGATTGGTTTGAGTTATGCTATCGCCCGTAATTGACCTGAAGCCATCTTCCGTAGCTATCTGAAATTCTAGTATACTTTGTCCGGAACGCCCCCGTCGTTTAGGTTTAGAGTGCTTGCGTATGACACGATATAATTGTTGCTCTACGGTAAAGTCAAACTCTACCTCCATTTCAGTATGACCTAAGTGAATGAGGTCATCATCACTCTTGGCTCTAGTTCGCCCCCATAGTGCCCAAGTTATGGCATCAATCAGAGCCGATTTACCATTGCCATTATCGCCACAGATGCAGGCGGTGTGAATACCATCAAAATGGAGTGGTGGCACATTATCCCGGTAGCACATAAAATTGCGCATTGATAGCTTAACGGGAATCATTGGCAAAGCTCCTCAGATGGTATACTTACCCGCTTTCCAGTAATAGAAATAATGTCTATCTCCTCTATCATTCTGAGCCCTTCGCTTCTTGTCATTCTGAGGGAGCAAAGCGACCGAAGAATCTCGCTCAGGGTAAACTCCGCGAAGAATCCCAGCTTCTTCATTCCACTTCGTTGCATTCAGAATGATAGCTTATTTTAGCATAGTAAGGGGATTATTTATCTACCTCATCTCCGCCTAGGGCAGACTCTGCCGAGCCCTTTATATAACAACTTCCGCCCACGGAGCAACGCTGATTACCAGAAAAACTCTCTTGACAATAGAACATAAGTTCTGCTATAATTATGACGTCCCTCTTTGGAGTTTGCGCAATGTCAAGGCTCATTGGTGAACTTGTTAAAGTGTACAGAAAAAAAGACTCTTCGATAACCGCCTTCATATGGAGAAAGCGCCTCTATAGGGTTGAAGAGGTTATCGGCTGGTGGAGGGAGCCTTCTGAATGGTGGAACGGGCAACCAATGCGTCTTTTTGTGCGTGTAAATGCAAAAAACTCAAGCACCGGTAGCTACGAGCTTTACAAACTTGAAGAAGAATGGTTTCTCTATAGAGTCCTAGATTAAGGTATCACAATGAGTTTTATCCACCTTCATGTCCATTCACAATATAGCTTTCTGGATGGAGCTTCTTCATTAGATAAACTTATAGAAAAGGCAAAGGTATTGGATATGCCTGCCTTAGCTATTACAGACCACAATCGGCTGACAGGTGCCATTAGGTTTTATGAAAAAGCTAGGGCTTTGGCAATAAAACCAATCATAGGTGCTGATATTGATTTAGATGGTGGATACCATCTCACTCTCCTTTGTAAGGATATTAAAGGCTACTCAAACCTGTGCCGATTGTTGACTGAAGCTCACTTAGCAAACCGGTTGAGGAAACCACAAGCAAGCAAAGACATGCTGCAAAAACACAGCAATGGTCTGATAGCCCTGAGTGGCTGTAGCGGGGGTGAGATACCTTCTCTAATTGAGGCAGGTAAGATAGAGAAGGCTAGGGAATCAGCTAACTTCTATAGGGAAGTCTTTGGTGATGACTTTTTCGTGGAGCTTGTTCGGTATCCTTCTAGGCACGGAATGATTGACAGTCATAGACTTGATACTTTTGCCAGAGCAGAGGGTATACCGACAGTTGCCACTAATAATGTTCACTATGCAGAAATGGAAGAGTATGCGGTAAAGGAGCTGCTCAATGCTATAGCCCAAAATATACCTGTCTCTCAGTTAAAGGGGCATCGCACTGTGGAGCAATACCTCAAATCACAGAAGGAAATGATTAAGCTCTTCAAGGACATTCCCAACGCAATAGATATGACAGAGGAGATTGCCTCAAGATGTAACTTGGAGTTTGAGCTAGGTAACCCCCGCTTCCCTAGATTTGAGATTCCCGAAGGTGAAACTGACTACACATATTTATCAAAGTTAGCTTACGCAGGTGCCTTAAGAAAGTATGGAACACTTACACCCAAAATCAGAAATCGCTTGAAACAAGAGCTTAGCACAATCAACAAACTTGGTTTCTGCGGCTACTTTTTAGTTGTTTGGGACATAGTTCAGCAAGCAAGAGAGAGGGGCATAAGATGTCAGGCGAGAGGTAGTGCCGTAGACAGTTTGGTTGTCTATGCACTTGATATTAGTAACGTTGACCCTATTGAGCATGACCTTCTATTTGAACGTTTCATGCATCCTCTAAGGTATGAACCTCCAGATATTGATTTGGATATTGACCGAAGGCGTAGAGATGAAGTAAAAAGCTATATCTGTCGAAAGTATGGTGCCGATAATGTCGCCTGTGTAGCCACTATCAATACCTATATGGCTAGAGGTGCTATCCGTGATGTTGGTAAGGCTTTGCAAATACCACCGCAGATTGTTGCAGAGGCATGCAAAGGTATCCATTATTTGTCTGCCTCAAACCTTTTGGAGGATGCTAATACCCTTCCCGAACTAAAAAAAAGCACCATTTACAAGAGACCCGAGCTTGCTAACTTCTTTAGACTATGCGCTGCCATTGATGGATACCCTAGATACCTCTCTGTTCATTTGGGAGGATTACTGATTGGAGATGGTAAGCTTTCTGATTTAGTTCCTCTTGAACGGTCTAGCGGTGGAGACATTATTAGTCAGTATGATAAAGACGACATCGAGAGATTAGGTATTGTTAAGATGGATTTGCTGGCACTTCCTACTTTAACTGTTATTGAGGATACACTTACCAGTGTCCAGGAGAGTCATGGTACTAATATTGATATAGACAAGATACCAAGAGATGATTCTAAGGTGTTTGCTATGCTCAGGGATGGTAGAACCATTGGCACTTTTCAACTTGAATCACCGGCACAAAGAGAAATGGCAGGTAGACTGTTACCAAACTGTTTTAAGGATATCATAGTTTCAATTTCGCTAGTCAGACCAGGACCTCTCAAATCGAATATGGACAAGGTTTATCTTCCACGAAGACACGGTAAAGAGCCAGTAACATACCTGCACCCCAAACTTAAAAATGCCCTTGGTGAAACTCTAGGGGTAATACTCTATCAGGAGCAAGTGTTAAAAGTTGCCCGCGATTTAGCTGGAATGAGCTATGCCGAAGCAGATGGTTTTAGGCGAGCAATGACGCATGACCGAACCACGGAGGAAATGGAGAAGATGCGAGACTCATTTATTTCACACTCTAACAAGAATGGTGTGAGTAAGAAGATAGCAGAGAAGGTATTTGAGCAACTGGCTGCATTTGCTGCTTATGGATTTTGCAAAGCCCATGCTGCTACCTATGCTGCCCTTGCTTATCAGACCCTCTGGCTGAAGTGTCACTACCCCGCCGAATTCTTTGCTGCGGTGCTGTCAAACCAGCCTATGGGGTATTACCCTCCACATGTCTTGGTAGCTGATGCCAGAAGGTTTGGAGTCAAATCATTGCCCCTCGATATTAACAAATCTTCCAATAATTATACTGTAGACGACGGGATGATAAGAGTCAGTCTTAAACAGCTAAAAGGAATGTCAACAGAGGCGCTGGAATCTATATTATCAGAGAGAGCAAAGGGTGAATTTACTTCGCTGAGAGACTTTGCTCTAAGAACTAATGTAAGTCAGCCTATCCTTAACAGCTTGGTGAGGGTTGGAGCTTTTGATTCTTTTGGTAGCAGAAATGAACTACTCACACATCTTCCGAAGTTATTAACTCTGAAGCGTAAAATAGGTAGGGGGGCAAGACCCCTGTTTGAAGATGATAAAACAGAAACCAATTTATTTGAAGATACTATTTGCAATAGTAGAAAAGCAAAGATGCTGGTTGAAAGGGAGCTCTTGTCTTTAAGCTTGTCGGCACACCCTTTAGATTTTTACACCTTCGACAATGGGTTTATTAGGATGAAAGACTTGCCCTCAATAGCTACGGGCAAAACGATTAAAATTGTCGGGTCTGTGATTCGTTATCAGACGCCACCTACGAGGAATGGGAATAGAGTAGTTTATGTGATAATGGAAGATGGCACAGGTATAGCGGATATAACTGTATTTAGTGATGTCCAAGACAAGTGTGGTCAAGTCTTATTTCGTGAGGGTTGGTTGATAGTCAGAGGAAAAGTTCAAAGAAGGGGTATGAAAGCAACTTCAGTCATAGCTGAGGATTTGTCTCCTCTAATTATAAAAAAACTTGCAAATAATAGTTATTAACCCGGTGAGTATTCCTATCTATGGAAGATGACCTAAAAGATATTTCTTACTTTAAACAACTTGGCTCTCAATTCCGATTTTTGAATTACATCATATATGCAGGGATGCCACAATTCACAGTTCCTATCAGCGGGTTTTTAGCCATATTTGTTTGGTTAATTTTGAGTAGCATAGATATGTATTAATGGTTTTTGTAGGTTAAATCCGAAGAGGGAAAGGATTGATAAATAACCGAACAAATTTTAGCTTGGCGCTTAAGGTAGGCTTGGTGAAGATGGTATTAGGGGTAAACTACACGGAATTTAAGGGAGTTGTTTTATTCCAGGTAGTCCTTTAGCTTTCGGCTTCGGCTGGGGTGACGTAGTTTACGAAGTGCCTTGGCTTCAATCTGGCGAATGCGCTCTCTGGTTACATTGAATTCCTTACCCACTTCCTCCAAAGTACGGCTTCGCCCATCCTCAAGACCAAATCTGAGTTGGAGTACCCGCTGCTCCCGAGGAGTAAGGCTGTATAGCACATCGTCAATTTGTTCCTTCAATAGTTGTCTGGAGGCAGCATCAACTGGTGGCAAAGCCGTATGGTCCTCTATGAAGTCCCCCAGGTGGCTATTTTCATCCTCACCAATAGGTGACTCTAATGATATTGGTAGCTGTGATATTTTGCCTATCTCCCTAACCTTTTCTGGAGGTATTGCCATTTCGATACCGATTTCCTTGGCGGTAGGCTCCCGTCCGTATTCCTGGGCTAGACGGCGACTAACTCGTAGCAATTTATTAATGGTCTCAACCATATGAACTGGAATACGAATAGTGCGAGCTTGGTCGGCTATAGCTCGAGTAATAGCCTGGCGAATCCACCAAGTGGCATAAGTGCTGAATTTATAACCTTTGCGATAATCAAATTTCTCAACAGCTCTAATTAATCCAATATTTCCCTCCTGAATGAGGTCAAGGAGTGACATACCTCGTCCAATATGTTTTTTAGCGACGCTGACTACTAAGCGCAAGTTGGCTTCAGTGAGACGCCTTTTTGCTGATTCAGCTTCATACTCAATGTTGTCTAGATAAGCCTTTAGTTGCTTCTCGCAAGCTTGGATAGAATTAATAAAAGTAGTATTTGTTACCATATTCTCTATATCAGCTAGAGAAGCACTATTCCCAATAATACTAATGACTTCCTGTGGTAACAATTTGCTATTTAGTAATAGATTCATAATAAGCTGTTCTGTTTTGGGAATGGACTTATCTATCTGGGAAGCAACAGCCTGGATTAATTGCTGATTAATCTCGCCATCAATGCTACCTCGCAATTTGGCATCAGATATGGTGTCTAAAAAGCTGGCTTGGGGAACTAAGTTAAGCTCTTCTTGAAGGAGATGGATAATGGTAGAAGCTTGGACTAACTCCTGGAGCATAATAACTACTATTTCGGTAGCAGAAGGGTTTCTTCCATATCTCTGTAGCCAGTCTTGCTTAATCAAACCGATGCGTATGCCCTCTTCCATCTTTTTGGCTAGTATCTTTTCATCATCAGCGGTGAGAAGGTGTACTCTGCCAATTTCATGGAGATAAACACGAACCGGGTCATCGGCTACTTCTTGCTCCTCCAGTTGTTCCAGTGGTATTTCTATCCCTAAATCTGCTGGGGATTCAGGTTTCTCAATCTCAAGGTATCTCTCCTCAGTCCACATTTCCTTTGGCTCAGTTATGTCTTCGGCCTCTATCTGCCCCCCACTTTCGGCAGAGGAAGTATGTAAAGCATCTGGCACTTCTGATTCAGACTCGGTATCCGTAATTTCATCTAGCGACAGCTCCTCATGCCTATTTTGGGGTAGGGACTGTGGATGGTTTATATTATGTTCCAAATCTTTGTCTCACCCCCTTTGATACTGACCTCTTTTAGCTTTTTGAATAAAAACTTCTCCTAGTTGGACGCTGACATCTATCCCTTGTTCTTGAAGCTTAGCCAACTCGGCATCAATACCCTCTGCCTCGGCGACTAGAGCTAATACCTCTCCTCTTTTTATCTCCAAACTTCTGAGGAATTCTTCTCGCAGACGGAGGACGCAATTATCATATTTCTGTTCTACTTGATTGGACGGTAAATTTTTAGTTATAACGGAATCAAGATGCTCCCAAATCGCAGAGTCAAGTTTCTCCCTAAGAGATGGCAGGTCATTAACTTGCTGCCAGGCGATGAAGATTTCACGATTTTCAGTATTTTGGAAATATTCAGGTGAAGGGCCCTGACCGCTCTGTTTAAGCTCTGGGTGTTGTAGTAGCAGGGCAAGGCAGTATTCCTCAAGGCGGTTGGACATAATCGGAGGGAATGTTTTTGTTGCTGCTTCGAGCTTTGGCTCATTAGCTTTGAGGTAAGGCTTAATTTTACTTAGAGCAGCTTCAATACTTCGCTCATTGACGTTGACTAGACGAGCCAGTTTTTGGAGGTAGTGAGCTTGGCGCACAGGGTCTTTTATCTCAGCTACGATAGGCAGAAGCCTACCTACGGCTAAAGTCTTGCCATTAGCTGTAGTCAGGGTTAGTTTAGAGGTAACCATATTGAAGGTGTAGTCAACTACAGGTAAAGCTTCTTCTAGGAGGTATTGCCACATCGTTGCATCTTCCCTAATAACGTCATCAGGGTCTCTCCCACTAGGCACGATGATAACCTTTACCTCAGCATCAAGGGTATTTTCATGGCTTACACCCCGTAGCATTGCTTCTTCACCAGCAGCATCGGCATCAAGGGCTAAAACCATGTTTTTAGTTAGTCTCTTTAGAGTGCTGACCTGCTTCCCGGTAACCGAGGTTCCCATAGAGGCAACTACATTATTGAATCCATTCTGGTGGGCGGTGATGACATCCATATAGCCCTCTACAATAACTGCCATGTCTTGCTGCCTGATAGCCGTCTGGGCAAGGTTTATACCATACAGGCTACCACTCTTATCAAAGATTGGTGTCAGTGGTGAGTTGATGTATTTGGGAAGGGAGTCATCAAGCACCCTTGCACCAAAACCAGTAATCCGTCCTCCAATATCAAATATGGGAAACATCAACCTATTTCGAAATCGGTCATGTGTTTTTCTATTCTCTGCTTCCACTATTAAACCAGCCTCAAGTAGTTCACGCTCGGTATAGCCTCTGTCTATGAGATATTGCTTAAGGGAATTCCAGCTATTCGGGCTGAAGCCCAGTTGGAAGTCAATTATGGTTTCTGGCGACAGACTGCGATTGGCTAAGTATTCTCGCCCCTTTTCTCCAGTCGGAGAGTTGAGGAGTAAATTATGGAAATATTGAGCTGCCGCCTGGTTGACCTGATATAATCTTTCTTTCTCATCCTTACCGGCTTCCGACTCAAACCTTGATGGTATTTTAACCCCTGCCCTTTGAGCAAGAAGGCGCAGCGCATCGCCAAAGTCAATGCCCTCTTTTTTCATAGTGAAAGTAAAGACATCACCACCAGTATTACAGGCACCAAAACAGTGCCAACTCTGTTGCTCAGGGTAGACAAAGAATGAAGGATGCTTCTCGCTGTGGAAGGGACATAGTGCCTTGAAGGTTCGTCCAGCTTTAGTTAAAGTGGTATACTGGCTAACAACCTCCACGATATCTGTCTTTTGCTTTACCTCATCTATAACGCCCATTTTATTATTTTACAACCCTATCCGCTTTATCCCTGCTCCGAGTCGAGTCTGCAACTTCCCCTTATCAAAGGGAAGGCGCATTACTCATATAAGAGAGGCGGAGCCTCTCTTTCATTCTACTTAATTATACTACTTCAAAGGAGAGTGTGAAGGATTGAATTTGAAGGGG
>Ga0315545_1003156_pt1 | contig 14265 bp, 11 predicted proteins | sample SalMarSW160210MG_FD_203096 | JGI IMG/M metagenome (GOLD analysis project Ga0315545, IMG submission 203096) | Salt marsh sediment microbial communities from the Plum Island Ecosystem LTER, Massachusetts, United States - Salt Marsh Sediment SW1602-10 ... | reverse complement strand
CTGTCTTTGTGGAAGGCATGATCTCTGAGGCAACTGCAATCCACACTGCATATCCTGAATATCTGGCTAAAGAAGTTCGAAACAGCATCCTTTATGAGGGAATCAATCCTTTCCAGTCGGACTACTTTACCATTGTCGAGCATCCTAGCGCAAGGGAAGAGATTGTGGAGGGAGATCAGTGTATAATCTTGGCGACCTCAGGTATGCTGGAAGGAGGACCAGTAATCGATTATTTCAAACGTTTAGCAGGGGATAAGCGGAATATGATAATATTTGTCAGCTATCAGATTGAGGGAACCATGGGATCTAGAGTCCAGAAGGGCTTAGCTGACGTCCCCATCATAAACAGCAATGGAAAGATGGAAGTGATGAAGGTTGACATGCAGGTTGAATCAGTCAGGGGATTTTCTGGGCACTCGGACAGGAGGCAGCTTGTCAATTACATCCATAGGTTGAGGCCTAAACCTGAGAGAATAATTGTGGTTCACGGCGAAAAAACAAAGAGCATAAGCATGGCTAACCTTTTCAAGAGAAAATATAATGTGGAAGCGCTTGTGCCAGAAGTTCTGGAAACAATCAAGCTGCGGTAGGCGCCTTTTCAGAGACCCCAGTTTCTTGGCGCCAGATTCTGATGAAATTCGGCACTATAACTACCCGCTCTTCTCCCAAGCTGGCGATGTCTCCTCCGATGGATTGAGTGAAGCCAGAAAGTTCGTTCACAGCCTTCTTGACATCTTCAACGCTTTTTCTAGCGAGAGGAGTGATCTTAAGGATGAGAATGTTTCCCAAGTTGAGTTCATGTTTGATAACTTCTACATCGGCGAGGTTTCGTAGGGGCATAGCTTTCAGGTAGGCTTTCTTTCTAGTTTTTTCGTTCTTTTGCTCTGAGGTCGACAAATGACTTCACTTCCTTAACTAGTTACAGAAGTTTTATTTTAAATGCTTTCTATTGGGGACGTCCCCCGAAGTCCCCAATTCCCCCTTTTTTTGGTTTAGAGAACAGAGTCTGGCGTCCGGAGGAAGAAAAATGTCAGCTCAAAATGAAGTTAAGTGCCCTGAGTGTGGAAGTAAGCGAACTTGGAAGAACGGCATTAGGTACACAAATTCTGGAGAAGTACAGCGATATATCTGTCGAAACTGTTACTACAGGTTTTCGTGATCACATACAGTGCTTACCTCAAACTCCCCCCTTTTTTGATTGGCTGGTGGTAAATGATGAGTGAGCAGACGATAAAGTGTGAGGGCTGCGGTAGCAAATGGACTTTCGTGGGTGTCGGTAATCAGATAGTGGCTAGGCTTGTTGAGTGTCCGTTGTGTACGGAGGAAAAAGTCGGATAGTCTTTTAGAGGAATCTTATTTTGTCTGGGAGCAAGGTTGGAAGTCAAAAAGTTTTGCCTCAGAAGTCAAAAGTCAAATTTTACTTCAGTACTGTTAGGTCCAGAGTGATTCCCATCCTTAAGCGAATCGAGGTGGGTGACTATCCTTCCAAGATAGCCCGTATATATGGATGGAGCAAACAACATGTTTTTTATTATATTCGAAAGCTTGAGAAGGCTGGTCTGGTACGCCGTAAAGTGCGTTCTAGTGCTGTTTTTTATGAGCTGACTGGGAAGGGTCAAAAAGTTCTCACGTCATGTGAGGGCGTGGTCTATGGAAGTGGGGTTTATCGGCTGCATAAGTGTCAGGTGTTGTTTCCGATTGTGCGTGAGGGTGTTTATCCGGTTGGTGATTTTAGGGGTGTTGAGATGGTGAATTGGACTGCGCTGTTGGGTTTGGTGCATGGTGTCTATGTGCGTAAGACTACTCGGCATTGGATTGTGCATGTTGAGGCGTTGTATGGGCGTTATCCTGGTGAATTGTTTGCTTTGGCTAAGAATTTGGGTGACAGGGTTGCTCGTGGTTTGATGTCTAAGTATGGTGTTTTGTTGGGTGAGGGGCAGGTCGGTAGAGGTTACGAGTTGGCTATTGACGATCCGGTGGCTAGGTTGCTTAGTCGCTATTTCTGTATATCCACTGCGAAACGTAAGATGGATCATAGTCCTGGCGAGTTGGAGGGCGAGATTGATCATTTGAGCAGGGATGCGGCTGTTGAGTATCTTTTGATGCCTGAGCGAGTGAAAAAGATGGAAGGCCAGATTTTAGGATTGTCGAGTCAAGTTGAGGATCTGCAAACTGACGTACATCAGCTGGTTCAGGTTTTGAAAGAAGCAGCGGCACCTAAGGAGAATCATTCTTTGCCTTTGAAAGATGGGAAGTATATCTCTTGATTGATTTTGGTTACAAAATGGCGGTTGAAGCTGCGCAAGCCTTAAAATGGGCTTCGTTTATCTCTTCATTTCAGGCTTATTTTCAGAAATTAAGCCATTTTCGAGGGGGTTATGATGTGCCATTTTTGATAGCTAAGACATCTACGTTAGTCGTTTCAGTTGGGTCACTTTGGATTGTTACGGTTAGAACATGTTCTGGTGTTTTGCTATGGAAAATAGGTTAGAATCCGCGCAAAACGGGTCTAAAACGCCCAAAAAACAGCGTTCTTCAGAAGAAAAAGTAGGTCGACGCAAGTGGATTATCAAGACTCTTAAGCGTATGGAGAGGCGCCAGAAGATTATTGACCGCAGAACACGCATGCTGGCTGCAGGCCTCCGGGAGCTTTTCATGCTTGGCGAAGACTATGTTTCTATGGTTGCATGCCAGGATGAGGTTGATGTGGCGATTCTGTCTGCTCTTCGTGAGGCTGGAGCTACAGGCCGTCAATCAGGCGAACTGGCTGCCCAATTAGACGTCGATCACAGGGATGTATCGCGTAGGATTTATCGGATGAATAAGAGCATGGAGCAGGAGATCGGCGAAAACATCATACAGAAGCAAGGACACAAATGGAAGCTGATCCCACGCCTTAGGCGCGACTTCACAGCTGCAAGAGGAGAATAAGAAAAAATTACGGTGCTCTGCCTGAGCACAAGTACCCTAAGAGTGTATGTTCTCTAGATATCTGATTAATACATCTAGAACATACCTCATAGAAGTTTTTCATAAAAAACTGTTCACTTTCTTGAATAAGCGAAATCCAATTTCTTAATTGGCATAGTTTCATGTACGTAGATGGAAAAAATGAAGCAACAACACGCTCACAAACTAGAACAAGATCAATGGGTGGAGAAGTGAAACGAGGTAACTCGAGGAAATGAGGAAACCAATAACATTCATCTTTCCTTGGAGTACCTCCAAATTGCAGATGGAATATTGGGGCATATTGTTCCGGACTAGAACTATCATAATGACAACGAAACATTACCCGCTTATAATCTTGTAGTAAATCAAAATTTCTTTTCACTTCTTCTGAATCCCATTCTTGACGGAAGCTGATATCAGGTCTTGTGGACCAAACTCTTAAAACCAACCGCAATGAAGAAACTGGCCAATCTCCTGTGTTTGATGCTTTAATTTTACAGAAAATATCAGGTTTCAACCTTTCGTCAGATTCGGTCTGAACGAATTCCAAAGGATGTTCAGGGGTAATGATGAGTTCCCAGTTATCAGAAGAACCAGATTGAAGATTTGAAGCAGCTTCATTTAGAATCTGTCGAGACTGATCCGTAATAAGTTTGTGCCTCTTTAGTTCATATGCCATCCGATTAAGGTTAGTAGCCATTCTATAGGCATTCAACAGCTATACTTCCGTCTAATTGAATCAAGAAGCTCTGCATCTGCACTTGGGAGCAAATGCTTGTCAAAGTCCTCTTCGAGTATCGCTTTGAAAGATATCCTCGCTGGATCCATTGATTCCGGTCGTGTATCGGGGAGATAGCCTAGAGTATATTTCATTTTGACAGGTTTTTTTAGAATGTGACAAATAGTATTCGCGTTTTCTTCGCCACTGAAGACACAAACCGAAGGCTCCAACTTAATGCCCGTTGTTTTCTCAAAAGCTATCCTGAAATTCTCTGAAAGTATCGGATCTAATCCCGCATTTTTTATCTGCCTGAAAGCTAGTTTCTGAAGTCTATTCTTCCACCATAGGTTTTTTATTTCAGCGAAAACCCCCGTGTACCGTGCATCCTTAAAGAAGTGTTGCACTTCATCTCTTAGAAAATCTTCTTCTTTTAATCCGAGCGCAGCTGAAGCATATAGAGAATCATAGAAAATTCCGGGGTATTCAAATAATACTTTCAGAATCCATCTGGATACACCATGGACACGCCATTTTTCTTTTTGTTCAATACGCGGAGGTGATGATCTCTGAAGATTTTCATCTTCTAAATTGTCTACTTTTAGCAGTTGCAACAGCGTTTGCCATGTTCTTGAAGCTTTCTCAACTTTTGCCAATTCCCTGAATCCCCGCACAAGAGTAATGAGAAAGTTCCTTCCGACTGTTGGGTCTTTGTAAACGTCATTCTTGAATAAAATATAATCAGCACTACCTATTTCTTCTTCGTAATTGGGAAACAAATTGAAAACATCTCTTGTTGAAAGAATAATTAGGGGGGTTTCTGGTAATTGCTCTGCAACATAATTTGCTAGAGTCCCACCCCGATACGTAACAGAGTCTCCCGAGCGCTGAAATTGTGTAAGGCGATAATCGATCAATACAAGATCGGGTGTCGGACTTAACTGCAATTCATCAACATGTTTTGGAGGGGGTATTGGACTCACAATGATTTTATCTTTTTCCGATAAGATTCGGGAATATCTACTTAGATCCTGCTCATTATCTTCTATGAATAATACCGCAATTTCACTACTCATTATCTTTTCACCTTAGGAAGATCAATTTTTATGCATGTACTCCAGCCTTTTGGGGGGGCGATAAATCTAACCTTACCTCGATATGATTCTATGATATCACGTACTATTGTTAGACCTAAACCAGTTCCTACTCCAAAATCTAGGTTAGGAACACTGTACGACATGAATGGTTCGAATACTTCTTCCCATTGTTCACGTGGTAAGCCAACTCCTGAATCAAGAAAGAAAATACTCACGGCATCTTCTGTGTCCTCAACTTTTACACAGATCTTCATTTCTCTCTCACTACTTTGGGCTTTTATTGCATTCGTCAATAGGTTAACGAAGATAGCTTGCAGTTCAGCCTCGTACATGAGCGGTGTTCTTGAAAGCACTGGAACTTCATTTATCGATTCAATATGGTTTTCATCCATAAATCGTTTGAATGGGGCAAATATTTTTTCAACTGCATTATGGATCGACAACGTTCTCCTTTGCGCTCTGGCATCTCTTCCAAGCATAAGTCCAATCATCTTTGCTTGGTTCTTCACATTCATTTCCCATGCCCGTAAATTGGCGAGTAAAATTCGATAAGGATTTTGATTATCCAGCGGTATAATGCTTAAGAATTTCTGGAAATCCGACGCCATTTCTCCCAAACGCCTAGCAGCTAGACTTATTTCGTGATCGAATACGTGTATCATCGTCCCCGTAGAAGCCAAAACACGTAACATTGATATCTGGCTTATAGTTTCTTCTCTTTGAGTAATGATTTCCTCCTTTGCCATATTGATGTATGATTGAAGCGTGGTTGTTGTATCGGAACCAAGCTCAACACTATGTTCACCGATTAGTTTCTCAAGAGTATTGATTGTGGATAGAACATCCTTTTTTGGACGCAATTCTGCTTTCTTTTTTTCTTTCGCTTTGTAAGCAGCATATTTTATTGTAATCCAATCGATACCAAGTCTTACAAACTGCGTTAGTTGTTCAAATGCCTTGTTCTCCAGAAGTCTGTCCCTAGTTACTGTCGGAGAAATCTTCTGGTTTTGTATTCTAGACACAAACACAGCGCCAAATAATTGATTATTGCCCGGAAGAGATAACATAGGTCTCTTCAGACCTTCTGCTTCACCAAGAATTTCTTTGGGTGTTGAACCATAACTTCTGCTTCGATCGAATTCTAACTTTAACCAGTCATCTTCCGGTTCTCCATAACGAAACACTCTAAAACCATCAAGAAAGACTTTGACCCCTCCATATTCCCGACCTAATCTCCTCAAATTACTGAGAGTTATCCCTGGAATCTTTTCTTCCAATTTTCCATAAATAAACATGTATATGATAAAAGAGGCTGCCCCTAACTCCGTGTACTTCTTTGAAAGGCGCAATTCATATTTTTCACCAGTGGGAGTTATTGTAAGATTAAAAGTTGGAACCCCCTCTTCGCTTAGTTTGCCGTCTAATCTGCCCCAAGAAGCACTAAGAATATCGTCGGATAATGGTCTTTCTAATTGGGGATACTCAGGAGCCTTCACTTGAATCTCGAACCCCGGATCGTGTGTGAGTGAATCACGCAATTTGATTTCCTTACTACCCCATGGGAATGGGTTTACCAAGCCAAGAATTTCCTTCTGGAATCTTTCAATATCCTCCATTGTCCACGATTCCCTTGTCCCTTCAAGCACAAGTCGGGTACCTGTTGGAGTTGATTCGGACACGGCTTCTTGATTAACCTCTACTTCAAAATCTTCAACTTTTCTGCCTGGTCTAAGAGTGTCCCACAGAAAAGAGGCTCTAATTTTTTCCTTTTTGTCATTTTTTTTGGATACTGATTCAAGAATCAGCTGTTCTGAGATCAGTCTACACGCAAAACGGCCTATTCCTTTTCTTCCGGTACGTGTTCTTTTATACTTTGACGAAATGGGGTTTCTTTCTTTATCATCCGTCCCAATTCGCATCCATTTTTCTTGGAGATCAAGAAAATTCATCCCTTCGCCGTTGTCTTCTACCTGAATTGTGCCACCTTTACTGTGAACGTCAAGAAAACGAATAGTAACTAATGTAGCGTCTGCGTCAAAAGAATTTTTAACCAATTCTGCAAGAGCCACAGATGGTTTAGCAACAAGTCGTTCTCCAAGCTCAAGAAGGAGGTGACTGTCGACCTCAAAATGAAGTTTTTTTGTATTTAAACTTGTTGAATGAATGCGTTTTTTATTTTCTTTCATTATGTGTACCTTCTTCGAGAAATATAAGTCAACACTGAGGGACAGCTAATGAAATCTAAACTTTTCGTTTCGTCTATACATTTAATCATCATTCTTTAACGCCTCTTACGTGATTTTCTGCGCCTTAACAAATCATGCCATGAACTCCGGATAACGGCAACATCTTTCTTATCAAAGCCCAATTGTTCAATCAAAATTCGTTCATCACACAGATTGATGGCATCTTCAGACAAACCATCCCTTATTAAACCATCAATTTCTGAGAGCAATTTGCTTGTAGAACTGTGAATAGGCAAAGGCAGTTTTTCAGCTTCTGTGGGCATTAATTCCAACACTCCTCCTCCATATGACCTGCCGAAAATCTCGGCAAAGGCAAAAGTGAGTGAATTATGAAAGCAACTGCTGACGTTTTCCTTGTTAACCCCTTCTTTGAACTTAACTCGATGTAAGGTATCTGTGCAAGTAGCTTCTGCCGAGTTGAGAACTAGTTTAGGAAATGATCCAACTTGTCTAAAAAGGAAAGCGTCTGGAACCCAGACGGAAGGCACCTTATACCAAGGCTCACGGTTTCTACATTTGAAACCTGTTTGCCAACCTTTTTGCTCTCCCTGATCAATGTGATGCAGGAGGGATTCTGATAATTCCAGATCTAAATTTATGTCTAGCAAGTAGCTAGGAATGTTATTTGAGAGATTTTGTTTCCAATCATCTTTGGTGAAGATCAAACCCTGGAAATTCTTAGTTCGAGTTACTATACGAGATAGATGTTCTTCAGCCTCAAGTTCCAAGGCAAAATCTTTGGATATAACGAAAAACTCATTTCTCCCTGTCACAACCCCGACATCTACCGAACATAATTCCCCCAAACGCATAATAGCAGGATTATTTATGCTTTCCCGGAGAACTCGTCTTTGTTCATCATTGAGAAAGTATTGTGTCCATTTCTCCTTGCTGTTCTCAACTGGAATTTGAGGGACTCTAGATTGAGGGATATTAACTAATTCACTCTCGTCTTTTACTTCTATAAGTCTAAGTCCTTCGCCCTCTTCCTTTGTCCCCATCAATAGCACGATCTCTTGTTCTACATCGGGAAAGACAAGATTACTGAAAGCAACCACGAACACAAAACCGAAATCGTTCAATAAATATTCTCGAATTTCATTGGCATAAGAAACTTGGAATAGTTCTGCGGGCATAACTATTGCCATCCTGCCTTTAGGTTTTAGGAGATATATCGTTGCAATCAGAAAAGGAACCCATGCGTTGGTCATTTTGGTTGCCCTAAATCCTTGTTCTTGTAAGAACTGCAAACCCAAGTCCCTTTCACGTTTTATATAGTGCCTATATCTAACGAATGGTGGATTTCCAACGACTGCGTCATAGGACCCCTTAGAGAGAGAAGGAAGTGTCTCAAAGAATCCTTCTGGAATGATTTTTGGCGCTAAGCCAAAAGAATTGAAAACTCGGTCATGCGCTTGTTTTGCTGTAGCGGGGTCAATTTCAATTCCGGTGATCCGGTTAATAGCTGAAATGTCGCCACCCAAAAAAACAAGTTGGTGCGCAATCGCTTCTAGGAAAACCCCATCCCCACACGAAATGTCTATCGCAAAATCATTTTGGCTACGTATTGCCCAATTAACGAGAAACTGAGCTAGAGCCATAGGTGTTGAATATGCTCCTCTTGTTTTAGCATTTGATTCGAGTTCTTCTATAACATTGGTGCTCATTTTTATAAACTCAGCTTATCTCTGTTCTTTCTCTTCAAATTTTCGGTGGTTTGAGGGAGTGCCTTGCACAAAATTTCTGTTCCTCTGCCCGCGCCTCCTATTTTATATACAATTAACCTCTGAACTGATACTTCCCTTATAAAAATGTGAACCTATACGGTTTTAGTCTTCTCGGGCTCCTTTTCAAGCGGCAGTCCCATGTTGATTAGTATTTTTCGGAATTCTTTGGAGGAGATTATGTCAGGTCTATCTTTCGCGATATTTGCAAGCATAGGGAGTAACGCTTCCACATCCGGCTTCTCTGGCATTCAACCGCCACCCATCTACTACAATATGATTAAAAAAATAATGTATACCTTATATTTTGATATCCATCAAAAATGCGCTTTGAATTCAATCAAAAGCCGAATCAATGTATATGTAGCAAAAGCTTATAACTACAAAAAGTCAAAACCTAATTGTAGTTGAGTGAAGGCCCCATATAGCAGCGATCTTCACCATCATAAACATCGTAAAGGGGAGAAAATTTACGATTACAACCTTGCCTTGTACCAAGCGTACAACAATAATTCTGATTTCTTCGACTTTCGGTTTCTCCCTTCAAAGTTAGGTTTCTGTCGATTCAACTGCTGAAGGCAACCTGAACTCAACCAAAATAAAAGATAAAAAAGGAGAAAAATAAATGCAAATTCTGAAAAATAAATCAAAAATATCTGCTATTACTTTTGTTCTAGTGCTAGCTTTTGCTGCCATATTCGTTGCTTTACCATCGGCTAATGCACACACTCCACCACAGGAGGTCCCAACCTACGCATACGTCAATGCTACACCTAGCCTGGTAGGAGTAGGCGAGCAAGTTTTCATTGTGTTCTGGCTCAACTGGCCACCACCTACAGCAGCAGGTACCACGGGCGACAGATGGCAAGGTTACACAATCGATCTCACAAAGCCTGATGGAGACGTTGATCGCTTAGGTACATTCGTGTCCGACCCCGTAGGATCCAATTACGTCTTATACACGCCTGCAGAAGTAGGCGAATACAAAGTTAACTTCACGTTTCCCGGGCAAGTACTACAAAGAGCTGGCTACACTGGACTGCCTGGATTAGACAGCATCTACGTAAACGACACTTTCACGCGGAGCACAGCAGAAACAACATTCACCGTACAAGAAGAACCATCATTAAAACACTGGGAGCAACCTCCGCTTCCAGTCAGCTACTGGACACGCCCAATAGATTCAATGAACACCGACTGGTATGTCCTTGCGTCCAACTGGTTAGGGCAAAGCGAATTCGGCTTAAACTACCTGAGGTTCCAGAAGGATGGAAGAGCACCTGGCTCTGCACACGTGATGTGGACAAAGCCACTTTCGTTCGGAGGAGTTGTTGGAGGAAGCAACACTGGTGGCTCTGGTAAGACCTTCTACTCAGGCACTGCGTATCAATACAAATTCGCCAACCCATTAATACTGTACGGAAGACTCTATTACAATCTACCAGTGGCTAATAGCCCCATGGGTGGGGGATACGTCTGCGTAGATCTGCGTACTGGCGAAGAGATATGGCGACGTGACTTCGGGATGACCGAATTAAGGTGGGGCACTTTCGTGTTCCAAAGGTCAAACTCGCCATCATTCGGCCAATTCTATGACTATGAGTCACCCAACCAACACGGAATCAATCCTAACGGCTACTTGTGGGCCAGCGGAACTATTATCGGTACTGGAATTGTTAACCCTGCTGACGCTGCAACCACTACTAATGGTAATGCACTTTCTGCCCGCACTAACCCTAATGCAAACGTTCGCGCCTCAGGATGGATGGCAATTGATCCAATGACAGGCTGCTTGCTGTTTAACGAGACAGATGTTCCTTCTGGGACAAGGGCATATGGACCGAAAGGCGAATGGCTAATCTATAACATTGGCGGAGGAAGCTCCACCGCATCCTACACGTACCTGTGGCAGTGGAACAACACTAGGTTGCCTGGAAATGACGTTCCTGGTGGCATAAGTCAATGGTTACCCGGGTACAGCAATTGGAACATGAGCAAATCATACGATTGGAACGTGACGCTGTCTCAACCACTGCCACCAGGATCTGCCATAATTCAAGTGTGGCCAGGTGACATGGTATTCGGCAGAAGCACAACGCTGCAGTTTGCAGGCTCGACTGGCGGAGCGTTCGGAACTCCAGATCCCTACACGCTGTGGGCAGTAAACCTAAACGAATCCAGAACAGCAGTAGGTCAAGTAATGTGGATCGAGGACTACGCTGGGTCAGACCAGATGACCATACTAATTGGGCAACGAGATCAACAAACCCATGTCTTCACCACGTACTACAAAGAACTCATGCAGTGGAACGGATACAGCTTACTAACTGGAGAAAAACTGTGGGGTCCAACTGCTCCTGAGGCTGCATTTAACTTCTACGGCGGCACCACCGGACTCACAGCGCCATACGCGATGGGCTACGGTCGACTTTACTCAGCCGGCTACGCTGGCATACTCTACTGCTATGACCTCGCAACAGGAGAAATAGTGTTTACCTACGGCAACGACCCCAACGACCCCAAAAATAACACCGCGACACCTGAAACAGCTTACGGAGATTATCCCTACCAAGTGGCTGCCGTCGCCGACGACAAAGTCTATTTGATTTCAAGCGAGCACTCTCTTAATGCGCCACCATTCAAGGGTGCAGAAGTACGCTGCGTTAACGCCACTACCGGCGAAGAACTATGGAAACTAATCGGAATGTGCAATTGGCAAGAGATCGCTGTGGCAGACGGCTACTTCGTATTCCTCAACTTAAACGACATGCGAATATACTGCATCGGACCAGGACCAAGCGCTTCAGAAGTGGCAGCATCACCATCAGTCATAACACACGGCGATAGCGTACTCATCACGGGCTCAGTTACAGACCATTCACCGAACACCGATCTAAAGGGAACAGCAGCAATCTCTGACGCAGATCAAGGTCCATGGATGGAATACATGTTCATGCAACAAGCGAAGCCTAAAAACGCGAAAGGCGTTGAAGTGGTCTTGGAGACGCTTGATCCTAACGGCAACTATTACGAGATCGGCAACACAACAAGCGACATAAACGGCGAATTCGGCTGCGTGTTTGATCCCCCAGTTCCAGGCAAGTATCAAATTATCGCCACCTTTGAGGGATCCGAATCCTACGGCAGCTCAACTGCATCAACATACTTATGGGTGGAAGAAGCACCATCACCGGCACAGCCAATAGAGCCAGAGCCTACCGAGCCTGAACCAACTGAACCGACTGAGCCTGAACCAACCGAGCCTGAAGAACCAACTGAACCTGAACCAACAGAACCAGAACCAACTGAACCTGAACCAACAGAACCAGCAGCAGCACCTCTATTCAGCACCACAGACTTAGCCATAATAGCAGCCGTTGCAGTAGCAGTAGTAATCGGCATAGCAGCCTACTGGCAGCTCAGAAAACGAGAATAATCTCTAAACATCCTCCCTCTTTTTTTGGGGGAGATAAACAAAGGAAGCACACTCGTTAAAGGAGGATTGAGATGGTTAGGAAGGAATGGAGTAGATTGAATATAGGGTATCCTTTTGTGGGAGGATTCGTTGATGGTTAGGCGGAAGCGTAGGAGTGGGTTTTGGCATCATCGGGTTCCTGATTTTAAGCTTGTTTATTGCGGACCAAACGACAGGCTTTCAAAGGAAGAATTAGAATTCACTTTTAGAGAAAAAGGCTCAAAATCTCCATTATCGCGAATGAGGACGATGTAGCTGGCACGAGATTGGAACAAGAGAAAAGACTTCGATAATAATTTACAGGGGCGTTAGTTTATTCAAAAACTGAGGAGCATCCTTCAATTTCCACTTTTTTATTGATGAGCATAAGTGCTGGAGAGGAGCTGAGAGGGCTTTGGAAAGTGTTAACGTTTGGAGACGACGTGGAGGGTTTTTTCATTTTTTCCCTACCTGCACTTTCCAGAGTCCCAGCAAATTTATTTAAAACTTGCACAATGCGAGCATCGCCTAAAACATAATTAATGAACCCTAAAAGCCGTTGTACACATCTTCTAGAGCGATTTTGTGAGCATGGTTTGCAGTGAATCATGGAACCATCAGGTCAAAGCTACACAGCAGGGCAAGGTTCTTCGACAATATTGCCTATTTTTCGAGGAGGGGCATAATAAGATTAAGGTCTTTGAGGAGATGAACCATGCCACATCGCATAAGCTCAGCCTTTGAAGGATAAAGCCCAGAAGCTACAATCTTATCAAGATAAGAATCCAAATTCTCGTTAATCGTCACCCTAACCTCAGGCATTTAACCACCGCCTATCTACTACAATATGATTAACAAAATAAATGTATACCTTATCTATCGGTATCCATCCAAAATCCGCTATAAATACAACTAAAAGCCGAATCAATGTATTTTTAGCAAAAGCTTATAACCAAAAAAGATGAATGCATATTGAAGTTGAGTGAAGGTCCCACATAGCAGCGATCTTCACTATCATAAACACGCATCGTAAACGGGGAGAAAAAATTACGATTACAACCTTGCCGTGTAGCAACCGCACAACAAATATTCCCGATTTCTTCGACTCTTGGTTTCTCCCTTCATCGTTTAGTTTCTGTCAATTCAGCTGCTGAATGCAACCTGAACTCAACCAAATAAAAAAGAAAAAAAGGAGAAAACAGAATAAATGAAATTTTCAAGAAACAAAGCAAAGGTTACTGCAATCTCTTTTGTTCTAGTGTTAACTATTTCCGCTATCTTAGCTGCTTTGCCAACCATTAATGCACACACTCCACCACAGGATCTTACTGTCTATTTATACGTCAGTGTTTCACAAAACCCCTCAGGCGTCAATCAGCCCATAGGGGTTGTCACGTGGTTTAACATTCTTCCACCGGGCGCGGCGGGTCTTACCGGTGACAGGTATAAAGACATTACAATAGAGATTACAAAGCCTGACGGATCCAAAGATATCCTTGGGCCATTCTACACCGATCCCATAGGGACAAAATACGTTGTATACACACCTACTCAAGTCGGCACATACTATTTCCAGTCAATATATCCTGGGCAAGTATGGACAGACATTCACCCTGAATCAGGTCTCAGGTCTGAAAGATCCCAGGGTTACGAAAATGATACTATACTAGCCACCAACAGCAAAAAATTGGAAGTTACTATACAGGAAGAACCAGTAGCGCCATACCCGAACTATCCTCTACCATTGGAAAACGAGTATTGGGAAAGGCCCTTATATGGCGACATCAAAAGTTGGTCAAAGTATGCCAGTAATTGGCTGCGCGGCAACCAATTAGGGGAGAGTCAAGCTGCCAAAGTCCAACCATACGGCGCAGCGCCGGACAGCGCCCACATACTGTGGGCTAAGCCGCTAAACTTTGGAGGCATAGCAGGAGACCAATTTGGCGATATACCATACAATACTGATGACTACGAAAATCCATGGTCAGGCGGCATAATCATTAATGGAAGACTCTACTACAACACACCTATGTACCCCAAATATGGGTTTTATTGCGTGGACCTCCGAACCGGA
>Ga0315545_1003152_pt1 | contig 14273 bp, 10 predicted proteins | sample SalMarSW160210MG_FD_203096 | JGI IMG/M metagenome (GOLD analysis project Ga0315545, IMG submission 203096) | Salt marsh sediment microbial communities from the Plum Island Ecosystem LTER, Massachusetts, United States - Salt Marsh Sediment SW1602-10 ... | reverse complement strand
GAAGGTGGTTACCGTCAATGATGTCGGCCGGGTAATAAACTGGGAAGGCTGCGAAGGGCAGCAGTACGGCGGAGCCTATATGGGGATAGGCAGGGGTCGGAGCGAGGAGGTCGTCCACGACCCAGCAACCGGTGTCATGCTTAACGGCAATCTTCTAAATTATAAAATACCGACCATGCTGGACATCGGCTCCATAGACACTGCCCTGGTGGAAACGGGGATGGGCTATGGCCCCTACGGGCTTGTCGGTATCGGCGAGGACATAGCCACCGTCACTCCCACGCTTATTGGCCCCGCCGTCCACAACGCTACCGGCAAATGGGTCGAAGACTTCCCCATCACCCCGGACAGAGTCCTTAAGGCACTGGGGAGAGCGTAAAATGAAGAGATTTAAACACATAAATGCGTTATCAGCCAAAGAGGCAACCTCAGTCCTCAAGGAGTACGGTGAGAAGGCTAAGGTCATCGCCGGCGGCACCGACCTGGTGGGTCAAATGAAGGATAACATACTGCCCGAGCACCCGGAGGTCATAGTAAATATCAAGACCATATCCGGTCTGGACTATATCAGGGAAGAGGGCCAAACGCTCAAGATAGGTGCCCTGACCAGGCTCGAAGACATCGCCCAGGACAGGGTGGTAAAGGACAGGTATTCTATACTGGCTGAGGCAGCCCACAGGACCGCCTCACCGCATATCAGGGAGATGGGCAGCATAGGCGGTAATATCTGCCAGAGCAACCGGTGCTGGTACTACTGGGTGCCTGATAACAGGTTCTACTGTGCCAGAAAAGGCGGCAAGTTGTGCTACGCTTTAACCGGGGATGGCAGATACCATTCCATATTCGGCGGCACCAGAGTAAACGGCACGCCCTGCTCCACCGACTGCCCGGCCGGCGTGGATATACCTTCGTACCTGAGCCAAATCAGGGACGGCGACCTGGCCGGAGCCGCCAGAATACTGCTTAATTACAACCCCCTCCCCGCAATAACCGGGAGGGTATGCCCCCATTTCTGCGAGAGCCAGTGCAACCGGGGCGAGTTCGACGAACCGGTATCCATTAAGGGCATCGAGAGGTTCGTTGGGGACTACATCCTTGAGAACGCAGGCGAAATCATCACCCCGCCCGAAGGCAGCACTGGCAAGAATACAGCCATTATCGGTTCGGGTCCGGCAGGTCTCTCGGCGGCATACTACCTCAGGAGGCTCGGCTACAGCGTAACCGTGTTTGATAAGATGGAAGAAGCCGGCGGACTGCTCACCTACGGCATACCACCGTATAGATTGCCAAAGGACGTTGTCAGGCGGCAGATCAAAGCTCTCGAGGGCACAGGAATTGAGTTCAAGCTCAAGTCTAATACCGGTAAGGATAAAACTATAAAGCTCATGAAGAGCTTTGATGCCGTATTCATGGCCTGCGGGGCCTGGAAAGAAAGGCCAGCGGGGGTGGAGGGCGAGGAACTGATGATGTCCGGCCTGGAGTTCCTGAAGAATTCGAACCGCGGGGTTAGAGAAGTCCCGGGCAAGAAAGTGGCGGTGATAGGCGGTGGCAACGCCGCCGTAGATGTCGCCAGGACGCTGCTGAGGCTGGGAGCTGAACCGGTAATTGTCTACCGGCGCAGCCGGGCGGAGATGCCGGCGGTAAAGGAGGAGGTGGAAAAGGCGGAGGAGGAAGGCATCAAGATCCGGTTCCTTACCCAACCAGTGGCCGCATTGAAGAAGGGGGGCAAGATAGCCCTCAAGTGCACCAAAATGCGGCTTGGGTCTCTGGATAAGTCGGGAAGGCCTAAGCCCGTGCCGGTAGCGGGCTCGGAATTTACCACCGAGTTCGATGCGGTAATGAAGGCAATCGGGGAAGAACCGGACACTTCAGCTATCCCCGGTGAGTTCCTGGACAGGAACGGACGGCTGAAAGTGGATGCCTCGACGCATTCCCTTGGCAAGAACGTCTTTGCCGGAGGGGACTTTGTCACCGGCCCGGCAACGGTTGTTGCCGCCATAGCTGCCGGCAGGAAAGCGGCCAGCTCCATAGACCGGTATCTTGGGGGTAAGGGAACACAATATAACGGCAACGGGGCGGGTAAGCTTCCGGAGAAATTCAACAGTTCCTACCTCACGAAAACAAGCCGGGCTGATACCCCGGAGCTCCCGGTTGCAAAGAGGGTTAAGAGCCTGGATACTGAGGACGTTGATAGTCTGGATTCGAGTGCCGTCGAGACCGAAGCCAATAGATGTTTCAACTGCAGCTGCGTGGCGGTTAACTCCTCGGACATGGCCCCGGCGCTGATAGCTCTGGAGGCTAAAATCAAAACCACGAAGAGGACTATTAAAACCGATGATTTCTTCGCCGTAGACGGCGATAAGACCACGGTTCTGGATAATGATGAGATAGTGACCGAGATTGAAGTCCCGGTACCCGGTGCCGGCACCAGGTCCACGTTTACCAAGTTTGCCCTCAGGAAGTCGATAGACTTCCCCATAGTCAGCTGTGCCGCCACCATAAAGAGTGAGAAGGGAGTGGTTAAGGCCGCCAGGATATGCCTGAACGCGGTATATAACACGCCCTACCGGGCAACCAGGGCCGAGAAGTACATCAGGGGTAAACCGATTAACGATTCAAATGCCGAAAAGGCGGCCAGTACCATCGCCACCGACACCTGTCCATTAATAAATAACAGCTACAAGATTCAGATAGCCAAGACGCTGGTTAAAAGAGCCATATTAGCCTGTAATTCTAAACCGGGGGGGTGAAAAATGAAAGCCTTAAGGTGGTATGCCAGAAAAGACCTTCGCTATGAAGATGTACCCGAACCGTCTCCAGGGCCGGGGCAGATAAAAGTGAAGGTTAACCTGGCGGGTATCTGCGGTACCGACTTAAAGGAATACGCCGATGGCCCCAACATGATTGACCCCACTAAAGTGCCGATAATTTCAGGGCACGAGTTCGCCGGCAGAATCGCCGAGCTGGGTGAGGGAGTAACCAATTTTAAAGTCGGAGAGCGGGTAACCGCGTTAGGTTACTGGTACTGCGGCGAATGCTATTACTGTAAAAGAGCGATGTACAATATTTGTCAGAACGCGGGTTTCACCGGCCTGACCGCGGATGGCTGTATGGCCGAGTACGTGGTCATTCCCGGTTATGCGGTTTATAAACTTCCTGATTCGGTGTCCGATGAGCTCGGAGCTCTGGTCGAGCCTCTGTCAGTGGCATTTCACGCTGTTCGCCAGGGTAATGTCCGCCCCGGGGATACCGTGGCTATTGTTGGTGCAGGTACTATCGGCCTCAGCGTCCTACTGGCCGCCAGGGCTGCCGGAGCAACCAACATCTATGTTGTGGATAAGGTTAAACGCAGAGGTGAACTTGCCCTGGCGATGGGGGCTAGTGCATTTATCAATCCTGAAGACGAAGACCCGGTACAGCGGGTAAAAGAGCTGACCGATGGGCTGGGTACGGACGTATCTTTTGAGTGTGTTGGTATTCAGGCTACTGCCCAGCTGGCCCAAAAGCTGGCCCGAAGCAGCGGCAACATTGTTATTGTAGGAGTCTTTGAAGCACCTGCCTCAATGGACCTTTTTGACCTGATGTTCAACCAGAAAGCACTGGTAGGTAGCTCCATTTACGTGCACGAGGCCGAGACGGTCATAGCCCTGCTGGCCAGTAAAAGTATTGAACCCAGCAGACTGATTACCGCCAAAGTGCCGCTTAAAGACGCCGTAGAAATGGGGTTTGAGAAGCTGCTCACCAACAAGGAGGATAACATCAAGATATTGCTTCAGGCCTAGGTTGATTTAAGAATAATCAGGGGCTTTAGCTAAAGCCCCTACTCAGACCTGAGGGCCTCAATAGGGTTAAGGCGAGATGCGTTCCAGGCGGGATAAAAGCCGAAAAACAGGCCAATACCGACCGATACCGAAACGGCCATGATAACTATATCAGCCGTAACTAAGGTTGTCATCAGCCCCGTACTGCTTATAAAAAAGGCAACCAGCCAGCCTATTATCACCCCGATGATACCGCCAACCAGGGTAAGGAAAGCCGCTTCAATCAGGAATTGAATCCAGATATCATGCTCCCTGGCTCCCAGCGCCTTGCGGATGCCAATCTCCCTCGTCCTCTCCAGCACCGAGACCAGCATGATATTCATCACGCCGATACCCCCCACCAGCAATGAAATAGCGGCAATGGCCCCCAGCAGAAGGGTCATGGTGCCGGCTGCTTCGGAGATCATTTCGGATATCTCCTGCATGGACATAATATTAAAGTCGTCTTCATCCATAACTCCAAGCCTATGGCGGGAGCGGAGCAGGCTGGTGATTTCCTCGACTACGTAGTCAGCCTGCCCTTCGTCACTAACCGTCAGCGATATGGATGATACCACACGCGCGCCCTGGGCGGTCCTCGGCTGGGCGACCATCTGCTGCATGGCCGTCAGCGGGATAAAGACACCATCATCAAGTGAACCCATCATCATCCCTTCCTTGCTCTCCAGAACACCGACAATGCGGACAATGTTGCCACCCATTCGCATCTGCTGCCCTACCGGGTCGGTATCACCAAAAAGCGTCTCTTTTATATTGGCACCGATTACAGCTACCTTGGCTCCGCGCTGATAATCATAGTCGGTGAAGAAGGCGCCGCTGGCAATCTCTATATTATTAACCGACAGATACTCCGGGGTAGTGCCGGTGACCTGGGCATTCGTATTCTCCCCGCCGACCACCAGCTGCAGGCCGCTGGAATAATAAGGAGCCACCGCTGATATGTAGGGTACCTGCCCGGCTATCGCTTCGGCGTCCTCTATGGTCAGGGTCTGGGAGCTGCCGCCGGCACTCCTGACGCCGCCAAAGCCAACGCTTGCCCCGGGGCTGATAGTAATCAGGTCTGAGCCCATACTTTCAATATTAGACAGAATCTGGGCGGTAGCTCCTCTGCCGATTGACATCAGTATAATCACCGCCGCCACCCCGATAACAATCCCCAGGATGGTCAGAAAGCTGCGAAGCTTGTGCGTGACCACGCCGACCCAGGCTGTGGCTAAAGGCTCAAACCACTTCTTCATGGCTTCTCCTCCGCCTCCACCTGGCCGTCCTTGATGTGTATTATGCGCTGGCAGTGGTGGGCGATGCTGGCATCATGGGTTATCATGAGCAGGGTAATGCCCTTATCGGCGTGCAATGCAGTGAGGATGGAGATTATCTCCTCGCCGGAGCGGCTGTCCAGGTTGCCGGTAGGCTCGTCGGCTAAAATCAGGGGCGGGTTCTTAACCAGCGCCCGGGCGATGGCGACCCTTTGCTGCTCTCCACCCGAAAGCTCGGTAGGACGGTGAGTAGCCCGCTCGGAAAGGCCTACCCGTTCCAGCGCCTCCACAGCCAGGCGGCGGTCGCTACCGCCGGCGTACCTCATGCCGAGTTCAACATTGGCCAGTGCCGTGAGCCGGGGCAGCAGGTTAAAGGTCTGAAAGACAAAGCCAATTTTCTGTCCCCTGACCTTGGCCAACTCGCCGCTGCTGAGGCGGCTGACCTCTCTATCATCTAAGTAGTAACTGCCCGAAGTCGGTTTATCCAGGCAGCCGATAAGGTTGAGCAGCGTCGTCTTCCCCGAGCCGGAGGGGCCCATAATCGCCACCAGTTCGCCCTGTTCAATGTTCAGGGTTACCCCCCTGAGCACGGTTAGCTCTCTCTTGCCCATGGGGTAGACTTTAGTTATATCCTGTAAATTAATCATCGGGGCGGCCCCATCGGTATTATCATTCTACCTGAGGGCCCTCCTTGCTGAATTGTCGAGGCAGCCGTCCCCTGGGTAACAACAACCTGCTCGCCTTCGTTTAGTCCGCTGATTACCTCGGTGTACTGCCAGTTGCTGATGCCGGTGATTACGGCGCGTTCCTGGGTGGTGCCATCCGATGACAGCACCTTCACATAGCTTTGCCGTCCCTGGGTGGTAATCGCCCCGTTGGGTACCAGCAGCACATCGGTTGCCTCGTCTATTATTATGCTTACGGTGACGGTGAGGCCTTCCCGGAGCTGAAAGTCTTCAAATACCATCATGGGCATTTGGCCGCCAGGAGGTGTCTGACCCCCCGGCATTGCCTCCTGCCTTTCCTGCATCAGCGCTTCCAATGGCTCCAGCTCTACCTTAACGTAGTAGTTCACCACGCCCGACTGAATGGTTGCTGTCGGCGAGATGTGAGTCACCTTGGCCGGAAGGATGAGCATTTGCATGGCATCTATCTGCACGGTGGCATCTCCATCCAGCTTTACCTGAAAGATGTCCATTTCACTGACCAAAATATCGGCCTCAAACTTGTTGGGGTCGGCAAGAGTCACCGCCACCGTGCCGGTCAGTACCTCGTCACCACCCTCAACGTTTACCTTGGTGATGAAGCCGTCAAAGGGAGCAATGACCTCGGGGCTTTTCTCCAGGGCTTCCTCCAGCGCTGTCTGGGCGTCTTCCAGTCTGGCTTTGGCAAGCTCAGCCCTTAGCTCCAGTATGTCTATTTCCTCATCGTCAAAGGATGTGGCAAAGACAATATCTCCGGTAATAAGGGTAACCGTCTCCGCCTCAGCCTTATCCAGGGCAAGCTCGGCATTTTTCAGGTCTATCTCTGCCTGAAGCAGGTCGCGCTCCAGGTTAACCAGTACATCATTCCACTCTGACGTGTCCAGTTTCGCCAGCAACTGTCCCTCTTCTACGGAATCGCCCTCTTCCACCAGGATTTCCGCCACCGTGATTGCTTCCACTCTTCCCGGGATATCAAAGGCGAGGTCTTCCATACGGGACAGCGCCAGATTGCCGCTGGCGGTAATATCCACGGTTAAGTTCCCTCGCTGCACGGTTACGACCTGGCTCTCCGGTGCTGGCTCCGTATCCGGTTGTGGACAGCCTAACGAGAGAATGCCGACACTGCACAGCGCCAGGGCTATTATTACCACTTTTAAAACCTTCATTGTTATTCACCTATGCCTTTATTATATTATTACCGGCATTTAGACAAAAGCATTTCCAGCCAACAGTATGGCAAAAAATTGTTAAGAACTTGTTAAGTCGGATGGCACTTAAGCCAACTAAATTGGAATTAACAGGAAATTAACATTTCCCCTGTATTATAATGAAGCGTGATTATGAAAACAAAGTACGCCTGCGGTCTACTGGCAGTATTGCTACTTTTGGTCTGTCTTGTACCATTCCCGGCGCAGGCGGAGGTAACCGCCCTTAAATGGATAGAGATTGACAAGCCGGGAACGAATGGCAACGTTGTTGTCAGCCCCTCCGAGGTCAGTGAAATCGCCATCGGCAGTAACGGAGTCCTTTACGCTATAGACAGCGAGAACTCCAAAATCTACCGCTCACTGGACAGCGGGGTAAGCTGGGAAGATATAACCGACAAATTAGCCGGTGAGGGCGCCGGCCTGCCGGCCAGTAAGATTGCCGTTGCCCCCGATAAACCCGGCATCGTGGCCGTAGTCACTGACGGCGGTAGCGGCGTCTATCTATCCACCGACGGCGGTATAAACTGGGTCGATACCGGTGTTCCCAGCCTAGCACCGGAAGAGAAAATTCAGGCGATAGCTATCTCTAAAGAATACACCCAGGACAGCAAATCGTTCCGGGAGATTGCTATCGGCACCGCGGACTGGGGCGATGGTGGTAATGCCACCGACGGCCAGGTCCGGGTTTATCAGATAGGAAAATCGTGGTCATCATGGCAGAACCAGGATTTGACCGTTGACCCGTCTCACATCGGCGGCGAGGTCTCGGCGCTCGCCTATTCTCCCGACTATCCCGATGACCTGACCATACTGGTGGTGGCTTCCACCGCCAGCGATGTTTCCGGCGCTCCTCCTGACTATCAAAATAAGACCTGGCTGTGCCTGGGTGTGCGGGATACCGAGGCGAGAACAACGGAGTGGAACGACCTGACCAACTATCCGGTGGAGATTGCCCAACTGGGTTCGGATTACGTTGCCTCAGGTGGTGACGGCTCCGGTGTCTTAATTACATCCTCACTGGCTTTGCCTTCCAACTATTCCAGCAGTGAAGAATCAAAACGGCAGCTCTTTGTCAGCTACGACCGGCAGCCCGATACTGGTGACGATGTTTACTGGCTCGATGATACTACCGTGGTCCGGCTGAAGGTCGATAACGGCAACCCTATTGATATCAGCAGCATCGCCTATCACGGGACGACCAGTTCGGGTGTGCTTCTGGCCGGCGATGTTGAGCCTGTTGCCAGCTCGCTGACTGTCCAGGTGCGGCGGGCTGTTGAGCCCTTTGACCCACCATCAACCTGGGAATGGGAGCTATCCACCGTGCCGCCAACCGGCCCGGGCAACGCCAGACTGGGCTGGAGCCCTGACGGCAAGATAGCCTACTGCGGCACCGGCCAGCTCCCCGGTGACGATCTGGACGAAAGCGCCCTCTCGGCCAGCGTTGATGACGGCGATAAGTGGCGGCAACTGGGGCTTATAGATACGGAGATTAGACTCGCCGATGTGGTCTCAACGCCTGATAATGAAAGCCTTTTTGTGACCACCTACAGTCCATACGGCCCCGAGGGTGTCTGGCGCAGCACCAGCGACCCTTTAGGCAGATACTGGCAGCGCCTGCTGACCCTGGATACCGATAGCGACGTTGTTATCTTAAGATTAAGCCCCGATTACAATGACGACGGTACCATCTACGCCGCCGAGGTGGGGGGTAACCTGATGGCGGTATCCTTCAGCGGCGGCGGCTCCTGGAGCTGGCGTCAGGCATCATCGGGAGAACTGGTTGATATGGCGGTTGATGATGAGGATACCGTTTATATTGCCCTGGCCGACGGCGTTATTAAGAAGAGCACCAGGGGCGGCCATGTCTGGCAGAGCCAGGGGGATACCTATATTTCCGAGATAAACATGCTGGCTCTGGCCGGTGACGAGACCATTCTTATCGGCGGCAAGGACGGCAGGGTAGCCTATTCCACCGACGGCGGTGCCAGTTTTACCCTGATCCGTAAGGCTATCGGCGGCGGTACCGGCGACGTCCAGGTGGCCGCCGATGCCAAATTTGCCGAAAACGGCATCATCTATGCCGCTACTAATATTGCCGATGAGGGAATCTGGCGCTGGACTATCGGCGTTTCCGATGAGTGGGAGCAGATTGACGAATCAATTACCGAGCTGGGTGGTGGACAGCGTATCGGCGGTCTGGCCGTCGGTGAGGAAGGGACTCTCTACGCCCTGAGGCTGGAGCCAGACGGCGGTGTAATCCGGTCACTGAACCCCACAGAAGCCGACCCCACCGAGGTCGAGTTTGACCTGGTAAACAGGGCGCTGCCCGCCGGTGCTGCCTTTGACCCTACCCCGCTTTTTCCTACTCTTCCCTATCTCAAGCTGGCCGGGGATATTACGCAAAACCAGCTCTGGACTATTGATACGGCCCATGAGATTATCTATCGTTTCCGGGATACTTTATGTAAAATGGGGCCGATTCCCGTAGCACCCGGGGCGGGAGAAATTATAATGATTGATACTGCCGGCCATATCACCGACCTCACCCTGCAGTGGGAGGAGATAGCCGGGGCCAGGGAATATGAGGTAGCCATCTATACGGATGCCGGGGCGACTCAAGAAATCTGGTCGGGAACCACCACCGGTATGGCCATAAACGCTGCCGAGGGTAATAACCCGGCACAGCTTGCCAGCGGCACCAGCTATTACTGGCGGGTCAGGGCTATCCAGCCGGTAGAGAGCCTGTGGTCTGAAGTCCGGTCATTCGCCTCTCCCCTCGGCATTGAAGAGTGGTCGCCGCTGGTAGCACCTGATGGAGTATCTCCGCTGCCCGGCGCCAACAACGTGCCGATAAGGCCGGCTTTCACCTGGGAACCGGCTGACGGGGCTACCGGCTATGAGTTTGTCCTGGCTAAAGACAGCGGCTTTACCAGGGTGATTGTTGCCCTCACCGGGGCTGATGCCCTGTCCAGCGCTGCCTGGAACTGCGATATTGACCTTGAATATTCCGCCAGCTATTTCTGGAAGGTGAGGGCTATCAGCGCCGACAGTTATAGTGAGTGGGGGAATAACGCCTTTACCACTGAAGCCGCCCCTTCGGAAATAGCGCCGTCCCCATCCACGCCCCTGGTAATCGAGCCGGCGCCGAAGGTTCCGGCCTACGTGATAGGGATAGCTATCGGCGTCGGCGCTATCCTGGTCATTGCCCTGCTGGTCTTCATCCTAAGGACGAAAAGATAAACTAAGAATCCGGCTCGGCGACGGGGACGGTGAAGGCAAAGCGGCTGCCCTTCCCCGGTTCACTCTGGACTTCTATCCTGCCGCCGTGGGCCTCCACCAGACGCCTGGCGATGGTGAGCCCCAGACCGCTACCGCCGGTGGCTCTGGTGCGGGACTTGTCCACCCGATAGAAGCGCTCGAAGATATTGGGCAGTTCTCTGGCCGGAATGCCCTCACCGCTGTCGGCCACGCTTATTTCCACCAGCTTGTCCAGCTGTCTGGCCGTCACTTTAATGGTATCTCCCTTGCCGGTGTGCGCCACCGCATTTTCCAGAAGATTTCGCAGCACCTCGCCGATGCGGCGCGAGTCAATATTTACCGGCGGTAGCTTTCCGGGCAGTTCCACGGCCAGCGACAGCCCTTTTGCCTTCTCCTGAGCCTCCACCGCGGCCACCGCCTGTCTGATTAGCTCCCCGATGTCCTCTGCCCGGCACACCAGCTTCAGTTCACCGGCCTCAGCCAGACTCAGTTCCTGCAGGTCATCAACCAGCCGTGACAGCAGCGAGGCCTCTTCGTAAAGGGAACGGATGGCTTTGGCATCCGGCTTTATCACGCCGTCACGGAGCGCTTCCAGATAACCCTGGATATTGGAGAGGGGGGTTCTGATTTCGTGGGCAACGTCAGCCACCATATTCTGCCGCAGCTTCTCGGCACGCTCCAGGTCACCGGCCATGGAGTTGAAGGTCCGGGCCAGTTCTCCAAGTTCACTTTTGTCCTTAATCTGCACTCTCTGGGAGAAGTCCCCCCGCCCCAACCGCTTGGCGGCAGAGGTAAGGGCTTTAACCGGGGCCAGGGTCCGCCGTGACAGGAAAAAGGTTAAGGCTACGGCAATAGCCACCGCCACCAGTCCCCCCCAGAGGAAGAAGCGGCCTATAGCCAGGTAAAGGATTTGTAATGAAATGAGGCCCACCCCCGGTGACGGTTCGGGGGTTATGTAAAATGTGCCAATGGCGGCTTCTTCCCACGGAAATGATATGACCCTGCCCGGCGCATCGGCCTGGTACGGCTCTCCCAGAAGGTCTCCCTGAGAATCGGCAATCACCGTTCCCTGGTTGTCAGCCAGTATAATCCGCTGTCCGTGGATGTTTCCCCACTGCTCGACGAAGGGTTGAATGCCCTCCCAGTTCCCTTGCTGGTAGTAATACCGGGACAGTTCAACCTCTATCCTGCCGACCCGCATATCCTCAGCACGTTCCTCAAACTGGCGGATCTCACTCCGGGTTGTATGGAAAATGAAGAAGGAGGTGGCGCCGATGGTTACCACTACCACCAGGGTAAAAGCCAGCAGGAGACGAAACTGCAAACTATGTACCACTTCCCACCTCCGCAAGCTTGTAGCCGGCGCCGTAGACTGTCTTGATATATTCAGGATGGCTGGGGTCTGGCTCAAGCTTTCGCCGCAGGTTGAGGACATGAACGTCAACGGTGCGGTCAAAGCCCTCAAAATCATGGCCGAGGGCGTTTTCGATAAGCTGTGCCCGGCTGAAGACCCGGCCCGGTTCCTTAATGAGAGCCGCCAGCAGCTTGAACTCAACGGTAGTGAGATTCAAGGGCTTTCCGGTCAGAAACGCCTCGTGTTTGAGGAAATTCGCGGTAAGCTCGCCATGCTTAATTTCGGCCGGGCCGCGCTCTCCCGGCAGACGCCTGAGAACGGCTCGCACCCTGGCGGCCAGCTCCCTAGGGCTGAAGGGCTTGGTCACATAGTCATCGGCCCCCAGGTCCAGGCCTACCAGCTTGTCCTGGTCGGTAGTCTTGGCGGTGAGCATAATAACCGGCACATCGGATTCAGTCCTGAGGGTGCGGCAGATCTCAAGGCCGTCGATGCCGGGAAGCATCAGGTCAAGGACAATAAGGTCGGGGTGTCCCTCCCGGGCCAGGCGCAGGGCTTCGATACCATCACAGGCGGTAAGAACGCGGTAGCCGTCCCGTTTCAGGTAGAGCTTGACCAGCTCCACCGTTTTGGCGTCATCGTCAACTACCAGAACCCTTTTGCCTGCCATCCCTTATTTCCTTAAATAATTCGTCCCAGCTACCTATGTTATAACACAAATATTAAGAAATTGTTAATATAAAAAAGAGAGGGGACCAGTCCCCTCTCCTGCTCGCGGTTAGCTAAATTATTCAGAATAAAGCTTTTCTGGCTATTCTGCGGCTGGCGGTTCAAAACACCCGTGGAAGCCACCACCAGGTCCGACGAAGCCCCGCTGCATCATGCCATGACCGGGAAATCCAGGTGCAAACGGTAAGCCTTCAGGTCTTGACTGCCACCACTCTTGAAGCTCCTGAGCCTGTTCCTGGGTTATCTTACCGTTGTCGACAAGGTTCTGAAGATAGTTTTGCAGGGCCTCTTCCCGCACCTCGCTCCGGGCCTGGGCAAAGGCATTTTGCAGGTCATCAGCGTTGATGGCTGTGCCCGTGTTATCTTGGTAGATTTCACAGATTCTTTCCAGCAGAGCCGCCTGTCCAGCCCCGGGTTGATTTACATCCTCGTCCCCATTTCCCTGGGCAAGGGCTACCCCGCCTATGCTCCCGGCCACTAATACAGCAGCCAACACTGTTATAATGATAAACTTTTTGCTTCGCCACATATCTGATTCACCTCCTTCCCATTTATATTTCTAGTTAAAATTTTAGCAGCCAAATGCTAAAATCCGGTTAAGAATTGAGGCAATCAGTTCCCGTTTAAGTAAGAAGGAGAAAAACCGGGGGAGATATGTGGCGGTAACATTTGCCCGGATTGGCTATCCGAGCTAGAGATCCCAGAAGCTGCGCAGCTCCTGGAAATCAATCAAACCGTTCTCGGCCACGTTTTCAATCTCGATTCCAGCCTCAACGGCGGCCGCCACCGGATTAAGACCGCCCAGCTGAACAATGCCAATCCGGTTCAGGGCTACCGGAATCTGGCAGATCGGCTCACTGGTATCGCCCACGGCATAGACACCGCCGATGCCCACCTCTTTAAGCAGTGCTACTTTCTCCTCGAAGATTTCCCTGGACGGCGCCAGTATCGTCCTGAAAACGCCCAGTATCTTGCCACTCCCCGTCCGGGAGGCTTCGCTAACGCTGGTCATCTTAGCCCGGATAAACTGCTCGGAGGGGTCGACGGAGGTACCGGCATAGTCAATTATGGCCACAAATCGCCTCAGCTTGGAATTTCTGATTTCCAGCACGCCGCCAAACCTGAATTCCATAGGGACGCCGGACTTTAGCATCACACCGTTGGTCACCGCGCTGCAAACGGTGGCAAAACCGATTTTACCAGCGGGCACAACCGCCGCCCCCAGCTTCTCCCCCTCCGACGCCGTGGCCACCAGCTCGCTTACGCAAAACCCGGCCTTAAAGGCGTCCTTCATCGCCGAAAGCGCCTTTTTGAACTTGTCCTTAGCAACAAGAGACGTATTTATGGGCAGCTGGCCGCTGCGTTTTACCGGGTCGAAGGTGGTCTGGTAGGCCAGCATCTCCAGCTTCTCGCGCACAAAACCCAGGTGCTGGGGGGCTAAAGCTTCTTTGACCTCCTGCCGCCCTTTGGGAGTAATCATCCGCCCGTCCCGGCCGGCCGGCTGGGTATAGCCGCGCTCGTCGGCTATCCTCAGATGATACCTCACCGCCCTCTCACTCAGGAAAACCCCCTCGTCCTCAAGCCGGCGGGCGATAGTGATTGACCCCATGGAGTCCGAGGACTCGCTTAAGATTTTCAGGATGGATATTAGCTTACCTTCGGCATCGGAGCCGACAACCTGTTCCGCCATCAGCTTCTCCATTCCCTGCTAAAGATTTTCCAGTATTATAACACGCATAACCAAGAAAACGAATAGCCTTATGAACCCTTGAAGCGGTTGGTTATGGGCAGCCTGCGGTCCCGGCCGAAGGCCCTGGGGGTTATCTTGACCCCCGGCGGTGCCTGGCGGCGCTTGTACTCGCTGGTGTCTACCAGCCGGGCCGCCCGCCTGACCACCTTTTCATCGTTGCCCAGGGCAATAATCTGCTCGACGCTCTTATCCTCCT
>Ga0315545_1003150_pt1 | contig 14277 bp, 14 predicted proteins | sample SalMarSW160210MG_FD_203096 | JGI IMG/M metagenome (GOLD analysis project Ga0315545, IMG submission 203096) | Salt marsh sediment microbial communities from the Plum Island Ecosystem LTER, Massachusetts, United States - Salt Marsh Sediment SW1602-10 ... | reverse complement strand
GTAGTGCCGAAGGCCGCGATGTAAAGAAATTAAAAAGTAAAAGTGAAAAAGTAAAAATTGTGGAGCCGCTTCGCGGCAACTATTTTTAATTGGGGGTCAAATAGGTTCCGAACCCCCGATGGGATAGCAAACAGCGCATCCCACGGGGCAAGCTGCAGGCAGGAACAGCAAGCTAAATAAAAAGCGGACCTCGGGCGTGAAATGACCCACAGCAATGCTGTGGGCTAAGTAAAGTTGAAGTCCGCCATGTCGGCGGACGCTAAACGAGATTGCCGCGCTTCCTCCTTCGCCAAGGCTTCCGACTTCGCCTGCGCTACGCCGGACAAGTCGGAGGACAGGTCGCTCGCAATGATTTTATGAAAGCGTGTCTCCTGTTGCGGTGTAGAATACCGTATCAGGATAAAAAAGCGGTATCAGCCGCAGAAAGGAGGCACGCAGATGCAGATTATAGCATTTGATTCACACAAACGCTATACATGGGCGTCAGTAGAGACAATGGATGGTCGGCGATTATGCGAGGAACGGATTTGTCATCACAAAGGAGCAATCAGTGAGTTTCTGTCTCGATGGAACAAAGGTTCTTCGGTGGCGTTGGAGACGATCGGCAACTGGTATTGGCTGGTGGATGAGATAGAGCTTGCACAGATGCGGCCTCATCTTGTTCATGCACGGAAAGCAAAGCTGATGATGGGAGCGGTTAATAAGACCGACAAGCTGGATGCGAGGGGTTTGAATATGCTGCAGCGTACAGGGACATTACCTACGGTCTGGATACCGCCAGGAGAGCTTCGGGACAAACGAGAGTTGTGTCGAACGCGGATGGTGTTTGCAGCGGAGCGTACGCGGATAAAGAATCGCGTTCATTCGGTGTTAGCGAAGTATGGTTTACAGGAGGAGCTTGGTGGAGCGAGCGACATCTTTGGCAAATCTGGTCGCGTAAAACTGGCGGTTTGTATTGAGCAGTTACCCAAGCAGACCCGTTATACTGTCAAGTCTTTGCTGTCAGCCCTCGATGTGGTTTGCAGGCAGATAGAGGCGTTGGAGAGACGGATGCATGCAGTGTATAAGCAAACAGAAGAGGTTAAACTGTTAATGACTATGCCTGGGGTTGGATTTATACTGGCAGTAGTAATCTGGCAGGAGATAGGAGATGTGAGTCGATTTAGAGGGCCGGAACAGTTGGCATCGTATGCAGGGACCTGTCCACGAATACATTCCAGCGGGGACAAGAGCCGATATGGTCCGCTTCGCAATGATGTGAATCATTACTTGAAGTGGGCATTCAGCGAAGCTGGTAATTCAGTGGCGGTTAATCGAGCGTGTCTGTCTGGTCGGCATGTGGGTAGGTTATACAATCGTTTGAGAGTTCGTCGAGGTCATGCCAAGGCAGTTGGAGCAGTGGCAAGGCATCTGGCTGAGGCGAGTTATTGGATATTGTCACGAAAGGAAGGCTATAAGGAGCGTGAGGTTTTTGCGGTTTCGTCGACGGTGGCATGAACGCGTAGGCGTCATGAGTCCAAAGAGACTCGCGCAATGAATGCGGGATGCTGCCGGAAGAAACTCATGCCGGACAGACGGCGAAGAGATGACTTGGTCGAAACCACTTTGAGTATGGCAGAAACGTAAAAACTGTCTATAAAGCAAATTACGTAAGGCGCTTGACAAAAAACACGCTTTCAGAGATGACATTGCGTCGCCGTTCCGGCCCCTAAGGGACAGGCGACGGCTAAACAAAGGAATATCGAATATTGAACAAGGAATAATGAATTAAGAAATAGATTCCTGCTCCTTCGACGAAGCTCAGTGCAGGCAAGCTCCCTACGGGTTGACGACACTCTAAGCTGGTTTCTGGGTCCCGGATAACGACCTTCCGGGATCTTCGCTGCGCTACGAGGGGCTAAATATAACGACAAAATTATTTATTGTTTTTTGTTGGGATGGTGGTGGGGTCCCGGCCTTTTTCGATGGCGGATATTTTGTTTACCCTTCTTTGATGCCTTCCGCCGCCGAATTCAGTTTCAAGCCAGACCTCGACTATCTTTCGCAAGAGGACCTCTCCAATCTGGTCTCCGGAGAGACAAAGAACATTGGCGTCGTTATGGTCGCGTGAGATTCTCGCTGTCAATTCATCGTGACAGAGGGCAGCTCTAATTCCATCTATTTTGTTTGCTGCGATGCTCATACCGATTCCCGTTGCACAGACTAAAATAGCCCTGTCGGCCCTTTTGTCAGCGACGGCCTTTGCGGCGGCGTAGGCCTGGTCGGGATAGTCGACCGGATGGCTGTTAGTGGTGCCGACGTCGACACACTCATGACCGAGCTGGGTGATTGTGGCCTTTATCAACTGCTTGGCTTCAAAGCCACGATGGTCACTTCCGACTACTATTTTCATAGTTCGACAGGCTCACTAAAATAATACAAGCTCATTTATTTTCTTTTTTACAGCCTTTTCTATCAGCCCGGCACAATCGTCATAAACCTTTTGTGGCTGACCTATGGGGTCTGCAATATCACTCTCGGCCAGCAACATACATTTTTCGGCGGCGTGCCGGTCAAGAGCGATAACCGTGTCGCGGTGCATCTGCTCCATTGCAAATATAAGGTCGCATTGCTCGACAAGCTGCCGGGTCAGTGCCTTACTTCTATGGACGCTAATATCTATTCCCCTGGCGGCGCAGCTTTTTACGGCTTCGGCGCTTGCCGGTGCCCCAGTCAAGCCGAGTGTTCCAGCAGAAAATACTTTATAACCTATTTCGCCCAGATGGTCAACAGCACAATTTAGTTTTTCTGCAAGGAGTTTGCTGAAGATTCCCTTAGCCATAGGGCTTCGGCAGGTGTTGCCGGTACAAACAAACAGGAATTTTACCTGCGCCATTTTTTCGAGGTCTTTTTTTGAATAGGCGCCCGGCCTTAAGATTTGCAGGCCATATTTATCTATTTTCACGACGGTGCTGCTTTTTTTGTATTTTGATGGTCCGGCATCAAGGACTAACTCTATTTTGCCGGAAAATTGGGCAAGCACGCCCTGGGCGTCAACGGCTGGCTCAGAGTTTGCCCTGTTTGCACTTGGCGCAACTACAGGATTTTTGCAAGTTTGCAACAGCATCGCAGCCACTGTATGGTCGGGACAGCGAATTCCTATCGAATTGTTTCTGTAGAGGCCTTCGAATACCTCCACTTCGAGGCGGGTCCGCTGTTTGTCAATATCTTCTGCGTTCAGTTCGAAAACAATCGTCAGTGGTCCCGGCCAGGCGCTATCGATGAGCTTTCGTTCCCTAAGGCCCACAGATGGGACATAGTTTTGCAGGTCGCTTTTTTGAGCAATATGGAGTGTATAGTTCTTTGCGGGGTCCCTGCCTTTGAGCCTGTCCAATTTCGTCAGCGTGGCTCGTTCGACCTTAGCTGCGATTCCGTAAACAGTTTCAGTGGGAAACGCCACGAGCTGGCCAGCGTCGACCAATCGGGCGGCGGCGGTGATTTTTGCCGAGTCCACATTCGCGGCATTGAGTTTCACAACTTTTGTCTCCATCGTTTGTACAAAATACACTAAGCAACTGACTATGGCAAGTTACTTAGAAACTCTTAGTTATATCGCCTTAGGGTTTTTAGATTTCCACGGTACCGGAGCCTGCTGAAAAAAATGAAAGAGATTGACGACCGATAAAACCAGCGAAACGACAGCGACAAACAGAGAAACGAAAATTTTTTTGAGAATATTGTTATTTTATCTAAACACCCTAATCTATCTAAATTAACATAGCCGATACAAGGTTGATGGAACAATTGTTCAAGTCAGGGGATTAAACTATGGAGACCATAGTCGACCAGCGAAGAGAGGCAAGGACCGAACTCTCATGGCCTGTGAGTATCTGGCTGCCGGAGGCAAGCCGATTCTTTAACGGCCGCAGCGCAAATGTGAGTAAAGCCGGGGCTTTTGTGAGTGTTCCCATACCGGCGCCGTTTCGGACAGGACACATCGTGGAGATTAATTTTCCTCGGACAGAGGATTTGGCACAAGAGAAAGGCGGCTTCGCCCGGATAAAAAGCGGTAAGGTGGTTCGAGTTGAGCGCCAGAATATGCTCAAAGACGGCAATATAGGGGTCGCAATAGCCTTCGTATAGCCAAAAAACCGGCGCTTTGCGGAGATAGGCGCCGGCTGCTGCAGTTACTGTTTCATAGCACGCCGTTTAAGCGGAAAGACCGACAATCCTTTTGGGCTGTCGGTCTTTTATTTTGGCAGGAACTGAGGGAAACGGCCTGTCGCAGTTTGTCATAGTTAAGAATTTCCTTTCCTGATGCGGTTGTAAATGGGGTTTTCTGCGGGTAGAATCGACCCGTCTCGGTGGCAGGCAGGTGTGTTCGGGAAGAGGTGAAACTTTCGCCGGGCTGATGCTGTGAGAGTATATGATAACCGCTGAGCAAATCATTGAACTATTTAAGATGAAACCGCTGCCGAAAGAAGGGGGGTATTACGTCGAAACATACCGGTCGTCAGAAGAAATCGCAAAGGCTGGGCTGCCGGCAAGATATAGCGGGGAGAGAAGCTTAGGCACGGCGATTCTTTATTTAGTTACGCCGGATGCATTTTCGAGACTGCACCGGGTTGCAAGCGACGAGGTGTTCCATTTTTACTTAGGTGATTGCGTTACAATGCTTGAGCTTCACGGCGATGGCTCGAGCGAGGTTATAACTTTGGGGCAGGATATAACCAAAGGTCAGCAGGTACAGACGGTGGTGCCTCGCGGCAGCTGGCAGGGGTGCCTGCTGAATAAAGGCGGCAGGTTCGCTTTGATGGGGACAACCGTTGCGCCGGGCTTTGAATCTGCAGACTTCGAGGCGGCGCAGCGGGAAGAACTTTTGCAACAATATCCCGAGCGACGTGAGTTGATTCTAAAGCTCACGCAGTAAGTCGATTTTCTTCTATACCACTTCGAGCCGGCGGAGGATGGCCTTTGCCCAGCGGATGCTGCGGAGCTGGGCGGCTATGAGCACCAATAGAGCAACAAGCCCATAGCTTGTGAAGCGCAGGTAATACAAACTGTAGCCGGTGATTCCTTTTGTCCCAACGGCGTCATAGGCATCTAACAGCTCTGTAGGGGTGTATATTGCTCCGGCGATGATGCCGCCAAAGAACTTCTGCCAGGGTAAAATCAGAACGACAAAGATAAGCGAGAGGAAAAATGCCCGAGCGATATGGTTTATTCCGCCGAGCCTGCCGAGCATTGAGATTTTCAGGGCGAACAGCAGTGTCAGGCAGTAGAGGACAGCGGTCAGAATGAGTGCCCAGTCCACGATTCTGATAAGCAGGGTTAAGTGCTGGATTTTTATGCCGGGGAGTGGGCGTATTTTTTTCGTTTTTGTCTCGGCCATTACCGGCTGACTCGGCTCGGCTGTGGCCTGCTTAGCGGCCTGCTGGATTTTTTCCGTCTGGGCGGCGGGTTTATTTGCAGCTTCTTTAGTTTGCTGCGGCTCTTCGAGAGCGGCAGCCGGCTCGGCCTTTGGCTCTTCGGCTTTGACGTAGCCTGTGTCTACAAGCCAAAATGACGCCTGCAGCAGGATAAGAAAACAAACAGTGATTACAAATAAGAAGTTTTTCCATCCCCTAAAGACTCCGACAGCTTCGAGACAATCAGTAGTGTCGATTAGATTTTTCTGCTGGTTTTGGTCCGAGTTCATTTTTGTATCTCCTAAATTTAGGGTTTAGGATTATAGGGTTTATTTTTTCCTTTCTGCCTCGCCGACAAGCGGGCAGCGGTTTATTATGTGTTGCAGGGTGGGCAAGTGCAAGGAATTTATTTTATTTTATTTGCGGTCAAAGACGGGAACAACGGCAGTAGCTATCAGGGTATTATTTCCGCCTTTTGAGCCTTCGGAAGCTATTTTTTGCGGCCTGAACGGTCTTTTCTATATCGGCCTTTGTGTGGGCAAGGGAGATGAACATTGCCTCATAGGCACTGGGGGGGAGGTAAAAGCCGAGGCTTAGCATTTCTGCGAAGAATCGCTTAAATTGCTTTATGTTTGTTGACCGGACATCGGCAAAGTTTCTTACGGGTCTATTGGTAAAAAAGCAGCTCATAATCGAGCCGACGCGGTTTATTGTCAGGGGGACAGAAGCATCTTTTGCGGCATCGGCCAGGCCTGCCTCCAGTAGTGTGGAAGCGGCTTCGAGCTGCTCGTAACGATTTTGCTTTTCGAGTATGTCCAGAGTTGCATTGGCGGCTGCGGTTGCGAGTGGGTTGCCGCTTAGTGTACCGGCCTGATAAACGGGGCCGGTCGGTGCGAGCAGAGCCATAATATCAGCTCGGCTGCCGAGAGCGGCAGCGGGCAATCCGCCACCAATGATTTTGCCCAGACAAGTGATGTCGGCCTTTACGCCGAAGAGCTGCTGTGCTCCACCAAGCGCCAGACGAAATCCTGTTATTACTTCATCGAATATCAGCACTGCCTTTTCTGCGTCGCATAAATTGCGCAGGGCCTGGAGGTATCCGGGCAGCGGTGGTACGACGCCCATATTTGCTGCAACGGGTTCGACAAGGACAGCAGCGATTTTGTTTTTGTGGGTTTTGAAGGCGGCCTTTGCGGTGTCGATGTCGTTGTATGGGATTACGATGGTAAGTTTTGCGAAAGAATCCGGTACGCCAGCCCCCGCCGTTTTGCTTCGCAAAAGCGAAGCAGCGGGGGAGGGTCTGCCGGATTCGGCGAGGGCGGAGCCTGTCGCCGACGCTCCATAGTCATCCTCCGTAGCGCTGCGGAGAACGGAGCTATGGCGACGGGGCGCGGCGACGAGCAGTGAATCGCTGTGGCCGTGATAGCAGCCGGCCATTTTGATTATTAAATCTCTTTTCGTGTGCGCGCGGGCAAGGCGGACGGCGGTCATAACCGCTTCCGTGCCGCTGTTTACGAGGCGGACCATTTCGATAGAATCGAAGGCAGCGACTATTCTTCGAGCGAGCTGCGTCTCAGCCAAGGTCGGCGCTCCGAAGGATGTTCCTTTTTTTGCTGCGGCACTAATAGCTTTTAGTATCTTTGGATGTGCGTGTCCGAGTATCATAGGGCCCCAGGAGCCGACGTAGTCGATGTATTCATTGCCGTCGATATCGTAGATTTTTGAGCCTTTCGCGGCGGCGATGAAGAGGGGATTCAGGTCAACGCCGCCGAAGGCCCTTACCGGTGAATTGACTCCGCCGGTCAGAAACCTGCGGGCTTCAGCAAAGGCCTCGACTGATTTTGTGTGATTTTTTTGCTCGTTTGTCATCTGATTTTCCAAGTTACGGCCTCGTCTTTTACCCCGTTAGAAATAATTTTTCTAACGGGGTTTACTTTTTCCTTACAGCGAGGCGGGAAATTGGTCTATTTTCCTTGAGGTATTTTCTTTCGAAGTTTGTTCCGACCCATTCGCTGCCGCGATTGTCTACACAAGCAGAGACGGCGGCGCCGGCGGCAGGGAGGAAATCAACCTGCTCAAGTCTGTCAGCATTGTCGGCTATCACATTTTGTATCTGCTCAAAATACCCGGCGTGGTCGGTGGCGATTCTTAGATGTCCGCCGGGCTTTAGACATCTGAGGAGCTGGTCGGTGTTGGCTGTGTTAAAGAAACGTCTCTTGTGATGTCGTTTTTTCGGCCAGGGGTCGGGGAAGTACATGTGGAAACAATCGACAGAAGCGTCCGGCAGAAAATCGGCTAAAAAATGAGCGGCGTCGGTGCGAATTATTCGCACGTTGGTCAGGTTCCATCGTCCGATTCGGTCAACAGAGTATCGGTAGTATTTGTTGGCCCATTCGATTCCGAGGAAATTGAGCTGCGGGTGGGCCTTTGCCTGGTTTAGAAGGAACGTTGCCCGGCCGATTCCAATTTCGATGTGGACGGGGGCTGAACGTCCGAAAAGGCGGATGAAGTCGATTTGGCCGTCCAAATCCTCGGTCTTCAGCGAAACGTGCGGATAGTCTTTTAGGGTTCTGCGCATCAGCTAAATCATATCCGGCTACGGCTTGGCCGACGCCAAGACGAGTCAATAACAGATATTTATAAGAAAATAGCGGTTCAAGGTCGGTGATTATACCACGGCAAGGCCGTATGGCCAAGAAACAAGTATTTTTCGGCTTTATTGGGGCTAAAGTCGCCGCCGAGGGGGTTCGATAATAAGCCTGAAGGCTGTGTTAAGTGCGTATTTTACAGGTTTATGGGTATCAGGTATTTTTACCCCTTAAATCAGGGATATACCGGTTAAATATCCGATATAATCGGCGTATATTACTATTGTTACGCGGCCGAGGACACCAAGTACTGGTTTAAGCGGCACAAAAGGAAGGTGTGGAGATGATTCGGCAGTTAATCAGGGCCCGTAGAAAGCAGATTCTGATAGATGTAAGCACGCAGAAAGATTTTTTCCTCGCCGAGGGCAGCGCATGTGTAAGGAACCACAGGCGTGTATTGACCAACATCCGGCGGGTGATGGCGTGGGCAAGAGCCAGAAATATCCGGATAATCTCGACCTGTGAGGTTTACTCAAATAACAACAACGGCGGCAGCGCTATCGACTATTGTATTGACGGCACAGAGGGGCAAAAAAAGATACGGTATACACTCCTGAGCAATCGCACGAGCTTTGCAGCCGACGGCAATACTGATTTGCCGATAGATGTGCTGCGCCGGTACCGGCAGATTATTCTCCATAAGCGGTGCGTGGACCCGTTTGATGAGCCGCGTATAGAAAGGCTGCTGAGTGAGGTTCGGGCCAATGAATTTGTTTTGATAGGCGCCAGCGCTGAGGGTGCCATTGAGGCGATGGCACTTGGTCTGCTGCAGCGAGGCAAAAAAGTAACGGTTGTAGTTGATGCGGTAGGCACGCATAATAGGAGAAAGGCAGCACTTGCGTTTCGCAAAATAGAAGCCAAAGGTGCCAAGCTGGTCGAGACGAAGAGCTTTGCCGGTAAGTCGCATCTAAGACGCATTGGGATATGCGGCTGCAAGGCATGTCAGGGAGGTGGATTCGACACTTCGACGGTTCGGCACAGCTCACCGCAGGCTGCGCTCACCACAAGAGGGGAGAAGCCGACACTCAGGTTCGAAGGCGAGAACTAATACCGCACCTATTTAATTTCTGACCTACTCCACCATAGCGGCTAAGGCTGCAAAGGCCGGGCGTCGTCGGTATTATTTAAGTCCCTACAATCAAACACTTATTTTTTACTGTGAGCGTATTTTTTAAAGGGTAATATTTTCCTGTGCGTGATGGGGGGTAGTTGCGGCTATCATATTATCAGCATTGCATCGCCATAAGAGTAAAAGCGGTATCGCTTTTCGATGGCGTGGCGATAGGCAGTAAGGATGTTGTCCAGGCCGGCAAAGGCGGCTACAAGAACAAGCAGAGTTGATTTTGGCAGGTGAAAATTCGTTACCATCGCGTCAACTATCTTAAACTTGTAGCCGGGCTTAATAAACAGCGATGTTTGGCCGGCGGCAGGTTCGACCCCCGCTGCTGTCTTGCCCGCCGCCCCGGCTCGCGTCGGGAAACGCGGGGGCGGGCGACAGCAAGACGCGGGGGCTGCAGCGGTTTCGAGAGCTCGCACGGTTGTTGTACCGACCGCGACTATCCGCCGACCTTTTTCTCTTGCTGCGTTGATTATTCCGGCATTCTCAGCGTCGATGCTGAATTGTTCCCGATGGATATGGTGCTGCTCGATATTTTCCGCGGCTATCGGCTTAAATGTACCTGTGCCTGCGTGGAGCGTTAGATACGCGAAGAGCACATTTGCTGCGCGGAGCTGTTCTATCAGCTCTGTGGTAAAATGCAGTCCTGCTGTTGGCGCCGCGACGGCACCGGGCTCTTTTGCGAAAACGGTTTGATATCGCCGCCTGTCCACGGCCGCCTGGTTGGGGTCGTCAGAGCGTTTGATATACGGGGGGAGGGGGGGAAAGCCGATTCTGTCGAGAATTTCTTCCGTGTTCTGCTTTGTTTGCAGCTTCAGTCGGCAGGTGCCGCCGGCGGTTTTGCCGGAGAAAACCGCCTGGCAGAAATCTTGTCCGGCTTTGTTTTTGAGGTAAATGGCCTCGCCGTGTTTTATTTTGCCGCCGCCTTTTAGTAAGACCAGCCATTGTCCAGGTGCGGTCTCGGCGAGGAACAGGCCTTCAAGTTTTCCTCCGGTACTTCGCCTGGCAAAAAAGCGGGCCTGCAGGACCTTTGTATCGTTAAGGACAAGACAATCGCCCGGTGCGAAAAACTCTGCGATTCGACTGAATCGGCTGTCCGTGAGTTCGGCGCTGGAGCGATTAAGAACCAGCAGTCTTGAGTCGCTTCGAATATCGGCTGGCTGCTGAGCAATTAGCTCGTACGGAAGGTCGAATTGAAGCCTTTCTGTCTTCATAAACAAAGGTTATCAGACCAGAGGGAAAATGACAAAAAATTTTTGACGTTGTAGTAAACGGATTTGGGTGTTTGCCGAGCGAAGTTGGTCCTGCTGCAAAAGGGGGCTGCAGTCGGAGCCGATACTGATAGTGCATGAGCAGAACGAAATAATAACCATTCAAAAGGTACTGCGATGACCTCGAGAGAGAGTTTCGAACAGACCGCTACTTCAATTGCCGTCCTGGGCAGGGACGAGCTAAAAAGGCGAATCAGAAACTTCAGAGGGCGATTCAGACTGGATTTTACCGAAGACTATCTCAACAATCTGAGTGTTGACAGGTTGAGACATATCCTTTTGGCCGCCCTGATAAATGCAAGGCCGCAGCCCTTAAAAACCAGCCCTTAAAAGCCACGGGAAAAGTCTGTGAGGATTTTTGCCAACGTATGTCTTTACCAGCAAAAGACTTACTGTAATTGCCGGGTTTTTTTAAGAATCCTCCAGATTTTTTTAGATTATTGTTGACTTTAGTTGGAGTATACCGTATAATAAATGCGTGTGATGGACCCTACCAGAAGAGGGGGGTAGAGAGAGCAATCGGTTTGTAGTTTTTTACGTTTCGGATTTGTGCCTTTGTCTTTATAGTTTGCGTATAGATTCATCTCAGAAGAGGGGGGTAGAGAGAGCCACTGATTTAGAGTTTTGTACGTTTCGAAGTCGATGTGAAACTTATTTTGTACAAGCGATAGTTTTAGCAGCAGTAGAACCGCCGAAAATTCGGGCGGAGGAAAACTCACGAGCCGAAAGACCCGGAACGTAAGTGCAAAAAGTGTTTGGGTGCATAGCAAATGCAGGGATTCGTATAAGCAAAGAGGCACCTGGAATAAAGACTTGTGAGGCAGGCGTGCGTAATTACGGTGACGGTCGTCCGGTGTGCAGCCGGTCGAGTCCACACCCGGCGCTGAATTATGGATGCGTGCCGAGCAATGACGATGAGATAGGTTTTTAGCTTGTAGCCAAAAATAAAAGCATCTTTTTGGTGCGATAAATAGCGTTTTTAGCGGAGGAGGTAGAATAGTGATGAAGAGTTTGAGAGTTATTTTGAGCTGTTTAACCAGCACTTTACTCACCGTTGCTGCGTCGGCCCAATGGGTGCCACTCTCAGGCAGCAACCCGGTCCTGCTGAATTCCCTGGAGGGTGGGTCCCCAACTTCGCAAAGGAAGAGGAGGAGTAGAGGGATGATGGTGAAAAGATGGATAAGCGGTATTTGGGGCATAGGTCTTACCCTTTTAATCGCTTTCTTATTTTTTCCCGTTGTGGCGTCAGGCCAATCTAATGTAGTGGTAAACATGCAGGTTTCGGGAAGTAGTACCGTTACAGAAACTTTTGATACAGGCATCAACTGGGACGACGTTTATACTAATCCTGGGAGCAGATACACCTGGAATTTATCGGATTATTACCCGGGCCCGGACTATTATGAGGTTGATTTGGGAACTCACACCGTGACAATTGAAAATATATCAGTCGCTGTAAGAGCAGACCCAACGATGGAATTAGGGTTTTCTGCAGTATCTAAGGACGGTCCTGCAGATTTTCTGTTCACTTCAGATGTCCTTGTTTTTGACACACTTATCGATGCAGAAGCTTGCGCTGAAGCATATGTATTTGGTCTATCTGGCACGAGCGTCGATGCCCTCGATTTCCCAGACAAGCTTTTCCGCACTCTATACAACGGTACGGAGATATTCGCAGATATGGTGGACCCTTATACTTACCCTGAAATGTCTCATGAACGCATTGATTCTACAGCAATTTCTGGTGAAATAGAGAGTATGCAGGTCATGTGGAGTATGACTGTAAACTCTGGTGGTCATGCAAGCGGTGTTGGTGAGTTTCAAGTGATACCTGGACCTGCGTCAATACTATTGCTCAGCCTGGGCGGGTTGGCTTTGCTTAGAAAACGCAGGGGGTAGGTGTAAAGGTGTTATAATTTAGTATTGATTACCTCCGTACCAATTTACGGCAGGAGTCCAATCGGCTCCGGGCAGACAGGTTGCACCGGTGCGGCGGGGATTTAAGCCTGTGGGGTGTGAGTAATCTGTTTTGTTAGCTCACTCAAGAGGGCCTGCATTTGCAGGTCCTTTTTTTTGACTGTTTCTATTTTGCTGCAGCCGTGTATAACAGTTGTGTGGTCGCGTCCGCCAAGGTGTCCTCCAATTTCCTCGAGGCTGTGCCTGGTCAGATTTCTGGCCAAATACATACAAATCTGACGTGGTGTAATAATGCTTTGGTTACGTTTTTTGCTCTGCAAATCAGCAAGTCGGACGTCGAAATGCCTGGTTACGACATCGATAATATCAGTGATGCTTATATTTTTGATTGAGGGTTTTATCTGTTCTTCGAGGACCATCTGTGCCAGCTCAAGCGTTATTGGTTCTGCGGTGGTGGTTGCCAAGGCGTAAATTCCGGTCAGCGCGCCTTCAAGCTCACGGATATTTGCATGGACTTTTCGTGCGATGTACTCAGCAATTTCATCGGAGATGCTCAGGCCTCGCAGGTGGGCCTTTTTCTGGACGATTGCAACTCTCGTGTCGTAGCTTGGCGGGTCGATTCTTGTGACCAGTCCCCAGTTAAATCTGCTGATAAGCCGCTGCTCAAGAGAAGGTATCTCGGCCGGCGGGCTGTCTGCGCTGAGGATGATTTGCTTTCCGTTATTGTAGAGTGCGTTAAAGGTGTGGAAGAATTCCTCCTGGCTTTGCTCGCGTTCTCGCAAGAACTGGATGTCGTCAATTACGAGGGCATCGACGGTTCGGAACTGGCTTTGAAAGCCGGCCAAATTTCCCTCTTCAATTGCACTGATAAAGCGGTTGACGAAGTTCTCGCAGCTTAAAAATTGAATCACAGCTTTGGCAGATTTTATTCTGGCTTCACAGCAGACGGCGTGCAGGAGATGAGTTTTGCCGAGGCCTGAGTTGCCGTAGACGAAGAGTGGATTGTAAGTATAGCCGAGGGATTGACTTACGGCGACACAGCTTGCATGTGCGAGGCGGTTGCTTGGCCCGACGACGAAATTTTCGAAGGTGTAATCAGGATGAAGGCTCAAGCCGGGCCGGTGGTCCGCAGCGGGGGGTGCGGGTTTTGTTCCGTCATGGACACAAAAATCCACAGTGACAAGATGCCCTGTTATCTGCTGTGCGGCTGTCATAAAAGTATTTTTGCAGTTTCCGCGCATGAACTGCACAGTCGCATCATCCGGACAGCCGATATGAAGTGTTCCACCCCTGAAGTACACCACAGTTAGCTCGTCGAACCACTTGCGGGTGTTGACCGGATCGAGGACTTTTGCGCGATCCAGGATGTCATCAAAAATACTTTCAGCTTCCCGAGCCGCCAATTCACACTCCTTTATAATCCGCCTTCGGTAAATCTCCGGCGGACAGGCCGGCGGACAAGGCTGCTGCCTGTCGCCAAAAAGTTTCTAGTCTGTCAAGACTGTGTTTGCAATAAATTGCAAGGAAGCTGCGCAACCGGATACACGGCGTGCTGCAGCAACTTCCCTCCTCCAGGCCTGCCTGTTAAAAAAATTGCGAGAAAGCAACCAACACGAGTAATCAAAAAAACTTCCGTAGTGAGGGGCAGCAGTAAAGAACCTAATTGCCGAAGTTGGATTTGTCAAAGAAAATATCTACATTCGGTGAAAAAACAAAAAAATTCAAAATGTTTTGACGGTGGTAGAGTATTGCAGTTTACCTATATTGACAAAACAATCCGCCTTCGCCAAGGCTTCGGCGGACGAGTCAGCACTTGAAATTTTTTCCGATTTCTGCGAAACTTGTATCGAAACGATTTTCAGTTTGTGAGGATATGCTTATGGGGATATTTACAAAGACAGCGGGGTACTTCAAAAACCGGCTTGGTAAAACACGCG
>Ga0315545_1003148_pt1 | contig 14281 bp, 11 predicted proteins | sample SalMarSW160210MG_FD_203096 | JGI IMG/M metagenome (GOLD analysis project Ga0315545, IMG submission 203096) | Salt marsh sediment microbial communities from the Plum Island Ecosystem LTER, Massachusetts, United States - Salt Marsh Sediment SW1602-10 ... | reverse complement strand
ATCGATTTCAGGCCTACGTACAATCTCAAATATCTCTCTACATACCTTCAGCAAATCCTCAATCCAAGCAATCGGCATGATAGTGGCTCTGTCTGATTTTGCATTTTCAGGGTCAGTATGCACTTCAAGGAAAAGGCCGTTAGTGCCGGCGGCTACCGCAGCTTTCGCCAATATCGGAGCAATCTCTCGCTGACCACCACTTGTATACCCTAAACCTCCCGGCTGCTGAACGCTATGAGTTGCATCAAAAACCACAGGATAACCGAGCCCTTTCATAGTCTCTATGGCTGTCATGTCATTTACCAGACGATTATAGCCAAAAAACGTGCCTCGCTCGGTCAACATAATCTGATCGTTGCCGCAGGCATGGATTTTCTCTACAACATTTTTCATCTCATCAGGTGAAAGGAATTGACCTTTCTTCACATTGATCGGCTTACCAGTCCCAGCACAGGCACAAATCAGGTCTGTTTGTCTGCACAAAAACGCCGGCACCTGCAGACAATCAACGACCTCGGCTGCTATTGCAGCCTGGGCGGGTTCGTGGATATCAGTAATAACAGGCAGGTTAGTCTCTCGTCGCACCGCTGTTAGAATCTCCAGGCCCTTCTCAAGACCAGGCCCACGAAAGCTGGATATGCTGCTCCGATTTGCTTTATCGAAACTAGCCTTGAAAATAATCCCGATGTCAGTCCTGCGACTAATTTCAACAAGTCTATCTGCGATATCCAAACACAGACTTTTACTCTCGATAACACAAGGCCCAGCTATTACAAATAAAGGAACATCCAAACCAACATCCACATTCCCAATTTTGAAATTGCACTTACTCATATCCATTATCTTATAAAATGCATTTCATACTGTGTTAACTTTTTCGCAATACGCTTCACGCACAACACACACCAATTTATCCCAGCGCTCTGATGATTCTAGTCCTTATCCCCGCTGGTTTAGCTCCTTTGGGAACAAGGCAACGCACAGCTTGTGGTATCACCTCAATCTGCACAGGCAGATCTGGTCCGGGATCACCATCGATTTCAGTTTTTATCGAAGCAGTACGAGAGCTTACCAAAATGCTCTTGCCCTGCCGATATATCACATCACGACAATCAGCATGGTGTTTTAGGACTGTCATTGCCGAATGTTTCATCAGGTGCATCCGGCCTGCACATTTGTAAATACACACATCCAGCAAACCGTCTCCATAATCGGCATAGTGTAATATCTGCAATCCCAGGGAATACCTTGATATGTTTCCAACAAAAACCAATCCTGGCCCATCAAACACCTGCTCGCCATCGACCTCCACTTTCATGGCATCATACCTGTAGTTCCAGAATGTTCGCCAGATTGGCCCAAAGTAGTCGAAATAATCTATGTGTCCTTGCCGTTGTATACTTACACGCTCAACTACCTGGCCATCGAATCCGAAACCTGCTATAGAAGTAAAGCACTTGCCGTTTGCACTTCCAAGGTCCAAGGGCCTAACATATCCTGTCTCAAATGTCCGAACTATTGTACTCAGCTTTTCATCAAACCCCAATTCATTTGCCAATAAATTCTCCGTGCCGTGCGGCACTATAAGCAAAGGCTTGTCACTACCCTCTAAACCATGTGCAACCTCCCTGACTGTGCCGTCTCCGCCGACGACTACAACCATCTTGCAGTTATAGTCAACCGCTGCATCCGTAGCAAACTCGCAAGCATCTTCCAAGGAAGTGGTCGTACGAATCCTGACGTCATAGCCTCTGTTGGTAAGATACTGCTCAAACCTGCGGCCAGTCAACTTGCTACTGCTCGCACCGGATTTGGGATTAACAATATAGCTGATATAACCGTCTAACTTCATAATTTCTTGCCAGAGCCACTAAGAAAAATCTCTCTTTTCTTTCTGCCAAGTTGATTGAGTTTCTGCTCCATCAACAATGCGTAGCTCTGCTCAATGTGCGGCAAATGTGCCAAATTCAGGCTTTGTTGTACATCAACGATTCTTTCAGCGTCTGGTCCTTCTATCTCCACAAAGCAACCCAACAGCGGCAATTGATCCAAGGCAATATCACACTCTCCAAGCCGCCAAAGTTGACGCTTTTTCTCATAAGTTAGTGTCTTCTTATAACCCAGCTCTATTAGCAATCTTTCAGTCATAACGCCATTGTCAACCTCCGTCTCTATCTCGCGTCTCTTTTTGAAGTTGTCTGATTCTCTCGCACCTTTATAGGTCAAAAAGAACCTTTCGCTCTCGCTAACCAGCTGCCGGCGCAATCGAAGACATTTGTCGGTTTTCTGTAAGGTCATATTTGCGTCATCGAAGTGGCAATCCGTCTGCAACTGCTCCTGAAGAAATTCAGCGCCAAGCTCAGCCAGCTTCACCTCCACCTGCTCCAGCGAATCAACTTTCAGTTTTGCTTCGATTTCAATATGCATCAGGCAATCACAGAATACAAACCGACTTCATTTATAGCCGGGCTTTTATTTCATCCAGCCGTTTTTTGGCATCCCCCTCTATGTCTTCGGTATTAAAAAACTTGCTCAGCTCTTCGCAGGGATACTTATCACAATATGCACAATTCCGGAGTCCTTTTGCTGCCGCGCATTTCCTGATTTGGCAATTTTTGCAGCTTGAAAATAATCTTCCGCCTTTAACCATGCAGCCATCGCAATCATTAACTTCTTCTGCGCGGATTTCCCACCCATAATGTTCCTTGATAGCACGAGCTATCTGCTCCCTCATTTGCTTTTGTTTTTCAGTGTTTTTCTCTCTCGTTGCCAGGTAAATAGGGCACTTGACACAATTTAATCCACAATACGCAATCATTTCCGATGCCATCTTCTCATCTGCTCCTTTTCCGGACTGACTATTACAGCCGATAAGACCAACACCTCCCAGAGCCAGCCCTGCTGCCACACCTGCGCCTCGCATAAGAAAGCATCTTCTACTGCATTCACTGTTCAGTGCGATGACTCCTTTCTCCTTTTAAACAACAATATTTACCAGCCGTGACTTGATTACGATTACTTTTTTCGGCTTTTTGCCGGCCAACGCCGCAATTACTTTTTCGCTCGCGAGGGCCTCTTGCTTTATCTGTTCTTCGCCTACATCAGCGGCAACAATAATTCTGCCTTTTATTTTGCCGTTTACCTGCACCGCCAGCTCGATTTCCTTTTCCGCAATGAGGTTCTCATCATATTCTGGCCACGGTTCATAAGCAAGGCTATCGGTATGCCCTAACCTCTGCCAGAGCTCCTCAGCGATATGAGGTGCAAATGGAGATAATATCAGCACAAACTTCTCCACAACAGACTTTGGCCTAACCGTTTGCTTGCTAAGGTGATTGACAAAAATCATCATCGCGCTTATAGCCGTGTTAAAATCAAAACTTTCGATATCATCGCCAACCTTTTTTATCGTCTGGTTTAACAATCGAAGTGTCGTTTCGTCCGCTTGAGATTCTTTCACAGCCTGTAGAAGATCGCCCGTTTCTTCGTCAATAATCATGCGCCAGGTTTTATACAGAAACCGGTGCACTCCCTGCACACCCTGTATGCTCCAGGGTTTTATTGCTTCCAAAGGCCCCAGGAACATTTCATAGAGCCGCATCGAGTCCGCACCATACTCTGCGACAACCCGGTCTGGATTTATCACGTTGCCCCGCGACTTGCTCATCTTCTGGCCATCCTCGCCCAAAATCATTCCCTGATTGACCAGTTTCTTGAACGGCTCTTTAGTGCTGACATAGCCCAGGTCATAAAGCAGTTTGTGCCAGAATCGCGAATACAATAGATGCAGTACTGCGTGCTCTGCGCCGCCGACATATAGATCAACAGGCATCCAGTATTTTTCTTTGTCAAGGTCCCAGCCCCGTTCGTTGTTGGCAGGATCGATATATCTTAAATAGTACCAACAGCTTCCCGCCCACTGTGGCATAGTGTTCGTCTCGCGTTTCGCCTTTCTGCTATCGGGCAATGCTACGTTCACCCAATTATCAATGTTAGCTAACGGCGATTCACCTGTACCCGGCGGCTTATAATTCTCAACTTCCGGCAACCTCAACGGCAGGTCTTCTTCTTCAAGCCCAACAGGGTAGCTATTCTCAGTATGCAGAATCGGAAACGGCTCACCCCAGTAACGCTGTCTACTGAAAAGCCAATCACGCAGTTTATAATTTACGGCCTTTCTACCTTGCTCCCTTTCCGCAAGCCAGCTTGTGATATTCTCCTTGAATTCAGCAGTTGATAGGCCATTAAACTGACCGCTATTAATCGCCGTACCGTCGCCAACGAAGCACAACTTGCCCTGCTTAACAAGCTCAGCTTGCTCACTATCCTGCGGCTCAACAACTGGGATAATTGGCAACCCAAATTTAATGGCAAATTCAAAGTCACGTTCATCGTGTGCAGGAACTGCCATAATCGCGCCCGTACCGTAGCTAATCAGTACGTAATCGCTTATCCAAATCGGTATCTTCTCGTCGTTAACCGGATTTATTGCGTAAGCGCCCGTGAACACGCCGGTTTTTTCTTTAGCCAGGTCCGTTCTGTCAAGATCGCTCTTGGTAGCAGCAAGCTCACAATATTTTTTCACAGCCTCCTTATGTTCTTCGCTCACAATAATATCAATAAGCCTGTGCTCAGGCGCAATAACCATGTATGTTGCGCCGAACAGTGTGTCCGGCCGAGTCGTAAATACCCATATTTCTTCGTCAAAGCTGTCCACTTTGAAGCAGACCTCAGCCCCCACACTCCTTCCAATCCAATCTATTTGTAATTTCTTTATAGACTCAGGCCAATCGACCTCCTTTAAGTCTTCGAGAAGCCTTTCCGCGTATTTTGTTATCCTCAGCATCCACTGTCGCATCGGCTTTCTTACTACCGGATGGCCGCCCCTTTCACTAAGGCCCCCTACCACCTCCTCATTAGCCAGTACTGTCCCTAAAGCAGGACACCAGTTAACTGGAACATCAGCCTCGTATGCAAGACGATTCATATCGACAAATCTGTGCCTGTCTTCATCGCTCAAACCTTCAGGCATAGGCAATTGGTCGATGGGCTTGGCCTTTTGCTCTGTCTGGTCAAAGTAACTGTTAAAGAACTGAAGAAATATCCACTGCGTCCATTGATAGTAGTTCGGATCGGTGGTATTAACCTCTCTGTCCCAGTCGTAGCTGAATCCCAGGCTTTTTATCTGCCGGCGCATGTTCTCTACGTTTCGCTCTGTAGTTCTTGCCGGATGCGTGCCAGTTTCTATTGCATACTGCTCCGCAGGCAATCCAAACGCGTCCCAGCCCATAGGGTGCAAGACATTGAAACCTTTCATACGCTTATACCTGGCGACAATGTCACTAGCCGTATAACCCTCCGGATGGCCTACGTGTAGACCTTGCGCACTGGGATAGGGGAACATATCCAGCACATAATACTTAGGCCTGGAATTGTCACAATCGAGAGCTTTAAATGTCTTATACTCCTGCCAGAACCTCTGCCACTTCTTTTCAATCTCACCAAACTTGTAAGGCCCTTTCCCGCTACACATCGATGCTGAGCACTCCTAAAAAATCCACAGATCACACATCAAGATTCTTGTTGCCTAATTCCGGCCATACTAAACTCTATCTGTACAGATCGCTCTGCGATATACATCGTCTGTTTAGCATCTTTACCATACAATAAAGCAAATATCCGGAAAAAAGCCAGAAAAATTCACAAAGCACCCGTCATCACCAATAGTAAAAAAGACAGCTCAGGTACGAAAATGGGCTGACTAAATCTACCCCCAAGTCACTTGAGAGAATAAGAATTAGCTTGTTGATTAAAGGTAGCACACGTCACTATAGATGTGCCGGCTCCTGTCATACCTAAAGGGCATGAGGTCCAGTTATACTAATTGTGCTTGGTATTTGCGCCTTTGTCATTTCGACCGAAGCCCCTAAGGGGCGAAGTGGAGAAATCTATTAAAAAGCAGATTTCTCGACTCCGCTTCGCTGCGCTCGAAATGACAAGAATAAACGCATTGATTGTTCACAATCAGTATAAGTGATAATGCTGACCGGATAGTTTCTACACGAACATATCTAATTTGTGCAAGCTGGATCGTGAGGATTGCCACATTCAAGCCAGTACGAGGCCATCAATGCAAAATCAGCCATATCTACAACACAGTCTCCAGTCACATCACCGAGCACGGCACACTGGTATATCGAAAATGGCTGGTCACTAGTATCATAGACATTAAGATCGGAAAGATTGCTGATACGAACAAGGCACTGCTCGGCAGTCACCAAAGGTACAAGCCAATCATAACCGCCAGTATTACCAACGTTTGGTTGATCGACCCCAACCCAAGTTCGACCGTTGTCGAGCGAATATTCGATCAATACACTCTCAATAGGGCCTTCACTCTGCCATAAAATAGACTGAGTTGTTCCAGCCTTGAACACTTCTGTATCGTTCGGATACAGCAATAATATGGAAGTCGGCTCAACAACTACGATTCGCAAGTCAGTGAAATCTTGACGACCCCACTGGTTAGCAGCGCCAAACGTACTGAAATCATCCCCATCATCATAGCTTTCTGAATTAGCATCTATAGAATCGCTTGGATCATCTTCAAGCCTGAATACCTCTGTACTGCCTATACCACTTGAAGGACTAATCCCTTCGCCCGCAGGACCAAATACAATACCACCATCAGAATCCCGTATTCCGAGTTGCCAATTGTTCGCGTTAACGGCAAAACTGGAAGCCTCAATATAATCTCCATCCGCATCATCATGCGCCTGAACATTAATCCACCAGTCACCTGCCGCAGGATTGTAACTCACATCGCTTGGTACATCTTCTGAAACCGTGATGATTGTGCCACTTCGCAAGTCTGCCCAGATACCATGATCGGTTATATCCAGCGTTTCGTCCATGTCACCGTCAACATAAATATCAAGCTTCCAATTGCGCATATCCAAATGGTCCTTGATAACAATTAACTCAAACCAATCACCGCCGTTACCCTGAATACGACCGAAGTGGCTGTCAGAGGCCCGTCCACCATCCTCATCAGCTTGCGAATCGCCCCCATTGAGGAATTCCTGGGCATTTACGGCGTTATATTCGTTAAGAATAATATCAGCACCAAACGCATACTGTGATGTGAACAATACCATAAATACACAGCTGCAAAACCTCAGCTTCCACATCTTTATCCACCTCCTACAAATGTCTCGAATGAAAAGCACTTAATCGAAGTTCTTATCCCACATGCCATCCGGCCGAACCTGAAGCACTCCGACATCTCTGTAAAAATTCAAGGTCGCAATAGCATAATTCACCAGCGCTTGAGTTGCTTCATTCTGGGCTTCATATAAATCGCGTTGGGCATTAAGCACTCGCCGACTGCTCGCCCGTGCATATTGCATCAAAAGATAGGTCTTCCTGAAACGCTCTTTAGCCGTTTCAAGAGCCTCTGACTGAATCCTATATCGCTCAATAGCTTCGGCAAGGTCACGGTACGCCTGCCGCACTTGGAGCCTTACTGTGTCCGCAACCAACTCATACTCCCGCTGCCGCTGATTCAGTGTAATTAGCGCTTTGCGATAAATGTTTTGCTCAGCGACACGATCCAACGGCAAACCAAGCTCAAGGTCAAGATTGTAATTCTCCTCAGCTCGTAATGTGCGTCTGCTACTCACTCCCGAGGAGACAGCATCAACACCACCAGACAGATTCAACTCGGCTCGCAAAGCATCTGCAGCTACATAAACCTTACGCTGCGCATCCAGAATCGCATCGGCGCTGTTAGTTAGATCAAGGCGTCGAAACAAAGCAGTCTCTATAGCCTCAGTCTCATCAAATTCCGGATAGTGGTTTGCCGACCGTAGTCCTTCTAATACGCTCGCATCCAGTTGAAATTCCGTTGTGGTTGGCAAACTCAATGTAATCTTGAATAAATCCAACGCCGATTCATATTCTTTGCGGAGCTGAACATATTCGTCCTTAGCTTTTAGCATCTCTTGATGCATCCGGTCGAGTTCGTACGTCGGCAAACGCCCAGCATTAGTTAGCTTCTCGACACGCTCATATAACCAGGAAAGAGTCTCGTAGTTACCCTCAGCGTTGGTTGCCAGCTTATCCAGCTCCAGGAGCTGGTAATATTGAGTGACAACTGAGACTACAAATGTCTTGCGATAGCGATTGAAAGAGCGTATCTGGTAGAGCGTGTCCCGCTCAGCTTGCGTGAGGTCTTCAAAAACTACTGTCGGGTCGCTGCCGCGGAGCAAAGGCTGTGTCACACTCGCAGTCAAAATGGAATTCAGTCCTCCCTCGATATTACCTTCAAGTATATCAAGCCACGCAGCAGATAGCTTAGTAGTTATCAAGGCACCCGTTTTCAAGAGCCTATTGAAACCTAAATTTGCCTCAAGGCCCCATGCCCGATCGTTGCGGTCCGCATTATATCCTCCGCTAAGCCCGCCAAAATACTGCGTTTCAAACTTATGACGTGCCAATCTCAAGTCCAAAGCACTGATATAGAGAAGTTCTCTCTGACTCTGATAGTCACGATTGTGGGCTGTTGCAAAAGCTACAGCCCTGGGCAGGGTAAGTACGCCGGAGGCAGGTATGGATCTATCGATCCGGATATCGTTGGGCGAGAGGGGAGTGTCGCTTATCTTATAATTGGCTTTCGTGCCAATATCATCGCTCCATTTTTGATCAATAATTGTATAAACCTTTTCATCAGCGTCTGCCTTATAGTTATGCTGCTCGCAACCGCCTAAAATGCACATGGCGGCCATGGTCCAGAGAAGAAAATAACACGTCTTTCTGATTAAAAAAAAGCGTCTCATAAATTTGATGTCTTTGCGCCACACTTTCTAAATCCCTGTCCATCTCACCTGAAATTTTCCTGCGCAACATAACGGCTACAGACTTCGTACTCCAATCACCTCACCCGGAATAAGCTCCAGACCTGGCGGTACTTTTATCAACACAGGTCGGCCCCATTCCGGAATGTTAGGATTGCGCCACAATTGCTGAGGAATCAACTCAAGCGTCGGCCCAACTGAAGTCACCTGTGCTCTTGCTATCTGTGGCGAGCCACTGGTCTTGACAAGCTCGACCATAGCCTCATCCTGTACCAAACCAAGCTGAACCTGACGAACATAAGCTAAAAGCTCACTAGCTTTAGTTTCAGCTATCACCAATATCGGCTCTCCAGCTGCAACAACCTCGCCGGGCTTTGCCAGAACCTCTTCGCCGGCTCTAAGCATAAGAGCCTCATTTGCACGGACAGGAATCGGCACTACCACACCGTCAATTGGGGCTTTTAACTCCACTTTCTGGCGTGACCTCAGTGCCTCAAGCTGACTCAGCAATCCGCGCATCAGTTCTTCCTGTACCTTTATCTGTTTACGTATCACCTCAACCACGCTATCTATAGACGGATGCTGATAATGTTGCGTAGCGAACTTAAGGCGTCGTATCTCTGCCTGTTTCAGGTCACGCTCAGCCTGCTCCATCAACCGCGTATTTTCCTCAATCTTCTTCGCCAGGCTACCATGTTGAACCTTAACTTTTTGCAGTTCATAAGGCGCCGCTGCCTCTTGCTGTACAAGGTCCTGAACAATTTTCACCTCCATGGCCAGGTCTTCAAGCGTGATTTGGTCCGAAGCAATCAACGCCTTCAATTCAAGACTCCTCAGTCTAGCGTTGTCCTCGTCCGCCAGGAATCTACGCATTTCCGATGCTCGGTCGATTTTTCTCTCGGCCTCTTCTGCTATAAGCGTATCCTGAGTCGGCACCAACTGAGCCGTCAGATGCTCTATCTCGGCGGCCACCTCCGACAACTGGGATTTCAGCTCAGCTTGGAGTACTTGCTCATTGTCGAGAAGTGTATCCACCACTGCCACTGTTTGGCCGGCCTTGACATGCTCGAACAACTGGACCGATACACTTGTTACTCTTGCAGTACAGCTTGCAGCAACCTGGCGTACCTGACCTTGTGCTATGCCCACGATCTCAAACCGCTTCGATCGTTGATAGAATAGACCAACCACGCCCGCTACTGCCCCCAACCACACCAGAACGGGCACGATATGGTGTAGATATGAACGACTATACTCGTAACGCGTGGAGCTTTTTTTTTTCATCTGAAGGTCAAACCTCAAGCAATTGCTCCTGCATCGTTAGGCTAATATTCTCAATTCCCTCAACCTGCTCCAGTGCCGCTATCATTTGTTCGTTCTTGGCAACATTCCGTATCATTAGCTGGTATGCGTATTCGGCTGAAGCACCGAATCCTGTATCCTGTACAGATATCATTGTAAATCTGCCGCAAAAACGTCTAAGAATAGCAGGTACCGGGTGGTCGGGCCCGATATGACCCCTCAAGCTGAACCGTAAAAAACCGTTATGAGGCTGATGAGTGCCAAAGCCCGTCGAGTGAAGGTATATCGCTATCAAGCTTAAGACGATGGTGCCGACAATAGCAGTGGCATACCGATGAGAACCAGCCGCCATGCCAACTACCAAAGAACAGAAGATAAATGCTATATCACGTGTGTCTTTGATAATGTTGCGGAAACGTATGATCGCTAATGCACCCATTAATCCAACAGCAGTAATGATGTTGTTGCCTATAACTGCCATGACCATCGCTACCACTACAGTGATCAGAATCAGCGATTGGACAAAAGACATTGAGTAGGACATGCCGCTATGGGTAAAGTAATATATCCAGGCTAAAACCTGGCCCAGCACAAACGCCAAGAGCAGCGATAAAAGTACAGTCTCAGGCGAAAAGGTCCCTCCAGCAGAGGGCGTTTCCTCCAGTACTTGCCACATCCTATCCATATATCAACCTCTAAACACGCGGTGCACTGAATCCCATAACACAAGACTGCTTTAACGAGGTAGCGTACTTGGATATTGATCTCTGACGTAAATTAAAACATTTGACCATTCTGCCCAACCACGCAGGATAACGAGCGGTAAACTTTATCTCCAAGATCACATTCCCTACTGTCAGAGAATTACGCTGCCAGCTAGTGCCATCAAGCTTCACCTCAGCTATGGTGGTGGTTTTGTAACAAAGCTCCCTGTCAAAAGTAATCCTCACCCTGTTTTGCGAGTCACTCTCGTATGCCTGTCTCAAATAGCGAATCAGAATCTTCGGCCGAGCGCCAATGCTACTGGCATATAATTGGAATTGGTTAAGGGCTTCCACATCGGTCTTATAAGCTTGTGGCGGTAAAGACAATCCTGACAGTAGATTCGCTACATCCTGTTGTCTAACCGCAGCTCGACTCTTGAGAATAACACTATTAATCCGACGTTTTATCTCGAAAAAGCTCGGATAATCCTCATCATCACTATAACTTCGTACGCGTAACTTGAATCGGTTCTTTTGTCCTGTAAGACTTTCCCGACAAAGAAGTAAATCCTTTGAATCCAAGTATAAACTGACGATTGGATAGGCGCCGCCAGGTTGCAACTTGCTATAACGGTCTACACTTAAGTAAGGCCCAATAAACCTCGCAATTTCTGCGGCCATTGCCTCGCTGATCAAATACTTCATTTCAAAACGGTACCGAAGGACGTTGTCTACAAACTTAGCAGACCTTTTCGCGTCGCTGGCAATTTTTCCACGACGTCCGATATCCACACCACGCTCTGTAAGCCTTTTAGATGATCCGGTCCCAAACATAAAAATCTAAGCCATAAAATCTCTAATATCCACTCATCCAGAACCCCCGGATATGGTACTTTAGGACTTTGTAGTCCCTAATTTATTTATAGACACATACTCACTTACTCGGCTGCTCTGTATCCCCATAGAGATTAACCAAGCTTCTATCACGTATCCTTCTCTATACTAACATATTTACAGCCTATTAGTCAACACTTTCCTTGGTTCAAATCCTATCGATACCCTATTTTAAGCTGTTTTCGGGCATGACCGGCGCTTTTGGAGAAAGTTAAGCAAATACGGAATATGTAGGCCACGGGGAAGAATTTAAAATTTTCGCTTCAGAAATCACAGCGACAGGTCAGCCTGTTAGCCAACACGATTTATTCCTGCCAACGCCTATAACTACAGCGTCAACATGTTTGCACGCTACCAGCCAAAGATGTCTCCGAACAAGCCACGTCACTTACGTCTCCAGACTACACTATACACTAGGCTAACAGGCTTCAGGACCACATAGGATAATCTATTAAAAGCGCTATAAATTAATGGTAACTATTCACAGGTGCCAACCATTGTTTTTGTATCATTGCGAGGCCTTTAGGCCGGAGCAATCTCAAATATTCGCAACTGAGAGATTGCCGCGCTCGGCTCAGCCTTGCCTAAGGGACGCCTTACGGTGCGCTTGCAATGACGTAAAATGGTCCAAATTCAACATATAAGGCCGTGAAAAGTTACAATTAATGCAATTTATGTTAGATGTCCATTGAGGGTGATTCATCAGAGTATTTAAGGGCATCAAAACTGCCCTAATTATAAATGTATTTTCGTGCTATGAGGGTGCTCGAGCTGTTAATGAATTGAATTGCTTAACGCTTCTTAGCTATTGTTTCTTCTGGGGTTGCTTTTTGGACTCCTCCTCTGCGGCTTGTTCTATTTGCTGCTCCTCGGCCCCTTCTGCTTTTTCCTTGGCTTGCTTCTCCTTTTTCTCGCGTTGAATGGCATCATATATCTCTCTGCGATGTACTGGTATGTGCCTTGGGGCCGTTATGCCCAAGCGAACTTTATCCCCACGAACGTCGACTATGGTGATCTCAACATCATCGCCGATCATTATTGACTCATCTCTTTGTCTGCTCAGAACCAACATTTTTAACTCCTTTTGTCGGCTGGCCTTACCTTAATCTATTACGAAGAGACAACTGTTAATGTTCGTCTAATTGCTTTTAAGATCCTTCTGTACATTATTGTCCTATAACAACCTACCCTATAAACAACAATCATCCTGCTAATCTCAATCACACATATACTTCGGCTAATTTTGGGGGTGAAACCAACCAATTTTGTTTTTCTCAATTGAGTGGACATGGATTATTAGACGTTGTGTGCATAAGCTATTTGCAATCAAATACTTAGTAGAAATAAAGTCGGCGAGAAAAAAAGATTTTTGATATTTGCTTTCGCTACTTACTCTCGTGTTTTCGCCAATACTCGAAGCGGACAGCAAGCCAATAACCAGCGACCGAACCTAGCGCACCAAAGGCGATCATCTGGACTGGTAGTATTGAGACAATGGCGCTAGGGAAAAAAGTCGCTGGATGGTAAGCAATTTGTTCAATGGTGATTTGTCTTACGTAAGTTTCGATCGAAAAAGCGATTACGACAGAAGCCGATATGGTGGTCCAGATATGGTCAGCATCCAAAAACTTCTTGATCACAAAACCCGCGACAGTATAGGCGGCTAACACAGCAAAAACGATTTGTCCGGTGGCTGGTTGAGCGACAAAGGCCTTAGCAAAGGTTGTAGCCTCACGGGCAAAAAACCTAACGCAAAGCGATGCTATCACTGATGAAACAATAAGCGCAAATGCAGCGTTTAAAAAGCGTCTGGTGCTGAATTTGGTCTTGATCTGCGGTGCAATAGTATCACCGGCTGGTCGCAGTTTGTGTGCCGATAGGACGCCGATATATCCCAATGCAATAACAAGGAGCCAGAAGAAGGACTCAACTGTAAGCATTCTGTACAGTTCCCGTCGTTGTGTGACTTTTGGAGCAGTCAACATTAATGTGGCCATACTGCCGGATCGGATGGCCCAGACCGCCAAGCCGGACGGCACCGCAAGAATTCCAATTTCTCGGCCGTGGGGCCAGGATAGAAAATAAGCGACAAAACCAACCATCAGCGCCAGCCCGAGAAGAAGTATTGCACCACCGATGGTAAGATTAGAGACTTTAACAGGACCAAGCGGATCAAGCGGCGCGGCTAATGGCCATGCCAGAAGGCCGATGATCAAAACTCCTACGGTGATCGACACTGCAATTCTAAACTTGTTGAGCCAAGACAATCCCATCATCGGTCTCCTTGATCGCCAAAACCGTACTCTACCACTTGCAAACGGTCGGGTCAAGCGATTTGAGCTCAAACTTAGGGCTTTCACGATAAGCTTTTCCGCAGCAAATCCTTGTGAAGCAAAAAACATGTGTCTATAACTTCAGCCAGGCCACCCAGCAAACGGTACGAAACAAAATCAGGATCGTCCGGCAACGGCTGACTCAGGCTAACCAAACGCTCACAAATATTTGGATATGCCTCAACAAGCCGAC